>Ga0181520_10003515_pt1 | contig 27370 bp, 24 predicted proteins | sample PEATcosm2014_Bin_29_FD_132451 | JGI IMG/M metagenome (GOLD analysis project Ga0181520, IMG submission 132451) | Peatland microbial communities from MTU Mesocosm Facility, Houghton, MI, USA - PEATcosm2014_Bin02_30_metaG | ecosystem: Environmental > Terrestrial > Soil > Wetlands > Peat | place...
ACATCCGGCTTCATTGCGAAATGTCCACGTGTCTGCGAGGCACTTGTCGAGGTTTGTGTCCTCTCTCTGCGTGCCCCCCTCATCGGCGCATCTTCAACGGGCCGAGCAAATTTCACTAGGTACCCAGAAAGAGCAGTTGAACTGATCCTCACCCCCTTCTGTTCCAGCACTTGAACCAGCATGTTCAATGAATAGCCTTTTCTTCGCAATTCCACGAGCAGAGGCAATAGCGCCCGTATCACCGCCCCGATCATGAACGAATCGGGTTGTGGAACGGGTTCAGTCGTTTTTTTAGTCAGCAACGTACGAAGCTCCTCCACAACATCCGAAGAAAAGACCTGCACTTTATGACGCCCCGGTGTTCCCATTGCTTGTCTTCCTCAATGCGCTCTATAGAGGCACGAGAGAGATACTATCACAATAGCGTACAATAATGACAGAATATATGTAATAAACCAATCGCGGAGTACAAGCACTGGGCGGCGAAAGCTGGGCGGCTAAATAGTGAGGGCTGGATGTCTAAACGGTGAATGGCAAGGTAGGCGCTGTCCGGACAAAACCCCTGCGGGGTTTCGTCCAGCCACCACCATTTCTCCAATCCGCCTTCGGCTACTCGGAGAAATGGTTGCGCATCTTGCTCAGGGCTACGCCCCGAGACCCCACCGAAAGGGAGAGGACAATGGCAAGATCCACACGAGCACAAGGCGCAGCATTACGGATCGAAATCCGCATCACGGAAGAAGAGAAAGCCACAATCCGTGACCAGGCCAACAGTGCGAGCCTGACGATGAGCGAGTACATCCGGCGGACTGCACTTGGCAAACGAATCCTCTCCACGATGGACCAGAAGGCCGCAGGAGAACTTGCAAGACTCGGTGGACTCCAGAAGCATCTGCTCACCCAGATCAAAGGTCTCCCGGATGAAGAAGACCTTCGCAGGGGATTGAATTCCACATTGCTGGCTGTTCATACCGCAATGAGATCGCTCAAGAAGGGCACGGTGAAGTGAACATGATTGCCAAAGTGCAGCCAGCTAGAAAACACTCCAGCAGCTTCAAACGGCTTCAGGAATACCTTACGCGGGAGCGTGATGCCGACACCGGAGAACTTCTGTTGCGAGGAGATGTTGTCATGTCGGAGAACCTTCTGGGCTTCGACACAGCGGCGATGGAGATGCAAGGGGTCGCATCACTCAACAATCGTTGCAAGGATGCTGTCTGCCATTATGAACTGGCATGGCCTCCGGGTGAGCGCCCTACTCGACCGCAATGGGTAGATTGCGCGTTGCATACATTGAAGGCACTCGGATATGAAGGCCATCAATTCATGATCGTCGCGCACGACGACAAAAAGCATTTTCATATCCACATCATGCTCAACAAGGTTCATCTTGAGACTCTCAAAGCACATACGCCATATCGCGATTGGTTCACTCTCGATGCCGCAGCGCGCTTCCTTGAAGCAAAACATGGCTGGTCCCACACGCCCGGTCCGATGCGATGGGATGAGGAATCAAAAAAGGCTGTACTGCAATCGACATCCGAGCGCAATGCGTCTCGATCTGGCCAACAACATCCGACCGGAGCCGCTGCACAATTTGAACATTACCAGGATCAGGAATCATTCCAATCCTATCTGCGACGGGAGATTGCTCCGCGTGTTCGCACACTGCTTTCCCGACAGAATGTCTCGTGGGATGACCTCCATCGTCTTCTCTCGAAGGCTCATCTCAAACTTGAGAAAGGTGAGTCGGGCGGATATACCGTCCTTGCCATCGACTACAACATCCGGGTAAAAGCGTCCGATGTGTTCCGCAACAACTTTGCAGGAAGGATCAACCGCCAGACCAGTGAAGCCGCTCTTGGCGCCTGGACACCCGCCTCAACTTCCGGCTATGAGTCCGATCAACGCGCCGCACAACATAGCGTTCAACATGAAACTCGTAATAGCGCACTGAGGGGAGAGCGGAAAGCGCAACGACACGCCGAACGCAGCTCTCTGATGGCCGATTATAACCAACACAGGAATCAGCAACGGGCAGTATGCAAGGGCCTTACAGCAGAGGGAAGAGAGGCTCGCCAACATTTCATGGCGTCGCTCCGACAGAAAAAGAAGGAGATTCGCGCGCTGGCTGTGCCATGGCCGTCTAAGAAGATACTGCTGTCGCAAACAGTAGCCCAGTCGGTCATAGAGATGAGAACTCTGAAAGATTTAGTGCAACAGAGACGGCACGAACAGTTTCCGAAGAACCTCCGCTCATGGGTTGCAGAACGCGCCGCCGAAGGCGATGCACGGGCGGCGGCACAATTGCGTGGCTGGCGCTATGCCGACCAACGCAATCAGCGGCGGCTCGACGCGACCCTGGATCCAAACGCACTGCATATCGGGCCGCCGCCAGAGGACAATCAGAAATCCGACTGGGCAGACTTTGCGCAGCAACGTCTATCGGCTCAACAGAGGGAACAGAATCTTGCCAAACAGTTCGCCACAACACGAATCTGGACGATCAACCGCAAGACCGGAGACGTGTCTTACATGCTCAACGGAAAGGTTTCGGTTATCGATCGCGGGCGCATTGTGACCGTACTTAACCAGGAAGAAGCGGCAATCGTCTTCGGGTTGGAGATCGCCGTCCAAAAATATGGATCGCAAATTGCCTGCACCGGAACAGAGCAATGGAAGCGGACGGTCACAATGACTGTGGTCAAGCACGGCATTTTCGCCCAATTCACGGACCCGGAGATGCAAGGCGCCCTCCGTCAGCAACAACTCTTTGCGAATCCTCTTCAACTCCGCGCCGCGCGGGTCCATTCGATTGAAACCAGGCTCAGAACGGAGGAAGCCGCCGACTTAGTCTTCACCGACGAAGCAGATGTGCGCCTGCTCCTTTCAAGTCTCCAAACGGCTGCGCAGGCTCAGCAATTGGTCGAGGTCCTGAGGGCATCTCAACAACCGGAACCGAAGGCGAATGTCGACGGCAATCTGACAATCGCCTTACTCAAAACTCCTACGGGCCAACTGTCTTTCAAAGTATCGATTCCCGAGGGGAAGCGGCAAGAGATCATAGACCGGGTTGCTCAGCTTCGGCAGAACGTGTATTCGGCGTCGCGCAATCATTTCAAGGTGCAGAGCATTGAAAGAGGGGGCAGGTAGCCTATAGCTCGTGAATGTCCGCGTCATTCGCCACAAAAGCGTGGACAGTGCGCTACGCCACCATGGCAGTAGACTTTCCACGATCAACCCTTGTGCTGGTTGCACTCTTCTGAAAGGCTATACCGCCGCCGCCTGCGTTGGATTCTTGAGCTTATGGACGAAGGCAAAATAGGCCACCATCACACGAAATGCCTTGGACCGATTCACTCCGCCGAGGACCTCCCCGCCAACTCTTTCCAACTCATCGGTAATCTCGAATGTCAAAGGAAAAACAAAAGCGGTGTCAATGCTCTGAAATGGAATGTTCAGCCACTGGTTGTTATAAAACGCAAGAAGCTGCGCCTGCGCGCCCTTGCTTCTAAAACTCATAATGACGTGCTCTGCGAGGGCGTTCTTTTTCCGGATTTTGAGTACCGCAAAAAGTTGATTGAAATAGCTCTTGGTGAATCTGGAATCGACGGTAAGCCGAAGTTGAGTGCGCTTGTCTGCGGGTGCGACGACTCTGCGCTTTGGTCGGGTTGAGGCCTTCTTCGCTGCGAGCATGTCGTTTCCTCTTTGTGATGTATCTTACAGCATATGTATATGGTCTCGGAAGACCATTCGCTATCTGATTGTCGCCAAAGAAGTCCCCGTGAAAGGAACCCTGTTGGAGTAGTGGGTTCGTTGCTTGAAGACGAGGGTTTCAAACCGAATGAACCATAACAAATCGAACCGTGAAGGGGCTGGAGAAAAAAGAACCGGCCAAAGACCGCGCAGCGCGCCAGGCTCGAAGACAGCACGTCGGTCGTCAGCCACTGGAACGCGCTTATGCCGCCATCCGGCGCAACCGCTGCCAGGGTCAGAGCATTCGCCAGATCGCCAAGGGCCACGCATCTCGACGGCCACTGTTCAACTTGTACTTCGAAGACCCCCGGTGTTAGAAAAAGTATCGAAAGCACGCGAGAAATCAGCCTGAACTTGGCCGCTCCAGCCACTGTAACAAATGGGGTCAAGAACTTGCCTCGAAAGCACCACAAGACAACCAGCCGGATCTGCATGTTCCGGGCTGGTCAAAAAGTGTGGGTTGCGATTGGTGGGGGATTGATGATGTTTGCGCGCGAAGCACTGCCAATATGGCACCGGAGTCTCACGCCACAGGTACAAAAGGTGCCGGGGTCTCCAGAATGAAATGGAGAAATTATTGCGCCAACTCGGCAAAGAACGAGAGTTGCGTTCATCCTAGCCGCTGCAAGTGTAACTGACCTGCTTTTGTGCAGTCGGCTACTTGGGGGTAAATTCGGTGTAACCTTCGTTCCTGATGAATAATCGCCGAGCATGAAATCCACACGCTTGAGCGAGCCAGACTGAGCAGGCTCATCGATTACGCGAAAAACAGATGGCCCGAGAGCAGGAGAAGTCCAGGATGCTGGGCGACTCCACGCGTGCGGTTACGTTTGCGGTGGGAACTTGGCCAGCTTGCGCTGCAGGGAGCGGCGGTGCAAGCCCAGTTTCTTGGCAGCCTGAGAGATATTGCCGTTGAAATCATTGAGGACGCGTTGGATGTGTTCCCATTCGACACGGGCCAAGGAAGGCACGGAAATGTCATTCTCAGGAATAGTACGAGCGCTGCCTGCGGACTCAAAAGCAGCTAGGATCTGATCCACGTCGGCGGGTTTGCTCATGTAGTGACTGGCTCCCAACCTGACTGCATCCATAGCTGTAGGGATACTGCCGTACCCCGTCAGAACAAGAATGAACGTGGTGCTGTCGAGAGCCCGCAGCTCCCGCACTATGGTGAGCCCGCTCTCGCCGGGCATGCGCAGATCGACAATCGCTAGATCGGGGCCGCACTCTTCGGCCAACAAGATGGCCTCTTCCCCATTGGAGGCGGCAAATGCATCCCAGTCTCGCCGTTGAAAAGCGCGGACCAAAGTCGAGCGCAAGCGATCGTCGTCATCGACGATCAGCACGGTCTTCTTCTCGATCTCATCGGCCGACAACACGAGGCAACTCCAAAACTGCGGTGGTGCCAACGCCAGCCGCGGATTCAAACTCAAGCGAGCCATGGAGATTCTCCGCAAAGACGCGAGCAAGAAATATGCCCAGTCCCATGCCTAGACCCGGTTCTTTAGTTGTAAAGAACGGCTCACCCAAATGGGCAAGTGTTTCAGCTGTCATCCCCTGACCGTGATCTCGAACGGTGAAGGACAAGCGGTCGTTCCTAGACGTTGCAGACAACTCGATAGACTGACCGGGGGTACTCGCGTCGAGAGCGTTTTTTACAAGTGCGGTAAGAACCTGACGCGTAGTCTCTGCTGGCAAATAGGCTTCCAACTCTTCAGCGGCCAACTTCTTAACAAGATCACGATTCGTCGAAGGCACGGATAAGAGTAGGTCTTCAAAGAGCGCTCTCACTTTGATCCTTGAGGGCGATTCCCCGGTTAATTCCGGCCCTTGCCTGCTCATGGCGCGAAGGATAGTGGCACATCGATCAACTTCAGCCCGAATCGTCGCTGCATCTGTCGCTAAGTTGGGATCATGCATAACCTGTTGGGCGTAGGCTTCAAGATCCTTCGCGACCACGGCAATCGTAGCCAGAGGAGTTCCCATCTCATGGGCTGCGCCGGCCGCCATTGTCCCCAACGCTGCCAGGTTTTCATGCCTTGCGAGTTTGATCTGTAGATCCAATGATCGGCGCTCGTGGCGACGTAGCGCCTCAGATACCTCGCCGATGAAGAACGTTATCAGCAATGCAGCTGCGACAAAGGCAATCCACATTCCGACGAGGTGAACGGCAAAGCCATGCGCCGGGTGATGTCCTTCCAGAATCAGCAGTCGAATATGAAAAGGAAAAAGGAAGGCGAATCCGAGAATCGAAAGCACGCCGAGGGACCACGTCCAGGCGCGGCTGAGAACAACCGCCGACAGAGTGATCTGCACAAGGTAAAGAAGGGTGAGCGGGTTCGCGGGTCCCCCGGTCACTGCCAGCAATGCAGTGAGAGCGACAATGTCGAGCGCCAGGGTCGCGCCCAGGGCGCGCCGTGCTCCCCAGTGCGAGATCAGACGGTACAGTAGGAGATTCGACAGAAGCATGGCCGCGACTGGAACCGCAAGCAAAGCAAGATGCAATTGAACGTGCGCGGCAAAAGCAACCAACAGAACCAGCAGGATTAGACCGGCGAGCAAACCATATCGAAGTCGCACAAGCCAGGGAACAGCAAGCGCGGGTGCTGCATCGACGGTCGGATTCGCGTTCGTCTCCGATGTCGTAGCTCGATCTGTCAGAGAGACCCGCATTGAAGTTCTTTCTTCGTCATTCCAGTTGGAATCCACGCAGAACGTGTTCCGCAGGATTCATTGTATGCAACACATCCCCACACGGATGCGACAAATTGCCGCACATTATCGAGATACGGCTCAAATATGATCAATCTGGAGTTCACGGATTCGATGTCATGGATGTCGAGTTGTGTTGCGCCGCGGAGCTTCAGGAGGCATCGTGAGAATTGTCCTAATCGTCTTATCACTCTGTGGCATTATCGTCTCCGCGCTGGCCTTGCAGGTTCACTATTCGACTGGGACGGAACCATGTTCGATCAATGCGCACTGGGATTGTGGGATCGTCAATCATAGTTTGTATTCCGTGATATACGGAGTTCCGGTCGCACTTGTCGGCATCTTGGGTCACGCCTTCCTTGAAATATTAGTGTTGTCGCGAAGGAAAGCATTGTTCTTTCTAACGACGCTTGGTGGAGTCGGCTATCCGGGCTACTTGAGCCACATTGAGGGTCAAGTACTCGGAGTCTGGTGCATCTATTGCGTCACATCCGCTTCGATTCTTGTTTTACTCATGTTGCTCGGCGGAGGTTGGTTGCTCTCCGGACGCTCAACAGCGGCCAAACACCGATTCTCGGCCTCGATGTTTGGTAGCGCGCCTACTGCCTCAGATCTCAAAACCTCCGCCCGGAATATCTTTCCGCCATCTTCCCTATCGTGAATTGGAATTTTGTCAGCGATCGATATAGTGCCGCTTGGAAAGCACAACACGCGTAGAAGCCTTCAGCAAGGCACGCCTGTCTAAGTAAGTTGCAAACCACATTCGCGCTGCATGATGAAGTGGTCCAGAGACAACATCAAGGAGATCCCGCCGTGTCTTCCCGTTCTTACGCTGCTCGCGCCGCAGCCTTGCTCACTGTTCTACTCATTCCGCCTTTCGGCTGTCACAAATCCACCGATACGCAGGCCGGCGTAGAGCTCCACCCGACAAACTCACCTGTCGATCGCTTTCACCTCCAGGGTTTGGTCCTGGCAACTAGCGCCGCGACTGATGAAATCACCGTTCGTCATGGCGATATTCCTGGTTTCATGCCAGCCATGACAATGGCGTATAAACTCAAAGACCCGACCGAACTTCAGAAGCTGAAGCCGGGCGATGAGATATCTGCCGACGTCCTTGTGCACTCGGACAGTGACGATTACCTGCTTGACTCGGTGGTGATTACGAGCGAAGCGAGGCGTGGCTTATTGCCCGCGATGCTGCCACCGCACCAGCTGATGGTAGGTGAGATCGTACCTGACGTGCCGCTCATGAATCAGGATGGAAAAACAATCCATCTGAGCGACTATCGGGGTAAGGCGCTATTGATCACATTTATCTATACACGCTGCCCGTTGCCGACTGCCTGCCCGCTGATCACCAGCCACTTTGCGAAAGTGAATAACGCTCTCGCGAGCGACCCAAAAGCTTACGCTGCCAGCCATCTCATCAGCGTCAGTTTCGATCCCGCATACGACAAACCTCCTGTTCTGCGTCAATACGGGCTTGCTTACCTTGGCGACAATGCGGCTGGATTTTCGCATTGGGAGTTCACCGATACAACCGCCGGCGATCTCAAGAAACTGGCAGAAGCGTTCGGTCTTCAATACAGCGAAGAAAACAATCAAATCACACACACGATGGCAACTACATTAATCGGACCGGACAGCAAAGTTGCAGAAACCTGGGCCGGAAGCGATTGGAACCCTGACGATGTCGCCGGCGCAGTCAAGTCCCTCGCTTTGAAGGCAGCGAGGTAACAATGTGGCGATGCGAACTTCACCTGTCCGCCGAATTTGCCATGTGATCTTGCTAAGCCTCCCCTGCTTCCTATCCCTGTCTGCAGTGTCCGGCTGCACCAAAACTCTCAGCGCTTCCCAAAAGCGAGGCCAGGCCTACTATTCCTTCAGCTGTTACGACTGTCACGAAGAGAACCAGCTCGGCTTGATCAAGACGCCACCGAAGCTACAACGAATCTTTTCTTCTCGCTATCTTCCTGACGGTTCCACTCCAGCCACAGATGACGCAGTGCGTCAGGTCATCATTTATGGAAAGCGCACGATGCCCGCATTTAACGGGCGCTTGAGCGGCGATCAAATTTCCGACATCATTGCATACCTGCATCGCAAGTAAACGCACCGCCAGTCTCGTCGAGCGAAATGGATTGAAGTTCCGGGACAACTCAGGCAAGCGGGCTCAACGGCTCCTGTTCAGGCTGGGTGGCCAGCCTAAACGGAAGCCATCGAAGTCACTTCAAAACGTGGCGGTCAGGTTCACTGCCAACGAGCGGCCGCGGCCGGTGACCGAGGTCATGCCGCCTGTGGCGTTGTAGATGTCGAGATTGTTACCGCCAAGCGGCAGTTCGTACAAACGGTTGAAGAGATTGTCCACGCGGAAGCCCCCTTGCACAAACTTGGTCTTGTACACGGCGTGAACATTGAAGAGCGAGTATCCTGGCGTGAGCAACTCCATGCGGTTGGGATCGAGGCGCGACTTGCGGTCCACCAGCTCCGAACCGACACCCGCACTCAGCCCCTTGACATCCTCGTCGATGGCCAGACGCAAGTTCATCGGCATCATCTGGTAAAGCGGGGTGTTGCTTTCGGTACGCGTCCCATGCAGCAATGCTCCGCCAGCGCTCAGTTTGCCCGTGCCGGCAGCATCGTTGCTCCACAGCGTGGCGAACCCTGACAGATCGCCACCGTAGATGCGCGCGCCGTGGTTGGCAAATCGCAGTAAAGGCAATCCCATTCCCATCATCCCCATTGAGGCCACATCCACGTCAATAAACTTCTGAATGGAATTCAGGTGGGGTGTCAGCTTCAACTCCCACGGCTTGGGCGCCTGCGCGCGCAGCATAAGGGTGCCGCTGATCACGTTGCCGGTCTCCGCCTTCAAGGCAACGTTGCCGTAATACATGTTGCCGTCGCCGAACCAGCCGATCATGCTGGATGCCATCATGCCGGTTGACCATGTGTATCGCTCGTAAAGATTCGGCGAACGGTTCTTGCGCGCGTAACCGAACTCAACCGAGGCGTGCTCATTGGCGTCGTAGCGGGCAAGCGCTGTTAAGTCGAAGTTGGCGTCAGTCCTGGCATGGCTTTCGGCGTTGAAGGCTGCGGCGTCTGCGGCATACATCATGGAGTATCCCTGCACATTGCCTGCATCTGACCACACCGTGTCATTGCGCACACCGAACAGAGTGGACCAGCGTGGGTTCCAGTGGCTGAACAATTCGGCGTAGGTTCCCAACCGTGTGCGCTGTCCATTATTGATATTGATAAAGGTGCTGGGCCCCATCATGGGAGCCATCCCTGCAACAGGCGGCCACCAGTCGTCGAGGCGGAAGTGGTGCAGTTCGTTGCCGGCACGCAAGGTGTGGAGCGCAGAGAACGCAGACTCATAGCGCACCAGATAGCCAAGGTCACGGCCATGGGTGTCCATCGGCATGGTTGAACCGGCGCCGTCTACGGCGACCTTGTCTCCCAGGAAATTCATTTCGTGAAAAGTGTTCTGCCAATAGAAACGGGCGTCCACCGAACCGGTCGCTAGCGTGTGGCGATAGCGCACATTGAGTGAAGCAGCGTTGTTGTGAGTCAGGTCCATGTACGCGTTCACAAAGCCTTCAAACGGAGTGTGATGAAAACTTCCGGTTGCTTCAAAAAAGTTGCGGCCGCCTTGCACCGCCAGAGTGAGCGCGTGGTCCGTGCTCTGTGCATACGTGGACGTGACCTTGCGACCGAAGCCGTCGGAGTAGTCGTCGGTGGTGGTGAAAGAGCCGACATAACCGACGCTGAAGTGTTCGCTGGCGATTCCTTCAATGAGCGATCCGCCCCAGTTGTTGCCGTTGGAGCGGTAGTAGCCGGTAAAGATGCCATCCTCGCGCACTTTGGTTCCGGGCTCGGCAAAGGCAGGCGCGGGAGACTCCACCGAAATCGTGCCACCCAGGCTGTCTCCACCCAGGCTAACCGGCGTGATCCCAGCCAGCACCGTCACCTGTGCGGCTTGTGCCGGAGCAACATAGCTGAGCGTCGGATTCATATGATTCGGGCAGGCGCTGGAGATCGTCATGCCATCGACCACGATCTTGGCGCGCTCATCGCCGAGCCCATGCAGGAAGGGAATGGTAGCCAGTTCGCCGTTGCCATGCAGGCTGACTCCGGGTGCGTCAGCCAGTGAATCGGCGCTGTTATGACCGGAGGCTTGCCCCCTGGGAGACGAAGCAGCAATGGAGCCGACATCCTGCCCATCGACCGGGACCGTCACCTCTGCCTCGGCAACCTTAAGCGACAAATTTGCGGGAACCTCCGCGTCGCCTCCCAACTTGACCGGACTAAGAACCTGGTTGGCAAAGCCTGAAGCAGTGACGCTGAGTTCATAGTTGCCAGCCGGAACAGAGATAAAGGAATAATGACCGAAATGATCGGAAATCTGGATTTGGTGGAAGTTCGTTGTGGTGGACCGCAATTCAATGTGCGCGCCTGCAATAACCGCGCCCGACGGATCCTTGATTTCGCCGGCAACGCTGCTGTTGGATGTGGACGTCAGCGGAGCCGGTTGCTGCGCATGAATGTGACTTACGCGTGCAAGCAGGCATGCCGCCGCCACAACAGCCATCCGAAGTCTGATTCGCATATGTTTCTCCTCGTTGTTTACTTGTGAAGAAGCTGGCCGAAGAAGCCGAACTCCGTTCCCGGAGAACTTGGGGGGCGACGAACACTCAAATCGCAAACACACCGTTCTCGTTCTGGTCGGCACCGGCCAGCGCATCATCCGCGCGACCACCCCACTCAATAGGATGTCAGAGGTTAGTGGCCCCTGTGTTGCGTCAAATTGTCGCAGTTCGACAAGACTGGCCGGCGCGGTTAGCCGCTATGAAAATGAGAGTGGCGCATCCTTGGCCATGATTGGTAAAGCGTCGCAGCGGCATTCCCATTGCAGTCGTTGCGCCGATGGCTGCCTGCGAGTCGCTCGAAGAAGATTCATAGCACGAATCTTGGTGAAGCTCCCGATCAGGATTGGCAAAGCTGGACTCGAGCGATTGGGTAAACGTGCCACTGGGAAAGGTGGGTCATCGCTGGCCGGACCAGCCAGATGAATCCTTCAGTTGCACAAAACGTAAGTAGGAATCTTCCCACTCAGCATCCAAGCGAGAAAGTCCGGCAATTGAGTTTTTGATGGTGCAGCTTCGAGCCAACTCACGGCATTTCTTGCACCAGCCGACATCACTCTTTGGATCTCGATAAAGAACATAGGTGCTACCGCATCCAGCGCAAATCTTCGGGTCTCTCGAAATGTACAAGGGCCGATTAGCCACGTCGCCTCCATGGTGCGATAGATGAGCAACTGAGAATCAACTGCCGGCCCATGTCGATTGTGAATCGTCATGAAACTTCATTCCACGGGAGGTGTTCTTCTCGAACGGATTAGAGTCCATCTGCGCTTCCTGATTGATACGTGCCGTGATCATCGCAATTTCGAATTTGTTACCGCAAATGAGAATATCCGTCTCGCCATGAATTGGGGATGCGGTATTTTGTCGCAGTTTTGCCCTCGTTGACGTCCCGCAAGGAGTGCCTTCGCTCTTGAATCACCAGCGAAAATATGGGGTCCTGCTGTCTAGGTTTCCGTCCAATATCCAGCGTTGATGATGGGCCGCCGGCTTTTCCCTTAAATTAACTGCAACGCCTTCTACAACATTCGTAGCTCCGACGCCCAAAAGCTCGGAGTCTTCCTTCGGGATCAACCGATGCTCCTTTGAATGGCGGATTGAACAGTTCGAGAATCTTGGCCTCCGGTACCTTGTCTGAACTGCTTGCTTATGCGCGGCATCCAGTTTCAATGGGCGTTTGCATGGAATCCATTGCACATCAAAGCTGGTATGATCGTGCCATTCGCTACGTGAAACGCCTTAGCGCCATCTCGTTGTTCGTCTTCTTGATGCTGCCAGTACTGCTGCCGCTGACGGCGCTGGGGCAGGATGACGACGCGAATCTGCCGGTTTGCTGTCGTCGGCATGGCGGGATGCGCCATCATTGCGCGATGATGATGGCCTACTTGGCATCTCGCTTGCCGGGAACAAAGTTGATGGCGACGCCCGTTCCGTGTCCTGATTGCCCCAGCACGGTGCCTGTCTCAGTGCACTTCCAACTCGGTCTGAATTCTGCTGCGACGCATTTCGCAGCCGTCAGCGCCCATCCGGCAATCCACGCCCAGACCGAGGCCCGCGCCCGGATCGCTCTCGATGGTGCTTGGCGCAAGCGCGGCCCGCCCGCATCTTTCTTCTCCTAGCCACTAGCCTCTCACCAAGACTGCATTTGCCCGTGCTAAGCCACCAAGATCGCCCTCGCGCGATTTAGACTGCGCGCGCATTTGCCGCGCTTGCTTTGGTGTGACCGCAGTTCTGGCCCAACAACCGCGCTTTCGCGCCCGTGCATCCTTGCCCTGGCCTGCGCGAGCGCAGAGAAGAGAACTTCCCCATGATTCGTGCAAATTTTCGTTCTGTAGCCATTCTGGCTGCAGTCATCCTCGCATTCTTCATTCCATATTTCGCCAGCGCGCAGCCCGAAACCGCCAGCATCAGCGGTGTCGTCAAGGATCAACAGGGCGCGATCGTTCGGGATGCCAAGGTCGCCGCAAGCTGCATCGAAACCGGCTCAGTAGCCACAACAGAGACCAACGCAGAGGGGATTTACTTCTTCACTGGGTTGGTGCCGGGACATTTTCGTATCTCAGTTACCAAGCAGGGCTTCAAGGAAGTCACCACGAGCGATTTCACCTTGGATGTACTGGCGAAAGCGCTGCAGAATATAACGCTGTCGGTTGGTTCGGCGTCGGAGACAATTCAGGTCACAGCTGCGCCGGATACCTTCGTCGCACTTGATTCCAGTTCAGCCACGCGTACCGATACACCACTCATCGAAGTACCGCAGTCCATTGAGGCCATTCCACAGGCCGTACTGGTTGCGCAAGACGCTCATAGGCTGACCGACGCGCTCGTGAACGTATCGGGCGTAACCCCGACCAAGCCGGAGGAGTTGCTGTTCACCCCTCCCATCGTTCGCGGCTTTCCGGCGGAAGTCTACGTGGATGGTTTGCCCATTTTCGGCGGCAATCAGCAATCGTTCGATCCCACGAGCCTTGTCGGTATTGAAAGCGTCGATGTGCTCAAAGGACCGACGTCGGCACTGTATGGCGGCGGCCTGGGTTCGCCTCTCGGCGGTCTTATCAACGTGGTATCCGAGCGGCCGACGGACAAGCTGGACGGAGTTGTCGCACTGCGTGGAGGGAACTTCACCACCCTGGACCCCTACACCGATCTCAACGTGCCCCTCGGATCCCGAATCGCAGGCCGCATCGCGGGCGAATACCAGACCAACCAAAGCTGGATCGACCTGGTGAAGGGGCAACGATGGTCTGTGCAGCCGAGCCTCTCGTTCCACATTGGCTCCAGGGCAGATCTCCTCCTTCAGGGCCAGATCAACAACCGCAGCCAGCTCGAATATTCCGGCCTGCCCGCCGCGCAGGCTCTTGACGGGCAGATCGATCGCAATGCCTTTCCGGGCTCGCCGGTAGGCCAGCCGGAAACCACAGACAACAACCGGATGGTGACGGCGACGCTGGGTCACGCCTTCACCGATACGCTGAAGCTGAACGTAACCGGACGCTACTACAACAGCTCAATCGACGAAAACGGCAGCTTCGTCGATCCGCAGATGTTCGCGCCCGATCCAACCACGCCGACGGTTTATCCGGTCATCCCGATCACGTTGATCACCAACACCAAGGAGGGTACGTTCGACGCCAATCTGCTTGCGAAGGTCCACATGCTGGGCGGTGCCCACGAATTTCTGGCTGGCGCCGACTACGACTGGACCAGCTTCTACAGCGGCATGGGGCTCGGCGTCAATGCAAATACCGTTGGAACAATCGATCTTGCCCATCCGGACTACACTCTGGTCTTCGCATCCCAAACCCCGGTTAATTTCATTGAGGACGACCACTACAAGACGCTCGCGGGTTATGTGCAGGACCAAGCGACCTACGGAAGGCTTCACCTCTACGCTGCGCTTCGTTATACCCAGCTCAGGTTTCTCGAAACCAGCAACTACGGAGTGGCGAATGATGCAACCTACGGCCACGTATCCCCAAGGGCCGGTGCAACCTTCGATCTCATACATGGTGTGGCGCTCTATGGCGGCTATGCGACCGCATTCCGCGCCTCCTTTGCCTTCTTTGGTCTTGAGCCGCCCAAGCCCGAGTCATCGACCAACATCGAGGGCGGGCTGAAGCTGGCGCTTGCCAAGGCTGGCCTGTCGGGCACAATCGCCGTCTTCGACCAGACGCACAACAACGTCGCCACCGCCGATCCTGCCAATCCTGGCTTCTCGATTCAGACAGGACAGCAGCGCGCCAAGGGAGCGGAAGCGGATCTCACCTGGGAGCCGGCTCGCGCTTTCTCGCTGCTCGCCAACTATGCCCACACCGAAGCGGCGGTAACAGAGGACAATGCCATCCCGGTTGGCAACGTGCTGGCGCGTGTGCCGCGCAACAGCGGGCGCGTGGCAATACGTTATCGAGTTCTGAATGGTGCCGCGGAGGGTCTTTCTTTCGGGGCAGGCGTTACAGGATTCAGCGCGCGCCAGGATACCTTGCCCAATACCATATCGACGCCAGGTTATGCGGCCATCGATGCGCAGGCAGCCTACGACTTTGGCCGCCGATTCACAATCGAAGGTTCGGTGGTGAATCTGGCAGACCGTCACACCTTCGATCCCTACGAGTATTTCGGTTTCCCTGTCGTGATTCCCAACCAGCCGCTTTCTGCCTACATGACTTTGAAAATCCATCTCAACAAGGAGTAAGGATATGTCCGGGTTCAAACGCCGCAAGGCAGCCATGACATCCGAGTCATCATCTTTGAATCACAATTCGCTTGAAGCAAACCAATTGCAGAGGTCATCCAAATGAATCGCAGAGAACTCCTCAAGCATTCCGCAGCCTTCGGCTTGACCGCCGCCGGCTCGTTGGCCATCCCCGGCGCATCCGCCGCAACATTGGACACAGTTGCAGAAAGTGCCCCGCTCAATCCGCTTACCCCTCCAGCCAACGCATCCATTCCAGTCGCGTTCCTCATCTCTGAAGGAGCCGTAGTGATTGATTTCTGCGGCCCATGGGAGGTCTTCGAAAGAGTCTACATTCCCGACAGAAAGTACGATGCCTTCAGTCTCTATACGGTGGCGGAGACCGCGGCTCCCATTACTGCGGGCGGTGGATTGACGATCACGCCGAACTACACTATTGCCAATGCTCCCGCACCCAAGGTCATCGTGATCCCCGCACAAAGTCCTGCGAGCGGGGCCACCAAAGCCTGGATTCGCAATGCGACCAAGAGCACCGATGTGACGATGTCCGTTTGCACTGGCGCGTTTGTGCTTGCGAGCACTGGTTTACTTTCTGGCAAGTCTGCCACCACGCATCACGGCGCTTACGTCGACCTTGCAATGCAGTATCCAGACATTCATGTTGAGCGTGGAGCCCGCTTTGTCGAAGCGGGCAATCTAGCCAGCGCCGGAGGCCTCACATCGGGGATGGATCTCGCCTTGCGGGTGGTCCAGCGCTACTTCGGCCGGGATGTTGCAAGCCAGACCGCCACGTTGCTGGAATATCAGGGCCAGGGCTGGCTGAACCCGAATTCCAACTCCGAGTTTGCGGGTCCCATCCGGCAGACGGCGGATCATCCAGTCTGCGCCATCTGCGGCATGGAAATCAATCGCTCTCTGTCGTCGACTTACAAGGGAAAGACCTACTACTTCTGCGTGCCGGAGCACAAACAGCTCTTCGATGCCTCGCCAGAAAAGTTCGCGGCTAAATGAAAGTTCCCCTATGAGGCTAGCGATCGTATACCCTGCGCCTTCTTCTCGTCGCAAAGGGAGAACAGCCCACTGCATTGATCGCTGCGGGGGAGCCCCAGGTGACTGTGCGGAAGCCTGGCCAAGCCAACCGAAGTTCAAGTAAAGGACGCAGACAAATGGCCAACAGATTCTCATCGTTGTTCGTTTTCATAGTGCTGATCGGAATTGCAGCGCCGGCCCTTCGTGCGCAGTCCACTCTTCCTCCGCTCTCCCACGACGAGATGGCGCTGATCCGGAAGATTGAGGGCCGGATCATGGCCCCATGCTGCTACACGCAGACCATCCGCGATCACGATAGCCAGGTTGCCGTCGATATGCGGAGCGAAGTTACCACCATGGTTGCTTCAGGTAAGAGTGAAGGCGAGATCATCACCTACTACAGGACAAAATACGGTGAAACGATCTTGGTTGTGCCGGATGGCGCGACGGGTGGGATGCTGACCTACACTCCTGTGATGATCTTCCTGGTGTCAGTCGGGCTCTTGCTCTTTTTTATCAAGAAAACTGCCAGCACCAGAGACGCGGCCATTTGGCAACTCGTGCCTGAAAGAACCGAGCCCGAAACGCTGGCGCTAAGGGAAAAGATCCGCGCAGAGATTGGGGAAGGATGGTGACAGCACATTTCAACTAAGTCGTCGCAGCAAATAGCTTTGCTAAGCTTTTCCCGCTTCATGCAACTCAACGCACGATAAAAAACGAATGGAGGTTTCTCAAATCATGATTGACCGGAGAACTGCAATCAAGCATCTTGGTGGCGCTGCAAGTGCGCTGCTGCTAACCGAAACTCTACGTGCCGAAGGATTCCATCGGGGCCAAACCGCGCCCGCAACCCCGCCCACAGCGCCAAGCGGACCATTTACCCTGCCGCCTCTGCCTTACGCTTATGACGCGCTCGAGCCGAGCTTCGACGCCGCTACGATGCACTTGCATCACGACAAGCATCACCAGGCATACGTGAACAACTTGAATGCGGCCGTGGCCGCACATCCGGAGCTGGCAGGAAAGACTCTTGAGGAGCTCATCACGAATCTCGCTGCAGTGCCCGATGCTGCTCGCACAGCGGTCCGCAACAACGGCGGTGGTCACGCTAACCATTCATTCTGGTGGCCAACTCTGGGTAAGGGCGGCGCCGCGCCAACAGGAGAACTGGCCAAGGCCATCGACGCGAAATTCGGCTCGCTCTCAAGCTTTCAAGACAAGTTGACGGCATCTGCCATGGGCGTCTTCGGCAGTGGGTGGGCGTGGCTGGTCAAGCTGCCGGACGGCACGCTGGCCATCGAGACGACACCCAACCAGGACAGCCCGCTGACTTCAGGTCACAAGCCGGTGCTGGGTGTCGATGTGTGGGAACACGCCTATTACCTCAAATACCAGAACCGTCGCGTTGAATACGTGAAGGCTTTCTTCCAGGTTCTGAACTGGGATTACGTGAGTGGGCAGTTTGCTCAGAAAGCGTAGACGAAACTTGGTTCGAGCGGCTTGGCGAATAGGCGGTTGGTGTGTTGTTTGCACTGGGATGGCGGTCAGCTTAGGTATCAGTCTTGCTGGCTGCCATTCAGCGCCTGCGCTTAGTCTGGAGGAGGTCGCGGGAAAGCACCTCTACACCGTACGCTGCGCCCACTGTCACGAGGACAACGACCTTTCACTGAAGAAGGTCCCGCCAAATCTGCGTGGCGTCTTTGAGCGGAAGACACTTCCAAGCGGTGCTCCCGCCACGGACGCGGAGGTTCGGCGTGTGATTTTGGAGGGCAAAGGGATGATGCCCGCGTTCAATGGCCGGTTTACCGAAGAGCAAATGTCGGATCTGCTCGCCTACCTGAAAACCGGACTGCATTGAATTGAAGCCTGACTCCCTCTACGTCCAGATACAAGGAGATAGTGTGCATGTCATAAAACTGCACCATCAGGAAGGTGCGCTGACGGGCGAATGATTATCGGGCCTTGACTGTGCCACCACGACGATATGATCCAGAAGATAATCGGCATCGGGATCCGACGAGACAAGCACATCGGCTGTAATAATGTCGCCCGGATGCAATCCACTCAGAATGCTCGCGTCCTTCAGTTTGTAGGGCATGGTCATTGCTTCCATGAAGCCGGGAATGGCTTCATGGTTCAGCGTCACTTCGCCCTTTGACGCATCGGTTGAGACAACCTTGCCGCGCAGCTTGTACACCTTGTAAGTTGCCGTGCCAGACGATTGCGCGCCCGCATTCTGGCCTGGGTGGCATCCCGCCAGTGCAATAGACAACGTGACAAGTGAGCAAGCGAGCAATCGACCAATCACAGATTCAGGCCCTCTTCCAGGAAATTGTCGTTTGTGTGCCTTAGTTTCGTCTGACGGGCAGCGTAAACAAACGAGCAATTACCAGGGTTATATTGCCACACGCCTTCTAATTCGCGGGCGCAACGACATACACGTACTCTAATGGTTCCTTTCCGGTGTTCGCAACATTGTGGCGCGTCGCGGGCGAAATATAAACAAAGGTTGGGGCGACGAACGGCTGATTCAGGCCGCCTCGATGAGGGCCTCGCCTTGGCCGTGCAGGATGATCAGGGACTCCTCATTCTTACCTGTGGTGTGCCAACCAACCGTTGCTCCTGGTTTGAGGCGCACAAAGCCGCTACGCATGCCTCTTGTTTGTGGGACGCCTTTGAGCAGAGGACAATCTCCTTGCGCGCACTGAAGCGGAAGCGTCTGCGGGTGTGGGGTTCCAGTCTGCGGTGACAACGATCCGCGTGCGGCGAATGACAGGATTGCAGGGCCCAGGAACTTTACGTGCGTGGCGAATTTCATAAGCGGCTCTCAGAGGAAGCGTTTTCTTCCGGCGAACATTTAGATTTCTCTCCACGCGAAAGTACGAGGTTCCTTTGAGCCGGCGAGAAAGCCAGGGACCTGCCAAGCCACTTTTCGGCACAGAGTCTCGTATCACGATTCATGAGCATGATCGTGGTGGTGGTCGTGATCGTGAGGATGAGAGTGCGTCAACCCATCGTGCGTGTGTTCGTGGGAATGCATTGTGCCGGGAGGCGGTGGCACCACGTGGGTGTGGTCATGGTGTCCATCATCGTGGGAGTGTTCGTGCGTGTGGCTGTGGGTATCGTGGGTGTGAGTGTGAGAATGCTCGGACATGAAGACCTCCTGGGATGGTCGGCCCGTTCTTGGAAATCGTGGAGCCCGATACCTGAAGTGGATTGGCACAATCGGGCCAGGCGCGGCAGGCTGACAATTGTATAGCAGCACTTGGTCACGGTTGGGAAGACGGAAAGGCGGATTGCCCTCGGCTTATCAATTGCGCCAAGTGTCGTTTTGTACCCTAGGCCGCGTCGCGAACACCAAGCTCCAAATCGTCAAACCTGCGCCACCTGTAGATGGCGATCGACAGAATCCAACTCACGGCGAACAGGGCGATGATGACGTAGCCGAGCATTCCGAAGTTGTCGTTGAGCTTGACGACCAAATCCCACAATCCGCCCGAGAGGTGGAACTGCCCAACGAGCAGGCCCAGTGCTTCTATTCCTCCGACCGCAAGGGCAACGACAACAGAAACGGAGGTGATGGTGATGTTGTAGTAAAGCTTCCGCACCGGCTTCACATAGGCCCAGCCATAGGCCCCGAGCATCAGGACATTGTCGGTGGAATCGATCAGCGACATGCCCGCTGCAAAAAGGACCGGGAAGACAAGGACCGACCACAACGATAGCCCCTTGGAAGCCTCGGCAGCCGAAATTCCCAGAAGCCCAATCTCCGTGGCCGTGTCAAAACCGAGGCCAAAGAGCAGGCCCAGAGGATACATGTGCCAGCTGCGGTGGATCAGGTTGAACATGGGGCGGAACAGGCGGGAAAGGAAGCCGCGATTGCCCAGCAGCAGGTCAAAATCCTCTTCGACATAAGGTTCGCCGCTCCGAACCCGCATGAAACTGCGGAGCACCGATTGCAGAACAACGAGATTGACGATTGCGATTCCGAATAGGAACAGAGCCGACACCAGAGTGCCGATCACGCCTCCGATTGCTTTGATGGAATCGATGCGCTGCTGCAGAATGAGCGCCGTTGCCGCGATGGCTATGGAACCCAAGATGACAATTGTGGAATGGCCAAGCGAAAACATCAGCCCCACGGCCACAGGCCGCTTGCCCTGCTGCATCAGCTTACGTGTGACGTTATCGATTGCGGCGATATGGTCGGCATCGACCGCGTGGCGAAGCCCGAAACTATAGGCGAGAAACGCCGTGCCCAGCAGGACCGGAAAGCGGTGAAAAGCGACGAATGCCCAGCACCAAGCGGTCAGATTGAAAAACGCCAGCAGTGCGTACAGGCCGATGACTCTGGCCTTGGTACCGTCAGGTTCGTCGTTTGCCAGGCCAATTAGGAAGGACCGCATCTAGTTCCCTTGAAATCATCTCGACATCAACAGCGTAGCACGATTCTTGGAACCATGCGAACCATGCATGATTGAGATGCCCACGCAATAGCGAGGTAGATTTACAACCTAGTGCGTGTGCGTAGCTTGTTTCAGGCTGGCTCCGGAGTTTGTCAAGACCAGTTTACCCAACTCGACCCCGCGCAAGGCCACCATCCCATCTGCCACCGCCTGGAGGTCTTTACCGCGGCCTTTCATGATGATGACCTCGAGACAATAATGGTGATCGAGGTGGATATGCGTGGCCGCGAGAATCATCGCGCCGGCGTGATGTTGAACTTCCGTAAGCTTCTGCGCGAGGTTCGGAACGTGATGGTCGTAGACAATCGTCAGTGTGCCAACTACAGGCTTGTTCGATTCAACCATTTCCGAAAGAAGTCTCTCGCGAATCAGGTCGCGGAATGCCTCAGAACGTGTCTCGTAACCCCGTTTGGCGATAAGTCGATCGAACTCCTTCAGCAGGTCCTCTTCGAGCGAAACGCCGATTCTGCTCAATTCTGGCATAGTAGTTCTCCATCCCGATTGTAATTCGGAGGGAGTGTCTGGACTACGGATTTCCAGCTACTGTATGCCGTCTCCTTTCACTATCGTGTGGACGGATTGGCGGAGCCACTTGCCTTTGTTCAATGTGCAGCTGCAACACAGAGAACGGGCGTGGTCATTTTTTGGGTAGTCGAATGCAAAATTGAACCGAGCCCCTCCCCTTGAGAGAGCGTCGTCCAAACCTCGAGCAAAAGCTTTTCCCCGGGATTCGGCAGCCTCAGCAAAATCTCTAACCTCATTGTCGATGGTAGCCGTGGCTGAATCCCTGGTCGATACCAGCGAGAGAATCTGTGCTTTTGTGAAAGCCATCATGCAGCCCTCACTTCTATCCATTCACTCAAGATCGTTGTAGCATCTGTCAAAAGCTTCTTCCTACCGCAAAGCGCAACAGGAACGGTTCGGTAGGGTGGTTCACACGTCCGAATGCCGGACCGGCTATCGGTGAAATTTGGTAACTATAGGCGTAGTCAATGTCGGCATCTTTGCGGTTCAGCAAATTCAAGAATTCGGCCGTAGCGTGCCATTTCTTGAAAAACTGATAACCGACCTCCCCATTGAGCAACACCGTTTGATTGGACTGATAAAGTCCGTCGGACGTTAAATCGCGCGGGCCAAAGTAGCGCAGGCGCAAGCTCGAAGAAAAGCCTTTGTAATCGTGCAGTGTGATGCCCGAGGAGACCACCACTCTGACCGCTTCGGGCACAAGTTTGCCGCCCGGGTCGCTCTGTTGCGCATAGAAGAAGCCAACTGGATTGCCATTGATGATGATGGAGCTATTTGTGACGTACTGTGTCGCATCATCCGGGTCCATTTGAGGGAATTGGGCTCTGGAATCCGAGATATCAAAATCAACGGCCAAATGTTCCGTCGGCGTGTAGTAGTTCGCCCATTCGAGGCCATAGCGGTTACTAGACTGTTCTGAAGCAGATGTGCCTCCGGTATCGCCATCCTGCAACAGTTCGGAATTACTGCGGAGGTACCAGAGTGCAAGGGTGCTTTGCAGATGGGGAACGGCCACCGTGCGCACGCCAATTTCCCCGCCTTTGGTTTGGACCAGGGGGGTAATTTTAGGGCCAGGCGTATTGGGGGTTGGATTGTCGGCCGAAATCGGTTCTATCGTTTGTGTTGTTCCCCGCCCGTCGTTCGAGTGAAAGCCGAATCCGCCCTGTAGATAGAACTCAGTATTGGCCCACGGGCCGAAGATCAAACTGGCTTTGGGGCTGGGCAGGAACTTGCTGGCCGAGCCGGAATTGGCTGCGTTCACCGATTGGGTACTGCCGTCGGGCAAAGTCAGAATATCTGTGGGGTAAGCCAGGCTGTGGACGACAAATTTATCGTCGTCGCCGCGCAGTGCCACGACCGAGCGGAATTTGTCCGCCCACTGGATTTTGTTTTCCACATAAGCACTGCCTATCATGTCCGTAAAACGATCCCGCTCCCTGGTCGCGGGCAACGTGGCGCAGGCGCTGGGAAAAGTGTTAGGGGCACCACCATCCACACTGATACTGACAGTGGATGAGTAGGTGTTGCAGATGGTGTCGTTGAAAGCGATGCCGGTGGCGGAATAATCGGTTTTGATCGTGCGCCTGCGATCTTCCGTCCCGTAGAGGCCGTTGTTGATCCAATCGTTGCGGAGTTGCAGGCCGAAGGTATTTGACATCTTGCGGCCAAACCATGTGCTGAAGACCGTGTGGTGTGCGTCAAACCCACCTACCCAGCGCCTATCCTGCTGTTCGAACTGGTCGCCTCTGATGTGGTCTACCAGGTAGTAAGTGAAATCGGAAAACAAATCCAAATCGTAATAGAACAGGTAGGCCGCGATTCTCGACTCGGAATTTGCGCCCTGGTGATGCCACTCACCCTGCAGGCTATAGCGCTGGCTGTGGCCACCGTCAGTGGGATTCAGTGTGCCGAAGTAGCCAACGACAGTTTGGGCGGCAACGGGAATCTGGTCGCTCGAGTTCCATTTTCCGTGGTAGGCATGGGCCGTGATGCTGGCGCCATTGGTGTCGTCGCCCTGGCTGTAGGTTAACAAGCCATTAATTTTGTTATAAGCATCCGGGTGCGTCCATGGGCCGTCATAGTAAGTCTCTTCTGCGCCGTACAGCAAATTTCCCGAACCGAACTTTTGCGATGCGCCGAAAACAGCCCGCCCATAAGTGTACGAGCCGCCTTCCACCTTGGCGAAGTTCTGGGGTAGCGTCTTGAAAAGCTCCACATGGGTTGATGCGGCTGAGCCAAAGTCGCCGACATTCGCGTAATAAGGACCTTTCTCGAAATCCACCCGCTTCACAAACTCCGGAATGACCACGTTCATGTCGGAGTAACCCTCGCCGTGCGCGTGCGAAGGCAGGTTCAGAGGCATATCGTCGAGGAAAATGGCAATGTCTGTGCCATGATCCAGATTGAAGCCGCGAAGATAATACTGGTTGGCTTTGCCGCCGCCGGCGTGTTGCGTGATGATGAGGCCGGGAACCGTCTCCAGAACTTCTCCCGAACGAAGAATCGGTCGATCCTGGATCTCGGTTGCTCCCACCGTCCCTTGGGTGCCGGATTCGGCAATTCCTATCAGGTCATCCTCTCGGCCTTGGACGTTGATGGTGGTGCTCACGGCGCCCACTACCAGAGGGATGCGCAGCGGGGCCAGCGGCCCGCTGGTCCCGATGGTGACGAGGATTTCTTTGGATTCAAAACCGGGATTCGATACAACGATCCGATAATTTCCTGCGGCGAGCCCGGAGAGAATGAAGGAGCCGTTCGTCTGAGACTGTGCCGTTCTTGCGACTGCGCCGTTCGCGCTGAGAACCTGCACGGTGGCCCCGGCGATGACGGCATCCGAGGTGTCAACGATGGTCCCTGAGAGCTGGGGCGGGCGGGTCTTGTCGCTCGTGGCAACCGTTTGATTCTGCGCGGCTGGCTCCATGCCAATGATGAGCGGAGCAGTGGATTGCGCCGGGACCGATAAAGAACCGGCAACTGCCACATTCGTCAGTATGACGATAGTTAAAATCGTGCTACCAGCTTTCATGTTTCTGCCTTTGGTGATGTCAAAGTGCTGATGCTTACTTCCAAGTGACGGCTCTATTTTTTTTGATCTAATTCATCGTAACACGATTTGCTAGATCATGCTATCAAGGTCCGGGCACTCGAATGTCAGGACCTCCCTGGAAACCAGTGAAGGCGGACTTTCAAGTCTTTTTCACCGTTCGGCGGGGTGAAAGTAATCCAGATTCCGCGTAACCTATCTGGAATGGGAGTGCCGGCAACATTGAGATACCGTTTTCAGGTGCTGCGGCTTCTCGCGGCTGTGTTTCTATCCCTGGCTGCTGGATGCCTCTGTTTTGCTCAAGTTGATCGCGCGGGCCTAGCTGGAACGGTTACGGACAGCAGTGGCCGGCGAATTCCCGGAGCGCATATCACCGCGTTGCAGACGGCGACCGGCCTCGTCCGTGAGACTGTATCGTCTCCGAGTGTTATCTACTACATCCCCGAGTTGCCCATCGGCGTTTACGACGTCAAATGTTCCGAGAATGGTTTTGAGCAGGCGGTTTTTCCTGGCCTCGAACTGACGGTAGGGCTCACGCGGACGTTTAATTTCACGCTCAAATTAGGTGAGGTTACGCAGCAGATCAATGTCTCCGGGCGCAACTTGCAAATGGATGAAACATCCGACGCGCTCGGCGCAAGGACCGAGTCCGAGCAGGTGAAAGACCTCCCGCTCAACGATAGAAACTGGTCCACGTTAACTGCGCTCGTCCCAGGCGCGGTGGATACCGGAGGGAGCAACCAGCGCAGTATTCGGTTCGCCGGCCGCGGTCTGGACGACAACAACTTCACCTACGACGGGATTGATGCCACCAACATCGTGAACCAGGCACAGCAGAGTTTCGTCCGGCAGGTGATTCCTACGGATGCAATCCAGGAGTTCCGCATCGACTTGTGCCAGTGGGAATGAAACAAACTGGGCTTTATGAGCCTGGGAAGCTGTACCTAGAATGCGGGCAGAAACCATCTTTCAGCGCAGGTGCAACTGAAACGAACGTGACCCGCGAATTGAACCATAGGTCCTCCGTAAACGAGAGACAGAGCAGCAGCGGTAGCTAGCCTGCGCTGAATTAGGCGGAAAACCTACAACACTTCAATTGCAAAATCGCGGTCTATCTGCGTTCTGTTTACCGGATTACTACGGTTTTGCACGGTCTCAGATGTCATCCGGTGACCGGCATGTTGTTGAAGCTGCGTTTTAGTGTTGATTCGAGTTGTACAGCTTATATGTATGAACTCGAATCGGCATCCGTCAAACGAATGTAGGGTCAAGATTCTGATTCCCTGGGCTGCTTTGGCGCTCCGTGGCCGAATCCCAGCTACCCTACGATAATGTATGCGTTTCGATACAATTGCTTCTCTCGATGCTCGCGATCTTTTTCGGGTCTGCAAATGCAAATTCGCATGATTTACCAAACTGGCGGAAAGGGCTTTGTCTTATCGTTCAAACCCGCCAGAGCGTTCTCTTGCCACTCGTCGAGTGATATCCCTTGGGGCTTTTCCAACGGCTTGTTCGTAGGCGTCTTTCTTGATATGACCGGATCGGTAGTCTCGCTCAAGGATTTCGGCGAGTTTGCGTTTAATGTCTTCATAGGTTCCCTCCGATTCGAGTATTGGAAGATGGCGCCAGCCGTGCAGTAGAACTGCATCCAGTGTACCTCTTCTGTCAATGATGTGCAGTTTTACTGCACTGCCGAAGCGTTTATGAACGGCGCGCAAACTATCGGGGAGTCTGCCCTGGATACCGGCCATAGCCTCGATGCTCGCTCCGCGTCCTTGGAGATGAAAGCGATGAATTGTATTGTTAAGTGCCTGTTCCGATGAGATGTGAAGGATGGTAATCTCCGCAGCTAAACCGGCTTCAATTACCTGGTTGATTTTGGATATAGCTTGGTCGGCGTTGGAGAGTTGCCCTTCATACAAGACGCGGAGGTTGTTAGGGAAGGGGCTGTTTGCACGAAGCACATAGGAGGACTTGCCTGCGCCTGGAACTCCCGATAGGAAGAGCGCACTCTCGCGGTATGGTTCGGAGTTGTCGGAAACGACGCGGCGGAATTGCTCGGAGGCTAATACAGCTGCTGCGTTGTGCACTGGAGCGTTGTATCGCCCGCGTGATTCGTTGGACGCATTGTATTCGGCGAAGGTCTCTTTGAAGAGATCGGAATTGACGTAGCGCCCTCCCATCGATCGCGGATCTTTGCAGTACCGAGCGAGGTACAACTCGGGAGCGCGCTCAACTTGTCGAGCGACGGACTCTTGTACGAAGGCTCGATCCGCTTGGGGAAAATGCCGACGAACGATTTGTTCCAGGGTCACAGACATGAGTCTCACTGTATATTACATCTTTTCTGTATCTTTCCATTATTACTGAAGTGCGCGCGATAAAGGGAAGTGTGGCCTCCCCTACGTTCTGATCGGCTCGCCAAAGAAGGAGATCGTTAGACTTGCGCGAGCGGGCCTGTTTGGCGGCTTCAGGCCATGGTCTGCCTGGCACGACCACTCGGAAAACCAGCCGTATCTTCAGAACAGTGATCGGTCCTGACTGAGCGGTAGAGCCTGTTTTGATGCGCATCAATCTCGCCGATCTACCCACCTTGGCCCTGCCATCCGAGCCATCACGGACATCGTTGGTGAGCATCCTGTGCCTTTCCGGCATCCTGTATCAAGCGTCCATGGCACATCTCTTCCCTGTCGAGCAGTAGTAGCGTCTATTTGACGGCAGCCTTCTTTTGGACCGCTCAGCGCCGCTTGACGGCCTCAGCGAAGCGGGCTAACCTCTCGGGCGAGAGAACCTACTTCTTCTTCCGTGGTGGCGTTTTGTGCGCTCGAGTTGCAATTGTGCTCCCAAAAATGAGGCGGACACAGCTGCGGAGAACTTGGGTCCAACTTGGGTCCAATTGCTGCCGAAAACCATGCATTTAGGTCCAACTAGACGCACTACCAACCTAAACGAATCAACAAGTTAGCGAATCGTTTGCTGATTCGGGACCAGGGGG
>Ga0181520_10003517_pt1 | contig 27357 bp, 20 predicted proteins | sample PEATcosm2014_Bin_29_FD_132451 | JGI IMG/M metagenome (GOLD analysis project Ga0181520, IMG submission 132451) | Peatland microbial communities from MTU Mesocosm Facility, Houghton, MI, USA - PEATcosm2014_Bin02_30_metaG | ecosystem: Environmental > Terrestrial > Soil > Wetlands > Peat | place...
AAGCGACGGCAGGTCTCCACGATCGAGGCGATGGCGGCGACTTTCGGGCCGGCTTGCTCGCTGCCAATGTGCAGCCAGTTTTTGCGTCCCAGCACCAGCGGCCTGAGCCCACCTTCGCACCAATTATTATCTGCTTCCAGCCGTCCGTCCTGCAGAAAGACTTCCAGCCGGCTCCATTGGTTCAGCGTGTAATCGCAAGCCTTGGCCAGCGTGCTGCCCGGCACGATCTGTTGCCGAATGGCGAACACTCGGTCCTTGAGGGCGGCCATCAGCGGCGCACTCTTTTGTTGGCGCAATGCCAGGCGTTGGGCCGCCGCCAGGCCGGCTTGGCGCGCCTCCTGTTCGACGCCATAGATTTGACCGAACTGCGCCAGCACTTCCGGCGGCAAGGGATCCAGCGGCGCCACCTTGGCCGCGTCCACAAATTTCCTCCGGGCGTGCGCCAGGCAGCCGGCATACACAATGCCCGGGCCCAAGTCATCGTACGCGTCATAGCCGTCGCACTGGACCGTGCCCCGAAAACCCGCCAGGAACTTTTTCGGCCCCGCCCGGCCGCGGCCCATCTGAAAGTCAAAGATCACCAGCCCGCCGGGCACACTGTATTCCCACATGTACGCCTTGTGGTTGCGGCCGGTCTTTTCGCCGGTCTGGCAGGGCACCGGCGTCTCGTCGGCTTGCAGATAACCGCCGGCCAACAACTCCCGCTTTTGCGCGTCCACCACCGCTTGCAACAAGCTGCCGGTGGCCAGGACGGAGTCCGTCAGCGTCTTGCGGCTCAGTTCGATGTGATGGTTGTCGGCCAAGTCGGCTTGCTGGCGATAGATCGGTTGATGTTGCTGATATTTTTGGACGACCAGTTCGATGATGAACTCGTTGGCCAGTTTGCTCTTGGGCACGATCTGCGCCGGCACCGGGGCGGTCACCACGCCTTGCTCCGGCAAGCAATGCGAGCCGCGCTTTTCCCGTTTGATCACCTTGACAAAAAACTTCGCCGGTTCGCAGGCCAGTTCCTCGCGGGTGTCATAGCCGATGATCGGTCGCTCGGCGCCACAGACCTGGCATTGGCAGTCCTCCGGGTGGCAGGGCAGCATCACCTCGCGCCGTTCCAAGTGGGCCGGCAGCGGTTCCCGGCCCGGATGCTGCGGGCGGGGAATTTTGACTTTGGGCCGGGGCGCGGCCTTTTCGGCGGCCGGCCGTTGGGCCTCCTGCTCGACTTCCCCCTGGGAGAGGCTGATCTCAGCCTGCAACAGTTGCATTTGATCGGGGGAAAGCTGTTCGCTCTTGGGGCCAAACAGCCGGAAGTTAAACAGGCGGATTTGTTCGGCCTGAAGCTGGATGATTTGCTGCTGCCGCACGCTCTCATCGCGCAGCCGCGCATTCTCCGACTCCAAGCTTTCCACAGCTTGGCGGACGGCGGCTGGCAGGGTGTCGAGCGGAATCGTCAAATGCGCCACACTTATACACTCAATTAGTGTAATAGTAAAGACTTATCTTGTAAAAAATGCATTTTTTAGGCCTGGCTCGCGTCCGCCTGCCGCCACCAGGCCCGCTGACTCGTCTGTTCCAAATCAATGCCGTTGAGCAACAGGGTTAACTCCGCGGCCAGGATCTGCAGCGCGCCCGGTTCGGTGGTCTTGGGCCAGGCAAAGGTGCCCCGGCCGCACAGGCGTTTGGCGCACACCCAAATCCCGGTGCCATCGGCGTAGAGCAACTTGATCCGGTTGTGCTGGCGGTTGGTAAAGACATAGAGATGCCCGCTCATCGGGTCGGCTTGAAAATGGTGGGTGACCAAATCGCTCAAGCCCTCGAAACTCTTGCGCAAATCCGTGGCCCCGGCGGCCAGGTAAATGCGCGTGGCCGGACCGACGGGCATCATAACCGCCGCATCACTTGCAAGAGGGCCCCCAGTTCCGGGGCGGTAAATCCCGCGCCCACTTCCAAGGCCACTCCGTCAGGCCATTGCAACCGGTAGGCGGCGCTGCCCCGCGCGGACGCGAGCAAATTGGGCACCGCCACAAACTGGCGCTTGGTGCCATCGGACTTGGCGGCGGCTTGGCGCAACCATGAGCTCAAAGCCGAGTGACTGATGCCAGCTTGGACGGCAAAAAGCTTTTGGGTCAGCCCGCTTTGGTGATATTGGTCGAGAATTTGCGCCCGTTCTGCTGGCGTCCGGCGGCGGCGATTACTGGATTCATTTTCCATGCTCCCACTGTGTCAGTTCTTCCTTCGCCTGCCTATACGGGGTTAGCAACACGGATACCCTGCTTGTGTTCGTCGTGATTATTTTCCCGTCGTTTCCAGGATCAACCTCGGCACCTGTTTCTTGATGGCGTAGATCTGAGCGGTATCGGAATAAAGCTCCGCCTCTTTCAAAGCTCTAGCCAAGGCATGATGGTTGTTGTGCAGTTCAGGATGCGCTCGGACAAAATCGATTCTAGCCTGCTTCGCCTCCTGATTCGATAACAAGGAAACCCGCGTCCATTTGAAATTTTCCACCGCAACTTTGATTCCAGGCTCCGACAACACTTCCTTTTGACCCTTTGATTCCAACATGTCCGTAAAAAGGTATGACACGGTTGCTTCCGCTGGAAAAAGCCATTGCCCTTTTCCCAGCGTTCGATCTGGCCTGGGCTTGTATACTATCGTCCCTGCGTAAACGTTTATCTTGGCATTTAAATTCTGGCGGTCTTGCGGATAAACCCAGCCGAACAGAACTGAGAGTGTCCGGCCGTAAGGGAAAAAATGGATCACTTCAAATCCAGCATCAGCCAAAACCGGATTCATCATTTTGGAGCCGTTTTCGATTCTGGGGTAGTAGCAGTGATTGGTGGGTAGATGATCCCGAAATTCTGCCAACAACGAAGTGATTGGGCGTTTGACTTCATGCTTTATGTAAAGGGAACACAACGCTGCATCCAAGGATACGATTTTTCCAATGGGCGAGTCTTTTTGCTGAGTTTTTGAGATTGGGGTTAATGAAAACGGAATTTGGTCAACGCATACGCAAAGGTCCCCGAGTTGAATTTTGTCGCGTTGCCAGTGAAAGATTCGACGATAAAGGCAGGCATTCAAGGTAAACTCGTCGCTGGATAGTTCGATGGAATATCCGGTGTGCTCGATATCAGGCGCCACCAACCCATTCATGCCATTTTTCATCAAGTGTGGACCGATGGAAACGATTGCCATGACGGGAAGTGAACAGGAAAACGGACCAAAATCCAAGCCAGAAGCGCCACAGAAACCGATGATTATTCGGTTCGCAAAATTGCGCCACATCCACGCGTTGCAGGGTCAACCCGTGGTGTGACTGGGTAAACGGTATGGTGTTTGTCTACTACCCGAATTTTTCACGCACTTGAACCCGATGCCATTTGATGCGGCGGTGGAGATGGAAAAAGATTTGGCTGAGGATTTGCGCAGGGCTGGATTTACGGTTTTGGGAGGACATTGAATTTGGAGGGAGGAATGGGGCTTGGAGAGGTGGACGGGGCGGATGGTGTTATTGTGAGATCATCCGTGGTTAGGCCGGTTTTGCACGAGATTCAAAATCCAAAATCTGATACTGCAATCTGATACTGGTTGCCTGTTTTTGGGTCTTTTTGAGTCTTTTTGGGGGTCTTGACCCAAAGTCGGAATGTCAACAATAGGCCCGTGAATACAGGTGATTCCTCGTGAGTCCAATTGAGGCTAGAGCCTGTTTTACGCTTTCCAGGCGTGCGCGTTAAACCACTCTGCCACCTCTCCACGCGTTGTTTGTCACTAGACCTTGGCTGCGACCAGTCCCGGTTCCAAAAACCAGCGGGATTCAGTTCGGTCAACGCCGGGTTGGAATCGAAGAAAAATCCGCCGGCAGTCAAATCGGCTGCATCGGTCGCATTTTATTCGCATGAATCGGCAGCAAAGGCAAGCTCATTCGCCGCCCCTTGCGGGCGTAGCGTCCAGGCATCCCTGCCTGACGTAGAGGGCGGCATCTGTGCCGCCCGGAAGGGTGTGAATGTTTATTACGCGCTGGCAGGTTCCACCACGCTTCGATTGAGGTGAGTTTTCTCCGCCGGGCTGGGAAGCCCGGCTCTACGTCAGCCAGGATGGCCGCCGCCACGGTGCGGGTGTCACGCCGCGCCCTGCTATTCCAGTGCGGTTTTGAGCAGTCCGAGCGGGTACACCGACGGGCCGGTAATTTCCTGCTGGCCATTCGTCGCGGTCACGTCCGGTTCGCCGGAAAATCTGAACGCATCCAGCTTCGCCATCAATTCGCCACCGGGTTGCAGGCCCGAAATGAAGGTGTCCCATTCGGCGCCGTGCTGCGCATCCACGCCGTTCCGCCAAAGGCAATACTGGGCCAGTGGATCGCCGGTCAAAGCCGTTCTGCCAAAATGCGCCTTTTGAAATTCCTCCTCCGGCTGCGCCCAACTGGCATAGCAGACAAAGGGCACATGTGTCGCATTCGTCCTTTCCACGATGTCCGTTTCCCAAAGCACCTGTTTGCGCGTTTCGTCCCACTGGCCGTTGCTGTGCAGGGGAGGCGCCGCGAGCGACAATCGGACGGCAAGCTGGTCGGGATGTCCGAACACATCAAATTCGGCCAGATCCGCCAGCGCATCCTGCAACACGTCATCCGGCTCCGGCCGCTTGGTGTCGGGCTTCAATTTCTTTGCTTTCTTCCATTGCTTGAGCCTTGCCCGGTAAAGTTCTGTTCCCGACAAATACCTGTCGCATGAACTTTCCATCGTCTTCTCATCGGCAAGGAAAGCCAGCGATGCCGGCACGGGATTGGTTTCCGGAACACCCATTTTGGTTGCCACCAGACGTTGAATCCGGGCCGGCAGCATTTGCGAATCATTTTCGACCACGGCCCGGAACAGTCCCGGAATTTCTTCCGTCTTGAAATAACCGTGTTCCCAAAGGTACTGGCCAAACCGGACTACATACTCCTCGCTGGCGTTGGTTTTAACCACGCCGGCAAGCGTGCCTGCCCACCAGTAGGCGCTCAGGTTTTTGAGGTCGCGCCGAAAATCCACATCCAAAAACCGGCGTAACTGGCTGTAACCGGCTTCGCGCCCCAGCTCCATCTGGCTCCAGCCCATCATCAGATCCGTGACCCGGTCCGCCGACTGAAAGTGACGTTCGGTCATGCCGGCAAAATCGTCATTGCCGCGGAACCGCTCGGCATAGAAACCCGCTTCGCCCAGACTGGTGGCATAGTACCTGTAAGTGCCCGTGCCGCCGACGTCCGCCGGCAGTTGATTGGTAAATTCGCCGCGCGCAATGTAACGGCCGCCGTCGTTGGTTACGCCGCCAGCCGGATACAAAGCGGTGATCGCCGACAGTTCAGCCGCGCCAAAGGACCGGTAATTGGGCACGCCGGTGTTCGTGTTTACGCCGTCCGCACAATAAAACGTGAGCGTGCGCTCGATGCTGCTGCCCTGCGGTTTAAGTTGGACAATATAATCATAATGCGGGCAACCCGTCAGCATGAGGGCAACTGCCGCCAGAACCAAAGGCAGCGATTTATGAAACGCGCATTTCCCTGCGGTCCGGGTTCTCAAGTTGTTCATGCTTATTTCAACATCACGTTTGAATATTAGCTTCCGCCCTCCGCTTCATTTTCTCTGATACGTCCCCATCAATTCACCCTCGGCAACAACATGACCTTCCATGGCCTTGAGCAAATCCTGTTTTGTCAAACCCGGCTTGAGCGTGGGCTTGGCGTCGAGGGCGTAAAGTTTGAAAAAATAGCGGTGCGGCTTGCCCGGTGGCGGACACGGCCCGCCGTAACCGATGCGGTTGTAATCGTTCAACCCCTGTTTTGCGCCGCTGGCCAGTTCCGGCGTTTTGGGCACGCCTTCGTCAAGGCCGGGCAGGGCCGGGGGCAAATCGTAGAGCACCCAATGCACCCAGGTGCCCATCGGGGCGTCAGGATCATCGCAAATCAGCGTCAGGCTTTGGGCCGACGGCGGCACGCCAGACCATTGCAAGGCGGGCGAAATATCCTGATGATCGAACGCGTGCCGGCTGGGGATGGGGTGGCCCGGAGTAAAGGCGGTGGTGGTGAGTTGAATTTTCATGAGGGTTCCGTTGGTTGCAGGGTTTTCGGCCTTGCCGGCAGCGGGAAATCCCGCCAGCAAGGCGGCGGCGGCGAAGAGTATTTTGATTCGCACTCCCATGTTTTGACCCCAAGCCGCGAATCATTGCAACTAAAAAAATCCACAAAACTCTGCATGACCCCGGTGAGGCGTCGAAAATCACGAAAATTGTAACTGCCAAAAAAAGTATAATTTGACATCATAGGTTTGGGCATTATTGTCATTCATCATCCCAAGTACAAAATGGAATCCGATCTGTTGTGCATATTCCGATAAACCCATTGCCCGATGGTGATTTAGGAGTTTGCGTTCCCGATAACAAAGAACCGGTTTAATCCGGTTGGTTGCCGGCTCCGGCGCAAGGCAGAGACCGCCAAAGGCCGCCAATAGATTTTTGTCACGCTTTATGCTCCTGGCAGTGCCATGTCCTCGAATCGCGCATTTGAACCACTCCTGTGCCAGGTCAAAAATGGCGATTCCTCATATTTTCACTTCTCGCCCCTGCCATCCTCCATGGTCGCTGCTGCGCCACGCTGTATCTCCGGGTCTATCTTCAGGACACTTTTTTCACTCTCACCCAGCAACCACACAGCAGTGAACATTAAATGAAACACACAATGAACAACAAGTTAGTCAAGCAATGTAACAATAAATAAGACAAACCACCATGTAATATGAAATCTATAACAAAACAAAAGCTTCCATTCCTGGCGCTGGCCTGTGCTTCGGGAACCTTCCTTATGGGACAAAACTCCCACGCCCAGTTCAGCAGCACGGATGCGAACACCCTGATGAATGCGTACAATACCGCCTTCTTGACCACGAGCGGCGGAAACAGCCAGTTCGACAATGGTTTTTGGGGGGAGGCCGAAGAAATTGAAGGCGTCGAAGATGCCTACAACCGGTCGGGAAATTCAGCCTATCTCACCGAGATCACCCAGTTGCTCAATGGCTTTAGCGCCACCAATGGCACCAACTGGTCCGGTGATATTTATAACGATGATTGCATGTGGGCCTGCATCGCTTATCTGCGCGGGTATCAGGCCACCGGCAACTCCACGTTTCTCACGATTGCGACGGCCAACTTCAACATGGTGTGGGCCCGGGGCTGGGACACCACCGCGGGCGGCCTGTATTGGACGACGGCCGATACCAGCAAGAATTCCTGCGACGAAGATCCCGCCGCGATTGTCGCCTATTTGCTTTACAAGGCCACGGGCAACAGCACTTACCTGACCGACGCCCAGAATCTATACAATTGGGAGTTGTCCCACCTGTACAACTCCAGCACCGGGGAGATCAGCGATAATTGGGCCAACAACCAGGCCAATGGCGGCGCCACAACTTATAACCAGGGCACGTTTATCGGCGCGGCTGATTATCTGGGCGACGTCGCGAATGCCACGCTGGCGGAAAATTACCTGATGGGTTCGGGCGGACTCCTGCCGGATTATGGCGAGGCCAACAACAATTCCGGCTTCAACGGCATTGCCATCCGGTGGGCGGCGAAGTTCATGAAAGACTCCTATCTCGTGAACAATTACCTGCCCTGGTTGCAGTACAATGCCAACACCGCCTTCCGGATTCGGAACACCAGCAACCTCTCCTGGTGCAGTTGGGAAGACCCGACCCCGAATGAAACTTTAGATGACTGGAGTTGCGTCAGTTCTGTCATCGCTCTGCAGGACGTGCCAGCGAGCTTCCCTTACACGTATGTCGCCGCCGAGAATGCCACAACGAACTTGAGCACGCCCGCCGACGTCGCCTTCGGGGCCAACGGCAATGCCTTCTACCAATACGCCGTGGCCGGCAACATTACCTTCAACACTGCCACCTTTGGTGATCCTGACTTCTTGGTGGCCAAATCGGGTTACTACGCTCCCTTTACCGAATGCGCCTCCGAAAATGGCTCCTATACCTTCACCAACCCGGTCGAAGCTGCGTTCGGCGCCCAGGGAAAGTACTTATACCTTCCGGCCACCAACGGCACCATCACTTTTAACACCAACACCTTTGGCGGCGATCCAGATGTTGGAGTGCTCAAAGCCGGTTACTACATGCCCTACACGCTCTGTGCCGTCGAGGGCCAGTCAAACACCTTCTCCGCCCCCACCGATGTCGCGTTTGGCGCCGACGGGCATTACAACTTTAAAACCAATGTAACCGGAACCATCGCTTTTAACGACACCACCTTCGGCGATCCACTTTCCGGCGTGGTAAAATTGGGTTTTTACCGGCCCGTCAATATCCCGGCGCCGCTTGGCATTGCCAACTACAGCTTTGAGACGCCAAGCGAGGGTACAAGCTACCAATACAATCCTACGGGCGGCAGTTGGACCTTCAGCGGCGCCAGCGGCATCCAGGGCAACGGCAGCGCTTGGGGTGCGCCCACAGCGCCAGCCGGCACGCAGACCGCCTTTCTGCAAAGCGCCACGGGCCTGACCGACGGGAGCATAACTCAGACGATCAGTTTGCCCTCCGCCGGAAGCTATACTCTGTCCTTTGCGGCCGCGCTCAGGGCAACCCCCCATAATGGAACCATCTCCATAAACGTGCTCGTGGACGGCACGGTGGTGGGGAGCTGCTCGCCGACCACGACCAGCAGTTTCACTTCCTATGTCACCAGTCCCTTTACCATCGCCACGGCCGGAAACCATACCGTGCAGTTTGCGGCGGTGGGCACGGCCGTTGACAGTTCCGTCTTTCTGGATGCCATTGGCATAGCCGGTCTCGCCAACCCCAGTTTTGAGACGCCCAATGTTGGCACTGGCGGTTACGAGCCCAACCCCGGAGGAGCCGGTTGGACGTTTACCGGCGACTGCGGCATCCAGGCCAACGGCAGCGCGTGGGGTGCGCCCACGGCCCCCGCCGGCACGCAGACCGCCTATATGCAAAGTGCCACCGGCGCGACCGACGGCACCATATCCCAGTGGTGTTTCTGTTCCATCGGCACCTATACGATATCCTTTGCAGCCGCGCTCAGGGCCAGCCCCAATAATGGAGCCATCTCCATAAACGTGCTCGTGGATGGCACGTTGCTGGGGTCCTATTCACCAACCACGACCACCAGTTTCACCACTTATACCACCAGTTCCTTCACCACCACCACGGCAGGGAACCATTCCGTGGAGTTTGAAGCTGTAGGTGCCGCCGTTGACAGCAGCATCTTTATTGATTCCGTCAGCATTCAATGATTGAAATGATCGCGGGCAAAATGCTCAACCGGAGGTTCACGGCTGCCGCCGTGAACCTCCGCCTTTTTCAGCCAGCACCCAGGCCTCTCGTAGCGGCGTCCCGGCGATTTCCCCAAAAAATTCCGCACCTTGAACCCCTAAACCGACCGAACGCCCAATCTCGCCAAGACGCTGGGAGCGTTTCACCCTCTCCTGGGGGAGAGGGCAAGGGTGAGGGCGGGCTTCCGGTTCATGGGGAGGGCGAGCTTCCATCCCAATCTGACTTGTCTCCCGGTTCATGGTGAGGGCGGGCTTCCGTCCAACTCCAGTATCAAAACACACCCGCTTCAAAGTGCGCGTCTGGCATTGCCCACCGTCCGCATTCCGATAAATTAAGCGGGTGAAATCCAAAGGCACAGTTTATCTCGTCGGCGCGGGGCCGGGCGACGCGGGCTTGCTCACGTTGCGCGGCGCGGAATTGCTCCGCAGCGCGGACGTCGTCATTTGCGACGTCCTCGTGAACCCGGAACTGCTCCGGCTGGTCCCGGCGTCCGCCGAAATCATCGCCCGCGGCAATCACAAACGTGATGGCGGTCTCACGCAGGAGCAGCTTACCGCCCTCATGATTGCCCGGGCCCGCGAAGGCAAAAACGTCGTGCGGCTCAAGGGCGGCGACCCGTTCATCTTCGGGCGCGGCGGCGAAGAAGCCGAGGCGCTCGCGGCGGAAAAAATTCCTTTCGTGGTCGTGCCGGGCGTTTCCTCGGTGGTGGCGGCGGCGAACTATGCGGGCATTCCGCTCACCCATCGCGCACATTGCTCCAGCTTCACCGTTTTCACCGGCCACAGCGATTCGGCGGACCCGTCCACGGCCTTGCGCTACGAGCAGATCGCCAAAATCCCCGGCACCAAGGTCGTCTTGATGGGCATGGACAACCTCGCCGACTGGACCAAGGCGTTGATCGCCCACGGCATGTCGCCGGCAACGCCCGTAGCCGTGGTGCAACGCGGCACCACGGGCCGGCAGAAATCGGTCGCCGGCACCCTGGCGACGATTGCAAAACTCGCCGCGCAGGAAAAAATCGCGCCGCCGGCCATCACCATTGTCGGCGACGTGGTGAAGCTGCGCGGCAAATTAAACTGGTTTGAGCAACTGCCGCTGTTCGGAAAACGGATTGTGGTCACGCGTGCATACCTGCAGGCGGACAAGTTTTCCAAAAAACTGGCCGCCCTCGGCGCGGAGGTGCTGGAGCTTCCCGCCGTGAAAAGTGAAACGCCCGACCGCAAGGAGGATTTCATTGACGCGCTGCTGGCGCTGAATTCCTACGACTGGCTCGTGTTCACCAGCGTGAACGGCGTGGCCACTTTCTTTGAATTTTTCTTCCGCCAGTTTCACGATTTGCGCGACATCGGCGGCGCCAAAATCGCCGCCGTCGGCCCGGCCACCGCCGCCAAACTGCGCGAGTTCCATTTGCAGGTGGATTTGATGCCCAAGGAGTTTGTCGGGCGCAAGATTGCCGGGGCCCTGGCCAAACACAGCAGCATTGAAAACACAAAAATCTGCCTCTTGCGCGCCGAAAAGGCGAATCCCGACCTGCCGCGCGCACTGGAAGAACTCGGCGCCATCGTGGACGACGTGGGCGTCTACAAAACCGTCATGGAGACCGAGGATGCTTTTGGCGTGGCGGAGGACTTCCGCCAGCAGGGCGCGGACTGGCTCACCTTCACCAGCGGCTCCACCGTGGAATTTTTCCACGCGCGGTTTGACCTGCCCAAGCTGTCGAAACAATTTCCGAAAATGAAAATCGCGTCCATTGGCCCGGAAACCAGCAAGGCCATCGCCGCGCTCGGCCTCCAGCCGGCGGTGGAAGCCAAAGAACATACGACCGACGGCTTGATGACCGCGCTCCTGAAAGCGGCAAACGGTTGATCCCCAATTAAGCGGTTCTTGACCGCCAGTAGCGCATTTAAAAAACGCCCGGTTAGGGTGCAGCCTGCAAATCATCCCCGGCACAATTCGCGCGGGTTCTCTTCGCGTTTGGGAAATGGCGCTTGATTGTCTGTTTGTTGCCACGAGCTATTGTTGCTGCACTAATTGTTCACATACAATCACTTACGTTACAGTTGAAGTGTATTCTCCTCCGCTGAGGTCCAATGTTGAGTGCTGATCGGGACGATCTTTGTCTGGTTTTGGCACGTTGCCCCCCCGTTTTGGCACCTTCGTCAGATTTTGGCACTTTTACACCCGGTTTTTGGCACAAGACCCCCGCGATGTGTTCTTGGATTGTTGATATTGTTTAAACAATTATCCGAAAAAATATTTGACACAGAACCTATTTGTCTAATCCAACCATAATACTTCACCCGTAAACACTCCTGTCCCCACAAAAAATGAATCTTCCAAAACATATGAACTCAACGAAAACAAGTATTGCTGTCCTGTCGGCATCCGCGCTCGCCATGGGCATGACCAAAGGAGCCGTTATTTACACCGCCTTGGATCTAACGGTAAATCCTACCGCGCCGTCTTCGGCCAGTTTTGCCATTGATCAGTCTGACACAACAGAATTCTCGTTCGGCTACACCCTTAACAATTCCGGCAAGCCCTACATCAACAATAATCCCACCGGGAATGGTGCCACCCCGGGTGCCTACGTTTGCGCCAATTCGGACCAGGGAGAGCCCATGACACCGTGGGGCACCAGCATAGACGCCAGCTTTCTCACCCCGCAATCGTCAGGCACCCTCCTGCAGAATAGTGGTGACTGGCCGGCAGACGGTGACACAACCTCTTTTGTGGGGTTGGAGATCGTGGGCGCGGCGGGCACGAACTTTGCCTGGGTCCGCATTAACCTGGATGCCACCGGTTCCAGTGCCACCTCCACGTTCGAAGTGGTTGATTGTGCTTATGACACCACTACCAATGAGACGCTTATCGCGGGGCAAACCAATGTCTTGACCTACCCGATAATTTATACCGTGCCGCCTGCTTTGTCGCCCACTTCACAGACCACCAACGGAGGAGCCACGATCAAATTGACCGTGGACGCGCTTGGCGCTCCACCGCTGGTCTATCAATGGGAAAAAGGCGGCATTGGCAGCGGGATTTACTCCCCGCTAACTGATTCGGGAAATGTTTCCGGTTCCAGCACTGCCGTTTTGACCATTACCAACGCATCCACCGCCAATATGGGCGATTACATAGTGATTGTTACCAATACCCTGGGCATGGCGACCAGTTCACCGCCCGCCACCCAGATTGTAATTCCTGCCGTACTGACGGGCCCAACGCCGGCGTCGCTGAGTATTTACTCCAATGGCATCGCCCATTTTTCCGTCGCCGTGGCCAGCTCTGTCCCCCCCAGTATCCAATGGTTCTTTAATGGCAGTCGTTTGAATGACGGCGGCAGCATTTCTGGTTCGGGCACCACCAATTTGACGGTGGCCAATCTGGGAGCCCAAAACGCCGGCAATTACAGCGTGGTGGTGACGAATGTTTATGGGGCGGTCACCAGCAGCGTGGCGGCGGTGTTGACCGTGGTTCCCACCACGGGGGAACCGTATGAAAGCGCCGTCTTGGCCGCGGGACCTTGGGCGTATTACCGCCTCAATGAGACGACGGATCCATCCACCAACCCGGTGGCGTTTGATTATGTTGGCGCCTATAACGGAGTTTATGGCAGCGACATGCAAAATGGCTTTAACGGCATCACCGGGCCCCTGCCCGGCGAAGGCTTTGCCGGGTTTTCCGCCACCAACTACGCCGCCCAGAGTATTGCCGATGATGTAAATGGCCAAATTACCGCCGCCCCTTGGAACCTAAACACAAACACCGTCACGATGACGGCTTGGATTAATCCCAACATCTCCGTCCAGGCTAATGGTGCCGGCATCGTCTTCAGTCGCGGAATTAACGCCAACGGCATCAATTTCACTGGCAACACGGATGCGAATGGCAATAGCACCCTGTCCTATCATTGGAACAATGATTTCTACACATATAATTGGGATTCGGGCCTCGCGCCCATCCCGGGCGACTGGTCATTTGTCGCCTTGGTGATAACCCCCCAAGATGCCACGATTTATGTTTATGACTATACCGCCAATACGTTGCAGTCCGCCGTAAATGTCTACCCAAATCCGGTCCAATCATTCAGCGACAGATCATACATTGGCGATGATCCGACGGCGCCAAATTTTCAGTTTTCCGGAACCATTGACGAAGTGGCGGTCTTTAACCAGTCGCTAAGCCCCAACCAGCTTCTGAACCTTTACTCAGCGGGGCTTGGACTCAAGGGGATTGTGCCAACCATTACCACGCAGCCGGCATCCCTGGAGCTTTTTCCGAACCATCCCATTCGCTTGAATGTCGCTGTGTCGGGAACCACTCCACTGTCGTACCAGTGGTTTGTCAGCAAGAACAATGTCTTCCAAGCCCTGACCGATGGCGGTGGCATCGTGGGTTCGGCCTCCAATGCCCTGACGATCAGCAATCCCACCCCGTCCTATTTTACAAATTATATTGTCATCGTCACCAACAACGCCGGCTCGGTGACCAGCAGCGTGGCGCCGGTCCAGTTGGTGTCCCTGAGCGGAGAACCTTATGAAGCGTCGGTGGTGGCGGGCAAGCCGGTGGCGTTTTATGAGTTTAATGAAACCACCGACCCCTCAACGGGCGATGCCGTCGCTTATGATTCTGTGGGCGGCTACAACGCGCTCTACGGGGCCGGCATGGCAAATGGTTTTTATGACATCACGGGGCCCCAGCCTGCTGACGGCTTTCCCGGATTCTCCACCACGAATCTGGCCGTGGAGGCCTTCAATGGTTCTCCCGCGGGTTATCTCACGTGCCCGGCGTGGAACCTGGACAGCAGCAGTGTGACACTTTCCATGTGGATCAACCCGGCTGAGGACCCGGCTGGCTTTACGGGTTTGCTATTCTGCCGGGGTGGAGACACCGCAGTCGGATTGGGTTATGCCACGAGCACCAATGGCAGCGGCCAGCATACTTTGAGCTATACGTGGAACAATGATGCCAACACCTACAATTGGCCCTCGGGATTGACGCCCCCGTTTAACCAGTGGTCATTCGTGTCGTTGGTGGTCACGCCGGCGAATGCCACGATCTATCTGATGAACACGAATGGCATCCTTTCGGCAACCCATGCTTATAATCACGTGTTCCAAAGCTTCGGGAGCAGCGGGGTTATCGGAACCGATTCCGCCTCACCACAATCGAGAGCCTTTAATAATGGCACCCTGGATGATGTGGCCGTGTACAACACCGCGCTGTCCCAAACCCAGCTGCAGGCCCTGTATGATGCCTCCGCAGGCATTACGCCCCCGGTGACCATGCAAATTACCCATTCCGGTGGCGCGGTGCAAATATCATGGAACCCGGGTGTGGGTGTGTTGCTGCAGTCAACCAATTTGAGCGGCCCCTGGATTACCAATGCCGCTGCGGTTTCACCCTATTCCGTTTCTCCAACGAACGCCGTTGAGTTTTACAGGGTTCGCGTGCAATGAGGCGGTGAGCTTCGGAAGCCAGTCACAGCCGGCCCATGGCTGACGTTTTCAACGTGAAAAATGGGCGGCCGCCGTGGGAGCGTGACGGCCACGTTCCCCCTGCCCTGTCGCTCCCGCCCTCCCGCGCAGTGCTTCCGCGCCAAACAACAAGCGGCGCTTTAGAGAATGTTCATAAATACTCAGCCACATCATCTCGGCCCGCTACTTGATCCGTAAGCGTCACGCCAAGCGCCACTATCCTGTGGAGTCGTCCCTGCGGCCTGGGGCAAAGCCCAGCATCCGCTGCAAGTTAAACCCGCATCATAAACGTCGCAGCATAATGCCTACGTCATTTGTGAATCCGCCGCTGTAGTGGCTCTGCCAAGAAGGTGCTCCGCGTGACGCTCACATAGTTTGCCCCTTTTTAAGTTTGGAAATTCTTCAAGCGCCATTGTCTGACTTCATTTTGCATGAATGATTGTTGGTAATTATGCCCAGGACGCATTTTGTCAGCCAGTTCATAACAAAAACTCATGGCCGTTAAAACACCTATGTAATTATCTCCAGTCAAGCAACGGCGCAAAAATCTGATTTCTGACTTGAGACTTAACCACTGACAATGTCGGTCGCCTAAGTATCCAAACCGCCCTTCGATTAGAACGGCTTTGCACAATGTCCCGACAATATAAGCGGCCAAGTATGTTGGAGCAAGGTTGTTTGAATACTGCGGGATTTTCCATGGGTTTACAAGACAGCATCTGTCAGCACAACAAAAGGTTGCGATTGGTCCTTTGTCTGAAGTCATAATGTAGTTAAAAGACTTCAGATGATCGTACCAGAAAGGCGCGTTCGTTTTCAATATGTGAAACGCTGACTCGACCATGGACCATCCTAACAATAGATCGTGGTTGCATTTTGTGAGGTAAACCGGAACTTCACCGAACGTCTCGATGCGGACGCTCAGTTTATTACGCATAAGCGCTCTTGCGGGCAGGCCAAAAACGGAACCCAGCATCAATCGGAATTTAAGAGAAGCTATAGTTAGCATTGGCAAGAATGCAAGCTTAATTCCACAAATAATGTGTTCTGGCGCTAATAGCTGTATGCCTCCTCCGCTTCAGAGAAGACCCCATAGGCCACAACTGCTGGCCCTGCTTCGAAACCAACGACCTCAAGAGTCGCAAGAGCCGCGTCTAAGTCATCGTAACCAGTCGCTTGTCTATCGACGTCAGTATACATATCCTCGCAGTATACCGATCCGTACTGGACCCCAGCATAATGGCCAATTGCCGACTCAGCAGCAGCAGTTTCGGCTGTCACCGCTGCCAGTCCTAGCCCTATAAGACTCAACGTCAACCCTGTAAGAGGCTTAAATCCCTTGCCTTTCCCACCACCACCTCCTTCACCCATGTCGTCCGGGTCGTCTATTTCAATAGCCTCTCTGATTTTTGCCTCTTGACGGGCTTCAGAGGCCATAACTTTAGCCCAGTCAGGAGGCGGTGCGCCAACCGCAATTTGTCCGCATGTCATAATTATACCCAGCCAGTTGAGAAGTTTAGTAGGAGCATCTCCATCAGGATCTACCGTAGAGCATGGATTATTTAAAACAAATTGAAAAAGATTTAATGAGCCAGGCTCTCCACTTGGATCGCGAGCCAACCATTTGCCCAATGAGGGGCTGTAAAAACGATAGTTATAGTAAACTAATCCGCTTTCATCATCCCAAAATTTCGTTGAGGAGCGAAACGCGTTTAGATGAGCGAACGGCCCTGTCGCACGCAAGAGTTCATGAAATGGAGAGTATTCGTACCGGGCGGCGAGGGTTTTGTCGGTCGCACTTATTAACGCAGTGATGTTTCCGTTTCCATCGTACGCCGCAAAGGTATTCGTTCCAAAAATACTTTCCATCAGCAAACCTCCCACCCCCCCTGCTCCACTTGTTGTCCCGCTCAAATCATGGCCCCACATGAAAGACTGAAGTATTGAAGCTTGCGGATTGAGGACCGTCAATAATCTCCGATTGTCATACACAAATATATTTGTAGTTGCAGGCTGGAAGCTGGGAGCCGAGGCATTCCAAATGGAAACGATTTTCTGAATTCTTCGGCCCATGCTGTCGTATGCAAAGTCCAAGCGTAAGCGATTTGTAACCATCCCCTGAGCATTCACCGTCAGTCCTGCGATATTGGTCATGTTCATCGAAATGAGCTGATTCTCACCATCCCATTGATAATTCCAAACGCCATCAAATGTCAAGTTTCCATCCGGATCATAGACCAATGTTTGCGAGCTGGCCGGAAACACCAGGCCACCCTTGTTCGTGAACGTGCCGGTGATGTTCGTGACGGTCTGCCACACCGGCTGGTTCGTGTTGGCCACGCTGAGTTCCTGGTGAAAGTATTCCCCATGCCGGTCGGCCATGCCGCCGTTGACCGTCACGCTGTTCGTCGCCAGCGCCGCGCCCAGGATGTTTTCAAATCCCGGCGTGGTGATATTGGTATATTGATCCAGGCTGTTGGCGCCATAGCTGATCGTGCGCAGGTTCACGCCGCTGGTATTGCCACCAAAGCTGGCGGTTTGCCGGTTGCCAATGTTGTCGTAGGCGTAGCTAAACTGCTGGCCGGAAACAGGCGTGACAGTGTTAAAATAGGACCAATTGCGCGTGGCGCTGGTCAGTTCATCCCGGTCGTCATAGCCATATTGCCAGAACGAGCCGTCTTCCAGCGTCGCCTGCGTGCGCCGGTTAGAGGCGTCGTATTGGTAGCTGTGCGAGGTGACAGGGGCATTATTCACCACATTGGCTATGCTGTGCAGGCGGAAGCCGTAATCCCACGTGCGCGTTGTGGTCAGGACAGTGTTGCCGTTATTGTTGAAGGTGGTGGTCTGGAGCAGATCGGAATTCGGCACATAACCGTAAGCGGCCGTGCAATTGCCGCTGGATACGGAGGCCAGCCGCCCGGAATTCGGATCGTAGCTGTAACTATCCACCAGCGGGGCAGACAATCCCAGCACGCCCACCGTATCGCGTCCAAAGTAGGGGTTAAAATGGTTGGAAACGGTGATGCCAGCCAATGGGCCGCTGGCGTAAGCCGAAGAAAGCAGCCGGCTGGCAAAATCGTAGCTGAGTTCAACGGTGCCGGCGCCGTCCACCACCTCGCGCGGCTGACCGGCGCGGTTGTAGTTGTTAAAATACACACCCGGCGTGCCATCGCTGTATTGCTGGGAGGTCAAATCGCCAAAACCGTCATAGCTGTTGGTGACGCTTACCTAATGTCCCCACTCAGTCTCGTCAAGTGCAAAAAGTAAGAACCGACCCGTTTACGGTGTCATAAAGCCTCCAACTTAACATCCCATGTACAGCCTGTTCAACGCCTTTTACCCATTACCCCCGTCGAGGAAGCTTAAAACTCATACCAACAATTCGTAAGGCGAAAATATGAATGATCATTCGGGCTTTCTGGGAACACAAAGCGTGTACTGTCATAAGGTGAAACAACCAATTGATTCCCGGTGTAATACACATACCCAGCTCGCGACCAACCATTCCGGCCATAAAACCACACCAAAATTGAACCATCCGTGTTCGTCTTTCCAAAAACGTACTTATAACCCAATATGTCGTCTAATCGCCGGCCCTCATTTGTTAAAGAATTGCGAGCATGGTTAATTTGGTCAATTATGCTGTCCAGCTGTTTTATCTCCACACTTAAAAAATAATCCCGCTGCCTCATTTGGTTCAACTTGACGCTGACCGGGGTTACAATGAACATTGCAACGACACATCCTATAGCCGCAGCAAAATAAATCATCCTATCCTTCCCGCTAAATACTAAATGCCCTATGTTGATGAACAATAAAATCAAAACAATAAACAATAGTAATAGCGACAAACGAAGCACGATCCATGGAAACGCCGGAGTGATAGCAGCCCAAAGGCGAACAAAAATGAAAGATAAAATCGATGCTAAATTGAATGCGATTAGGCGACAGTGCGAATTAGGGAACAATTTCATAAAATGCTTCAATTAGGAATCCATTGATCTATTGCGTTTAAGCCGCTTTCAAAACCCGATTGTGAACCACTCATACGCTATCATAGAAACCATAATTCTAAATTATCAGTCTGTCAATAAAGGCCGCCTTAAAAATCACCAAGTATCGCGTCCAAAATAGGGGTTAAATGGTTGGAAACGGTGATGCCAGCCACCAAATATGTGCTTATGCGGAACTGACCCGTTTACCGTTTACGTAAAGTCGAGTTTTGATATCCGATCCAATCAAATGAACCGTCATTCCATTTTCTTACAAACCGTATAGCCTCTTCAACACACACTTTCTCGATTCTGGCCTCAGTCCGTTTTACACAAGGGATTTTATTTTGGCAAATGCGTCCGCGCGTAGACTCGCGAACAAGTGTGCAAGCATATTCTTTTATGCTCGCTTCCGGTTGCTTTTCAAACGGCCATTGTGTCATATCAACTAGACAAATTCTACCATTCCGATGATACATTGCCTTCAATGGCATTTTTACATTAACAACGATTCTAATTTGGTTCAGAACCCTGTTAAAGCGGCAGCTATCCGTGGTCTTTATTACATCAATTGCCGCTGAGGTCCTCTTGAAAAACACTATCGACGAGCAAGCCGCTCGGTTGGCATTGATAACAACTATATCTCGATACTGATACCGCGAAAAACCGAGACACATCTTAAACTTTACACCGAACAATAAAAGCAATCCTTTAAAGCTCGACATTGTCAACCAAGCATAATAGTTCACAACTCGCCATTTCATTGCGACAAAGTTATTTTACTGGGTTTCCTCATATTCCAAGCCACCATACACTGCCAAGCCAAAATTATTGTTACCTGTCAAGTTTGTAGTATCAATTGCTAGCATCGCGGCATCCAAATCAGCCCAGTCCGAATCTCCTGAGCGCATGGAGCGTGCATAATCGACTGAATCTTGCACAAATGAGGCAGAGTCTTGCTCTGCCTGACCGCTTTGAATATAAACCACCATACCAATTGCTTGCAAGGCTAAAAGGCTAGGCCCCAAGATTCTTGTGTGGTATTCGTTATACTCTTCTTCCGACCTAGGAAAATTTTGACTAGAACCACCTTCCGGAGGCTCGCCACTGCCACCATTCGCTTGGACCGCCTTTATGTTGCTCTTTTCCAATGCCTCTTCAAATTTATTCATTTCTTGGGTTACACTTGTAGTCGTGTGCCCCGTTATCGCAGCTGCACCAATCTGGATTACAGCGTCAGCCAAAGCTACAATCCGCTTAAACGTACTTGGATATCCAATCTTCCCATCTGGATCAAAATTGCAAACTGGTGAATTATATACAAATTGATACAAATGAGCACCTCCATTTTCTGCGCTAGGATCTCGACTAACCCATCGCCCAATCGCTGGGCTGTAATAGCGCGAACCATAATAAACCAATCCACTTTCCTCATCCCAATATTTTGTCGAGAATCGGAATGGGTTTGTAGACGCCAGCGAACTTGTTTCCCGAATAAGCTGGCCGCAAGGGCTGTATTCATAACGCGCCGTCAAAGAATTAGCTGCTGAATTGATAAGGCATGTTACGTTTCCATTGCCATCATAGCCCGCAAAGTTGTTTGTTCCGTTGATACTCACCATCAATAATCCACTAATCCCGCCCGCTCTGGTCATTGTTCCGCTAAGTATAGTTGCTCGTGGTTACAGTTCCAAACACTTTCATGCCTTGAGCAATTCGCGGCGGTGTGATGTGTTCCTCCAAGAGATTCGCTTTCACGATTGGCAACTGTTCTGGTAAGTTTAACTCTCGTGCAATCCGGTTGGCTTCTTCGATCATCAATCGCGATCATTGCCCTCAATGGTTAAAAAACGACCTAATTATCGGAACGAATTCGTTTATAATCTCGAATGTAAATAACTTCAAGGGAAATCTGTAATATTTTAAGATGTTGCTGTTTTGTAACAAAAACTGATTGCCGCGCGAGATCAATATCCCATTTGTCTTCGGTTCATGGACCGAAGGTGAGGGGATTATATCCACCGCTCCCCCCATTTTCCTGCTTGAGCAAGAACAGTATCAAGCTGCGCGCATCACGGCTCGGTGATAATCGTGTCCGTGTGTTCGTAGGCAGGCGCGCAACAGCAGAGCAGACGCAGCGTTTCGACGCCAGTATTCCAGAGTTTGTGCTTCTGGCCCGGCGGGATGGCGACGGCGTCCCCTGCCCTCACGCGGCGCGTTTCACCCTCGACCCGGATTTGGCCGGTGCCGTGCGTGATATAATAAATTTCCTCGGCCCGCGGATGATAATGCTCCTGCGTGGCCGCGCCCACGGGCAGCCGGGCCTCGGCCAGACTTTGGTTGCGGATGGCGGAATTGCGATACGCGAGCAGTTCGCGGATTTCCGAGCCGTCCTTGGTGATGAACGGCGCCATTTCATTGAGATTCTGTATGTCCATATTCTTAAATCATTTTGGGTGCCCCCTTTTCCCATACCCGGCCTTTGCTGCTATCGCGCTTGCTGCCGCGCCGCCAGGCGGCTGGCCCAGGCACGGGAAATAGTGGAGTGGAATTCGTAATAGTATCCGTCACTCTCCCGCCAAATGATAATGGGTACCGACTTCTTCTCTCCAACCATGTGCGGAATGAACGAGCCAAACACCATGGTCGCGGCAAAAAAGCCCGTAAGAATCATCAGCCAGTCAGGCCAGCCACCGGAAAATCGGAAGACGAAAAAAAACAGCAAACAGCCGCACAGCAAAAATCCGGCACTCATCCACCTGCCCATCACCAGATAGCGGCGGCAAGCATTGCAGCACGGGATCTTTGTCGAGCCGGCATGCAGCTCCTCGATCCCACGAATAAGGCGCCCCATGGGTCCAATCGAAATTGCCACCCTTGAGCCTGGCTTTCCGCTCTGGACTTTGACCGCGAGCTTTTGGTCGGTTTCCGCACCACAGCGCGCGCAGATATTTGGAAACTCCAGCGCAGTGCTGCTAAAGATTGTCAGGGGTTGTGTTTTCATTCTGTTTAACGCTGATCTTCGGAATCGCACGCCGGGCGAGTGGCGCCACGCTCCAGGAAGAATAGCAACCGGGATCCTCGAACGACAATTAAAATTCGTTATGCGGCCTGACGGACGGGGCTGAGAACGACGAGGCGGATGGTTTTGCTTCAAAACCCTTCCGGCTCCTTGAAAATTTTCTCCCACTCCACCTGGCCGATGGCCACACCGGCCACAATCAGGATCATCGCCACGCAAAACGTCGGCGTGAGCGGCTCTCCCGGCAGGTAATGCGCCGCCGTGGCCGTCGTCAGCGGAATGAAATTGTTGAACAGCATCACCCGGCTGGTTTGCCAGTGGCGCAGGGCGGAGTTCCACAACGCATACGGCACCACCCCGCCAAAAAGCACGCACAATCCCTGCACGTTCACATGCGCTGCATCCAGCCGCAGGCCGTGAATGGCCACGTCCAGCAAAGCGAATGGCAGCAGCCACACGCCGGACATCCACATGGCATTGGCCGCGACTTCGAGGCCGCTGAGGCGCCGGGCCAGCACGCGGCTCTGGTGGTTGTAATTCGCCCACAGCACGCTGCACAGCAGCCCGCAGATTTCGCCCCGCAGATTGAAGCCGCTGGTTTTCAGTGCCGGCCAGAACAGCACCGCCACGCCCGATACCGCCAGCAGGGCCGCGCCGTAGCGGCGCGCGCTGGACCAGTTCTTTTCGGGCCGCCCTTCCACCAGCAGCGCCCAGATGGGCGAGGCGCCAATGTAAAGCGCCACATGGGCCGCCGTCGTAAGCCGCAGCGCCCAACAAAAAAGGACAATATAGGACGCCAGACTCAGCCCCCCGCGCCACCACAGCTCCCGCCTCACCCCCGGCGTCAGGGGTTGGAATTTACCCAGCCAGGGCGTGTACCGGAGCACCGCCAGCAGAATGAGACCGGCAAACAGAAACCGCGTTTCCCCCGTCCAAATGGGCGGCCAGGAAGCGACGAGCCATTTGGTTCCGGCGTTGTTAGCCCCCCATAAAATGACGACCAACAACAAGCTGCCGGCGATGGCCGTGTGATTGTTCTTTTCGGACACGCGGCGAACTTAAGCCAAAGTCGAAAAGTTGCGAACGAAATTTGTGGTTTGATCTGCCCGCCGAGGTCTTGAAGAAGAACAAATTACACCTATCCTTCCGCCTCCAAATGAGGGGCGCGTCAAAAGAACGTGTCAAACCGACGGGTCCGGCTACTCGTTAATTCCCCAGTGCGATTGGCCATGCTGCTCCAGAAGGATGCCTTCCAGAACTGAACTGACCTGGGTTGCCCGCACCTGGATTTCTTCCATTACCTGCTCCGGATTCTCCACCATCATTTGCACATCGCTGTCCGTCAGCAGTAAAACCGCACCCATATTGTCCGAACCGCCAGTGACATTTCGTATCTGTTGCGCAGGGGTCATGTTGCACCGTTCACCACGCCGCAACAGAAAGCAAATGAAATTTTTTAATTTGTCCCGCCCGCCATCGAGGCCGGAATTTTAGCCGCTGCAAATATGCAAACCGGCTTATTCGACGGTCACTTTGGCGTCTTCAATAATGACGCTGTACTTGTAGCCGGCGCCGAAGTCACGGTCGGTCGAGACGTTGCCGGTCACGAGCACGGTGGCGCCAAGGCCGACCGGAGTGCTGGTGGTGACGGTGAGGTCGTTGTCATTTTTATCGGCGCTGCCGGAGCCGTCTTGAATGTGCAGCCAGTTTTTGCCGAGAATATTCGCATTGTATTTCACCACCTTGCCACGCACGGAAACCGCCTTGCCGGCCAGTTTGGCTTTGCCGGCGTAAATTTCCTTGATCGTCTTCCCGCCCTCCGCCTTTTTGATTCCGGACAAATCCAGATTGGGAGCGGCAGGCGGCGCCGTCAGCGATGGATGACTTGGCGGCAAGTTGGGAGCGGCCGCGCCGGTGAGCGGCGGATGGCCAGGTGGCAGCGCCGGCAGCGCGCCGGCGTTGCTGCCATTGACAGTAATGCCGCCGGTGAAATAAACGACGTCAAAGTCGCGGTTGAGCGACTTGCTGTGATAGCCGCTCATGGGCATGCCGGCGGCAACCGTCACGCTGTCGCCCACCTTGACGGAGAACTGTGTCGTCACCGCCCACAGTTGCTTGCTGCCGGTGTCCACCTGAACATAGGTGTAGCCGGCAGTGTTGGTCATTTGGATCACCTTGCCGGAAAAACCGCCCTCGATGACACCCGCAGATAAAGCTGAATTGGGATCCGCCGCCCCGGCAAATTGGATGGTCAGGAGCAGACATCCCAGAAACAGGAGGTATTTTATTTTCATTAAATTTATGATCACAGTTCCAAAAGCTTAAGCTGCGAATGCGTCGCTGACAAGCGCGGGTTCTTCAGGAGCGCGGTGGCGGCTTGACACTGACCTTGCGAAGACGAGGAAATGGAGGGTCCTCATCCACAATCCTTCTCCCCATTGAGGGGAGAAGGAGGCCAGAAGAGAAGCGGGCGAATACCCGGGTGCATTCAGGCCAACAGACGGCTGGCACCAGGGACAGTGATCAGATGCGCCCGCGGGCGGGGGGGTACGTCACCGGGACGGCTGAACCGCGTCTCTTTGGGCTGTCCCGGCTGGATTTGGCCTGTTGCACCCGGCGCCCGGTGTTGAGGGAAGCTGTCCATTCGATGGGAGCCTGCTGGCGTTGGTTGCTACAAATCCAGATGATGAAGCACTCTCACGTCGTGCGTTACGGGAAAGAAATGGATTCTGGGCGGCTTCTGTTAATCGTTAGCAAAACCTATACTTTACGAATTGGCCAAAAAAGGGTTGGCACGAGGCAATTTCCGTAGAATGGTATGGCCACTATGGATGTTTTGACCCTTTCGCGAATCCAGTTCGGCGGGACCATCGCGTTTCATTATATTTATCCGCCGTTGAGCATCGGGCTCGGTCTGCTGCTGGTGATCATGGAGGGGCTGTGGCTCAAAACCGGCAACCCGCTGTATCACCAGATGGCGCGGTTTTGGACGCGGGTGTTCGCGCTGACGTTCGCCATTGGCGTGGCCACGGGCATCGTGATGGAGTTTGAATTCGGCACGAACTGGGCCACGTACTCGCGGTTCGTTGGCGACGTGTTCGGCAGCGCGCTGGCGGCGGAGGGCATTTTTGCGTTCTTTCTGGAATCCGGTTTTCTGGCGGTGCTGCTGTTTGGCTGGGACAAGGTCGGGCGTAAAATGCATTTTTTCTCGACGTGCATGGTTTGTCTGGGCGCGCACTTCAGCGCGGTGTGGATTGTGGTGGCCAATTCCTGGATGCAAACGCCCGCAGGCTATCACATCGTCGGCGAAGGGATGCATGCGCGCGCGGAAGTCACGGATTTCTGGCAACTGGTTTTCAATCCCTCCATGATGGAGCGGCTGGGCCACACGGTTTGCGGCGCGTGGTGCGCGGGCGCATTTTTTGTGGTGAGCGTGAGCGCCTATTATCTGCTCAGGGGCAAACACCTGGATTTCGCCCGCAAATCCCTGAAATTTAGCCTGGTCGTCGCGCTGGGCGCCTCGTTGTTGCAGGCCGTCACCGGCCATATCAGCGCGCAGGGCGTGGGCAAAAATCAGCCGGCCAAACTCGCGGCGTTCGAGGGGCTTTACAACACCACCTCCAACGCGCCGATGGTGGTGCTGGGCATGGTGGACGAGAAAAATGAAAGGGTCACGGGCATTTCCGCGCCGGGACTGTTGAGCTTTATGACGCACAACGATTTTCATACGCCCGTCACCGGCCTCAACGAGTTCAAGCCGGAAGACCGGCCGCCGGTGACGGCGTCGTTTCTGTTTTTTCACGGCATGGTCGGCGCCGGCCTGCTGATGATCGCGGTGGCGGCGCTGGGGGTTTTATATTTCCACCACGGCTCGCTGCATGAGCGCCGGTGGCTGCTGTGGATTCTGGTGTTCTCGGTGCTGCTGCCGCAACTGGCCAACCAGCTTGGCTGGTTCGCCGCCGAAGTGGGCCGCCAGCCGTGGATCGTCTATGGCGTGATGCGCACGCCGGAAGGGCTCTCCGCCCTGGTGAAGGCGAACACCGTGCTCTCGTCGCTGGTCCTCTTCACGCTGATTTATTTCCTGTTGTTCGCCGTGTTCATCTATCTGCTCAACGACAAAATCCAGCACGGGCCGCACGCGGATGATTTGGTGCCGGCCGGCAAGCTGGCGCTGCCCGTCCTCACGCCCGCCACGAATGAACCCAAATAAACTTTATTCATCATGCAACTTGATCTGAACTTAATCTGGTTTGTCCTGGTCGGCGTGCTGTTCACCGGTTACGCGATGCTCGACGGCTTCGACCTCGGGGTGGGCGCGCTGCACTTGTTCACGAACAAGGACGAGGAACGGCGCACCATGCTCAACGCCATCGGCCCGGTGTGGGATGGCAACGAAGTCTGGCTGGTGACCGGCGGCGGAGCCTTGTTCGCGGCCTTTCCGAGCGTATATGCGACGGTGTTTTCGGGTTTTTATCTCGCGCTGATGCTGCTGCTTGCGGCGCTGATTTTCCGCGGGGTGGCCATCGAATTCCGCAGCAAGCAGCCCATGCGCTGGTGGCGGCAGATGTGGGACGTGAGTTTTTCCGTGGGCAGCATTTTATCCGCGCTGCTCATTGGCGTGGCGCTGGGCAACATCGCCTGGGGCGTGCCGGTGGACGAACACGGCGAGCTGGCCGGAAGCTTATTGGGCCTGCTCACACCGTATCCGCTGCTGGTGGGCGTGACCACGCTGGCGGTGTTCATGATGCATGGGGCGATTTATGGAGTGATGAAGACGGAAGGCGAACTGCACGACAAGCTGCGCGTCTGGGCGATGCGTTGCATCATCTTTTTTGTCATTTGCGCCGTGACCTTGATGATGGCCACGCTGCTCTACGTGCCGCATCTGGCGGCCCGGGTGCGGGCAAACCCGTGGCTGTTCAGCGTGGCGCTGGCGAACATGCTGTCCATCGCCAACATCCCGCGCGAATTCCATCGGGGCGGCGACCGCATGGCGTTTTTGTCATCGTGCGGGACGATCATCACGTTGATGGCGCTGTTCGCATTGAACCTTTTCCCAAACATTCTTTACAATCCGCAACATCCTGAAAACAGCCTGACGGTTTATAACGCGGCGTCATCGCCCAAAACGCTGGGCATCATGCTGGTCATCGCGTGCATTGGCGTGCCGGCGGTGATCGCCTACACGGTGAGCATCTACTGGATTTTCCGGGGCAAGGTGAAGCTCGACCGGGTGAGCTATTGATGGCGGCAACCGGCGGGCGGCGCTTTTAACCTGGCCAATTCCACCCATTGAGGCAGTTGGCGGATGGGGCGCGTTTTTGAAGACACAAAAAACGAGAACGAGGAGGAGGACGAAAGCTTACACCCGCAGGATTGACACGTCACGGTTGTCGGACAATAGTGTCAGTGTGAAAACGCTGGCCGATGAATTTTGACAACACGCGCTGGCAGTCCGGCCTGCCAGCCAGCCTACCTTGTCCTGATCACCCATGAACCGGCCCTACGAAGAAGTGCTCGAAGGTGCAACGCTGCCGCGTTCCGCG
>Ga0181520_10003520_pt1 | contig 27339 bp, 27 predicted proteins | sample PEATcosm2014_Bin_29_FD_132451 | JGI IMG/M metagenome (GOLD analysis project Ga0181520, IMG submission 132451) | Peatland microbial communities from MTU Mesocosm Facility, Houghton, MI, USA - PEATcosm2014_Bin02_30_metaG | ecosystem: Environmental > Terrestrial > Soil > Wetlands > Peat | place...
GTCCCGCATTAATCAAATCTATATCCCTTCCCTTGGCGAGAGCAGAGTCTTTTTTTGAAAAATTACTAAACAAATCATAGGCACCATTTATTGTATCTTTAACCTTTGTGGCCTCTACGGCCAAAGCGTGATTTAGGATTGCTTTCTCAAAATATTTTTGTGATTTTTTCTGATCATCGGTCAATGCCGATTTTAATGCGGCCATCTTTTCTTTTTTGGCAAACGCAAGAATGTTCTTAGCGTTTTTCCAGGGTAGATTATCAATAATTTCTTTGGCCTTTTCGGTGGCCACTCTGGCTTGTTCTTGATGTATTCTTAATGCTTCTGGTTGATTGGTTGTGGTTTTAGATTCATTATTGTTCAATCTCATATTATCTATTGATTTTTTTTGAGACTCCAACCAAATAGATGTTGATTCAACGGTGGGATCAATTTTCTCTGGTTCACTAACAACTTTAGGTTCAAACCAATCAACATATTTTTGAATTTTATCGGCAGAAAGTTCATCCCTTTTTTCTAATAAATTTAAGTGCTTTTTAACCAAATCATCAAATTTCATCGGTACTTCTTCAGCAACACTTGATCGGTGTTCGGCTTCTAAGTGAAGTCGATTAACATTTATTTTATCTAACGGAGATGTTTCTTTTTTCTCTTTTTTCACCAACAAATCTTTTACTTTTTCTATAATTCCCTTAGCGGGTTCGGTGGCACTATTAATACTATCAATTTTAGCTTGCGCCTCAAATTTCTTTGTCTCCATTAATTTATCAATATCTTGACGAGATTTAATATCGTCTTTCATTTCCGAAACGGTGCGCTGATCAGAATCAAATTTAACGTGATCCGCAAGTCCCGCATATTCTGGCGTTCCCGATTTTTCGGAAATCCACTTAGCCATTTGCAAAGAAACTTCGTCTCCGCCATCGAGTGCGTTTTTATAACTTTTTCCAGCACCCATTTTTTCAAAATCTTTTTGGGGGTTTTTCCCAAGAGATTGATAAAGTTTTTCAACTTCATCCACGGGAAAGCTAATTAATTGGGATGATTTGTTATCTCTCAATGGTTCTGTAATTGTTTTATGAACATCTTTGGATATAGATTTTGTTTTAGATTCTTGTGCGTCTTTTTCCATTTGTAAATAAGCTGTTTTATTTACATTGGCGATAACAAAATTCTTGTTTAATTCTGTCATGCCAGCTTTTTCTAATTCGGGTATTTTTTTAGTCTCCGAAACCTCATTTCCGGCCAAGTGTGGCGCACCCAATAGGGTTCCGCCTATGTATCCAGAGGCAAAACGTTCTTTACTTTTTTCAATCTCATTATCAGTGGCATGTGGATTTACACCCGTGGCTTTATCAATTAAATCTTGAGCATATCCACCAATTTCGCTATATCCCACCATAATGGCTTGACTCTTGAAAATTTTACCTAAAACTCCCGATAAAATTGCTTTTGCGCCCGATGGGCCCAACTTGTTTGCCCACCCATCAATAATTTTCAATGGGCCGGCGGACATTGTTGCCGCAGTTGCTATTCCACTAAATAAAGCATCGGCATTTTGTTGTGTATCAGAAGCCCCAACCGATTGAGCTTTCTTCATGTTTTCTGTGGCAGATTCAGTCCCCAATATTCCGGCTGTTAGTGGTGGAAACAATAAAGCGGTTCCAAGAGTCGGAAAATTACTTAAAAATTGAGCGGTACCCAATCTAACCGCACCCACCTGATCTCCCGATTCCCACCGATCAGTAATTTTTCCGTCTATTGATGCGGGATGCCACCAAGCCTCCGCACTTTCGGCCTCTTTACTTAATGCGTTTTCAATGGGTAAATTACTATTTGGCTGGTGAGATATTCCCGCTTCGCCCTCGCCCAACTCACCCAAAATATTAATCAAAGCGGCGGGAGCTTCTGTCATCGTTTCGCCTATTTTGGCAAAATTTTCCATCATACCAGAAAGAACATCATTCATTGGATTGTTAGCAGTCGGTTTAATTCCATTTAAAAGTGAATTGGTTTTGTCAAAATTTAATATAGATGTGGCTTCGTGATGATCGTTAATGGTTTGAGATGTTTGAATTAAGTTGGGAATATCGTTGTGCGAAACCGCCATATTCTTGGGATCGCTCAATATTTCTGCTAACTTAGGATGGTTTTGTGAAATATCGTTCAATATGTTTTGTTGTGGAATATTTTTTGATTTATTTATATCTTCCAAATTGTTTTCAACAAAAGATGGGTCTAATCCGGTTTTTTGAACGCCATCCATAATCATAGTGTTTTTTGTGGCATCTGTATTTTTAACAGCATCCATAGACTTTTGAATTGGATTGGCTTCATCTGGAACACCGGATAATAATTTATCTTTTAAATCTTCATTATTATTGGTTATTGGTTGATTGTGAATATCATCCACACCAGCCATTAATTTGCTTTGAATGTCTTGATCGTTATTGGGCATTTAGATCAATCCCATAGGCACGGGCATTATCAATGATTTTATTTATTTTTTCAGCATCAAGTGTTTGTCCCGGCCTCGTTTTCATAAAATACTTAATTGCCGCATTACCAATAGTTCCGCTCTTTATTCTTCCCGTCCCAGAAACACTTGCGTCATCACATTTAATTTTATTTCCAAAATCATAAACATCAAGCGGAGAAACCTGGCTATATATTTTCCCTTGCTCTAATGACTTTGAATCAACAATTTTATTAACAACATCGTCACCAATATCTTTGTTATATGTGTCCCATTTATCTTTATCTAATTTATAATTTTCATAATCCTTTTCAAAATTAAATGTCCCCTTCCAATCGGCGGAATCTAGTGATTTTTTAGCATAATCCAATAATTCTGTCGGATTCATATCAACGGAATGTTGATTTAACATTTGATTAAATTCTTCTAATTCATCTGGGTCTTTCGTTTGTCTTTTTGCCAAAGACATGGCAGAATCTTTAGCTTGTTTAATGGCCGGATTTAAACCGGCACTATTGGGGCCATTAACATATTTAGCCCAATATCTTCCGGCATCATTGGCTTGTTGGAGTGTTATATCTCCGTTTGTTAATTCATCGGTAATATTTTTATAAGAAAAATCCTTATTTCCCATTGATTCAATTAAACCATTAAAATTCTTAATGTTACTGGGATTGATATTCAAGTCACGATTATAAATGTAATCCAAAACCTTAGAACCCAATGCTCTTTCATCTGTATTAAATTTTGTACCCAATGTGGTATTTAACTTTTGTGCGTCAGCGTAGCTAATTCCTTTATCGTGTGCTTGTTGGAAATGATTAAAATATGTATCAAACGTTTCTTTTTTATTGGTATCGGAAACCAATCTTTGATTTCTAGCATATTCAATCATTTTTCCAACCCACTTATCTCTCATTTCATCTGTCCAGTGGGGATTGTCTTTTTGAACATTTCTGCCATCCGCCTCAATCGCCGCAAAGTTATAAGTTCCATCACCATATTGATATTGTTTTAAGCTAGCCGAATCTCGTAATGCCGTGTTCACCACATCCACTTCTTGAACGTGTTGCAAAAGTTGTGGCATACGTTTTTCATTAATTGCATCTGGATTGTCATCGATGATTTTATAAGCTAAATCAGAATTTCCGTTTCTGGCCTCAAGCATAACCCTTGTTCCCAGTGCGGTGCTAAAATTATCCAATTTCTGTTTTTGTGTTATTTCGTGATCTGGCCCATATCCATAAACACCACTCATTGTTTTTTCGGTTAAATCATCCATGTTTTTCTTGGCTAAATTTCTATCGGCATCTGTTTGAGCTTTGGCATATTGATTTTGATAAATATCAACTAATGCCCCATAATCTTCTTTTTGTTTTTGTTTTAAAGCCTCGCCCGCATGAGATTGCAATTCACTTTGTAGGCTGTTTTTTAACTCAGTTGATCTATTATTAAATAGCTGACTTTGGTATTCACCATTAACATTCTTGTTTAAGTCCGCAACATATTTCTCGTAAGCATCTTGCGTGGGCTGTATTTGAGAAAGTGCTTTATCACCCTCGGCTTGTTTAGCGGTAGCCAATAATTGATCTTTATAATTTGCCGCCTTAAGAGTTAAATCATTAACACGCACCTCATCGGCATTTTTACGTAATTTTTCCATTAAACCAGATGCTTCTTCGGTGACACCTCGCACAGCTCTGTTGGCGGCTTCGGCTTCGGGGCCACCACCAAACGCCTCAATGGGAGCTTGGGTTGTAAATTCCTCATTGGGTATTATTCCGGGAGGAACTTCTCGTTGTGCGCTTGGTGATTCAACCGTTGGAACTCTCACTTTATACCCCCCCGAATGCACCAATGGCTTTAATGCCACTGGTTATAAATCCTGCTGTACCACCCAGCATGGTTTGATTAGCTTTATTTTCTGCCGCTATTGTAGTTTCTGCGGCTTCGGTTTCTTCATTTTGTGCCTTAATCTTATATCCCCACGCTTCCATGTTGGCGTTATGGGCTATGGTAGCAGAATCCATGCCGCCAAGATTAGATGTTTCTTGTTGTACGGCCCTGGCCGAACCAAAATTAGAATTAACATTTTCAGAGGCATAACTCGTTTTTTGTTGCCCTTCAATGCCTGCTGTTTTTGCATTTTCCAATTCCGACTCAAATTGTCCCTTTTCACCAGCCTCTTTACCCTGCAAATCGGCTAACTGAGCATTTAATTCAAGTTGTTGGGACTGAAATTGTCCCTGTTTTATGTCGGCATTTGCTTGCTGTCCAGCACCATTCAAATCAATTAAACCACTTAAAATGTCCCCAACACCACCCAAATTTTTTAACAAAGACGATGTGCTATTAGATGGAATAACTGTTTGGTCTGGAATTGGAATGGACGGATCGGTCAAACCAATATCGGGTAATGGCGGGGGTGTCGGATTTAGAATATCTAAAGGCATTATTTTCCTCCCGTTTGAAAATCAGCCTGAACACCAATGGCCTCTAAATTGCAAGGCATTGGGTCAATACTTCTGATAAAAATTGACGCACCATAATCAAACGATGATGGTACTTGTGTTAATATTCTACCAGTTTTTAAAGCTGTTGGATTATCATAATTCTCATCTTTTCGTTTACCGGACTCAATTAACCCATAAACCAGATTCGTTGTGCCTGGAACTGGCTGATTTTGGGGAGACCTTGGATTAGTATCTGGGTTCTTATGGCCTACATAAAAATCTTGTGTGTTTTTAACATAAGAAAGAAAACGATTAGCTTTCATTTTTTTATCTATAAAGGTTTCTCCCTTAGGATCGTCAATATCTAGTGTTTCGAGGTCAGCTAAATAGGGCAACCCAACATGAATAACCGCATAGTTTTCTGGCAACGTTAAAGCCCCACCAGAAACCGTTAATGTGAGATAATCATTATTTTGGGGATTAGCAACCAATGTTCCGTCCGCATAAACAGCTACTTTATAGCCATTGAGATAATCAAGTCCCGTTAAAGAAGAAACCGCTTGCGACCACTTGGTTATTGCTACACTACGCATATTGGAATTAATGGTGCCATCTGTTTGATATGAATTTGCGCCATCGGGTACGGTTTCTCGCACGGTTCCGGTAACAACGGTTGTACTAGTATATCCCTCAATAACAAAACGCAATAAATAGCCATCTGTGCCATAAAGAAATATCTCATCACCAACCATTGAATTTGCAAAAAATGGAGCGGATGCTGTAAGCGTTAAGTTTTGTGTACCGTCCCATAAAGTGCTTCCCGCTGTCAGCGATAAGGTCATCGTTGTGGGTGTGGTATTTCGACCATCAAACGAAGTCATGCAATCAAGATAATTGGCATTCAAGATATTTGTCCATTGGTCGCTTGACATTCTCTCGATAAACCTTGTTCCATTACGATTAACACAAAAATAAGGAACACACTCCAAACCTTCTGGAACCACACACACATTTTCAAAATTACCATTGGTATCGTGTTGGTGCCACCCACAAATTTGCTGTTCTTTTATGTAAGTTAAACCCAAAAGTTTTCCATCTTCACGAACGGCCCAAATTGTTGAATCCATTAACTTTTGAAAATCCCATTCAACAATTGAATGTCCCTGAACAAGGTGTTCTGCAAACATGGTTAATTCATCAGAACCGGAAAGATAAGTAAATCCATAGGGAGATATAGTTACCGATATATCCCGTACCAGGCTGGATTGAGCCTGCACATAAATAACATTTTGATTAGTAACAATGGGTGACAAGAATGACGATCCATTAAAAGTTTGTGGCCTATTGTTTGCGGCAAGCGGGGTGAATGTACCCGTGCCGTCACCGGCCACAACGGTTTCTCCGGTGTCCAATAAAAGTATAAGAAATCCAAAACTAATGGCGTTTTGAAGCGTGCCTCCGTGTTTTGCCTCAAGAACCACATCAATGGCATCATCGGCCTGGATGTTGTAGTGATCCGTAAAATTGGTATAAAAACCAACCCTTGAAGCTAACAATTCAAGCGGATTCTTTTGAGGGGCTCCCAAAATCAATCGTTGCTGAAATAACTCAATAACGGTTGGATAATCATCGGACGTAACGAATCTTTGGGCATTATTAGGTGGATCAAAATTAACATCGGGAACAATGCCTGTATCAGCAAAATTAACACCCTGTGTAGTTCCAATAAATCCAAATACTCCACCAGCACCCTTATAAATATTATAGGTTACATTTTGGGGATATGAGCCACCTATATTATCTGGATTATATGACCAACTCAACATATTAGGATTTGAAAGAGTGGGTTGCGCACAATTTGCCAAATATATTTGTATAGCTTGCATCCTAGATTTTGTTGTTATCGCATTTTCAGTGTATTCACTTCCATCAACATATATATAAACCTCATTTTCAGAAACAACAAATACATTAAAAATACGATTATCTAATTGAGGCCAATTAGTATTGTAAAGCAAAACTTGATCTCCGCTATTTAAGTTGTGATTTCCATTTACAATAATATCAATGGCTTTTTGTCCAGAATTCCAATTCAAATATGTTATTTGTGTTGCCCCTAAATATTGAGATTGTCCAGGAGTTATTTCAGAAGCCACGGGATCAGGAACACCAGACGGATAATTAACACAAGTAAAGGTATTATTTGAAAGAGTAATCATTGGCTGTGGTTCGTTTGCCAAACTACCCGCAAATTCTATTTTTATGGGATTGGCGGGAAGCGCACTCCCAAAATAAAACAAAGCCAACCACGCAGAACCGCTTATCATATCTCCATTAACAACAACACTTCCGCCCACGCCACCAATAGAACTTAAAGCATTTAATCCCGCCTGTATTTGGGCAATCGAATCACTCCCGGAGCTTGTATAATATTGTCCATTAAAATTTATTCTAATTGATCCGTTTATTGGATTTGCGGGATCAACGGGTGCATTTGTGCCAGTTATACCCTGAACTTCATTTTGGGGGGTTTGCGCCACACCAACTGGCATAGGAAAACTCTCTTCTCCGGTAGATAAATCTTCAATAGTTACTTTATATTGATAATTATTTGTTCCGCTGGCACCCGCCACCGCCGTAACAATAGCGGTATCCGATAACACACTCGGTACAAAATTAATCGGACTCCACGCCCATCCAGTATTTATATCTGTTCCCGTCCAAACTAATTGTTGCGGAGGATGATCGCCTTGCACAAAATACATGGTTTGTCCCGGTGGTTGTCTATGTTTTATATTCGTTAAATCATCAGACAAATAAGGCGTTGTTAAATATCCATTACCCGTTCCATCTGGATCGGTAATCAACGTACCGTTATACCAAAGCCTTAATTTGCCATTAGTAAACTCAAGCAAAACACCTTGAGACTGAGTAACATAAAACGTGATAAGTTTAACTGGATTGTTCGATGGTGTAGTGCCACACATGGTTGTGCCAGTGCGTTTATTGGGATTGCCAAAACGATCAATAAAGAAATTCCTTACCGTTTTAAGGCTCATGCCATATTTAGGTAGATCATGTTTGGCATAGAAATCTGGCGAGATTTCTCCGCCAGAAAAATTACGTTGTAAAAATGAAAACATAGTTTCCTCTATTCATAAACAATTAGGGCGTTGTTACATATCCCTGAATTAGGGTATTGGATTCTGTGTTAGCAGAACCTTTAACAGTTATCTTCCAATCGGTCTTTTGTGGAAAAATCAACGGCGAATCCATTGGGATGGGAATTGCACCCCCTGATAAAGACGAGACTGCATACGGAAAATACTGTCCTACCGTGGTTACTGGCCCGTTGCCTGAATATGTTGAGTCAATCCTCATTCTTAATGTTCCAATATTTGCGGAATCCCTAGCGGATGTGTATGTGATGTTTGTAATGTGGAGTGTAGTTCCATTGGCCACGCTCGAAAATCCACTTTCGTCTTTTGTTAGTTGAGCGAGAATTTCTCCATAGGTAACTGCGCCGCCCAAAGACGTAATCACAATGTTCCCAACCGCCTCACCAACCGAACCAGTGGTTATTGCTGACATGTTTTTTATTCTGAATATCGCACCCGCTCCCACCGTTACCGGCGTTGTACCATTCATTGTCACTGTTAGTGCTTGGCTATTCCACGAACCATCAAGATACATTATGAAAAGTGTTCTAATTCCAACTCCAGCCGAAGTATCGCTAACACTAGAGGACGAAACCGACATTGATTGTGCGGTAACAGGAAATACATAAGTCCCTCCTGGTGCCCATTGGGTTTCATAATCGTAAGAACCAAGAACCGAAATCGGCATGTAACCTTCTTTTTTAAATTCCGAATAACCAGGTATTAATCCTTGTGAAATTGCATCGTAAAAAGGAAGATAGGGAATTATTGTTGGGGTTGGAGTTGATGTATTTGTATAAGATGGTGTAATTGTTGCCGTATTTGTAGCTGTGCTGGTTGTCGTAGTAGTAGATGTTATGGTGGTTGTGTTTGTAGCTGTATTTGTAACTGTGATAGTTGGTGTGTTCGTGGGGGTATTTGTAGGTGTGTTAGTGGCTGTTGCTGTTGGTGTTCCAGTAGGCGTGTTTGTTATATAAGTAAAGGTTAAAGCATTAGAAGCATTAACATAAACATTAACCGTGCCGGCTGAATTGCTTGGGGCATTAACAACAAAAACATAAGATGAATGAGAATAAATATTAACACGCATTGACCCAAAATAAACATTGTCATTTCCAAATAGCCCATTACCATTTATGGTTACGGGCGTTCCAACGACACCGGATGATGGGGATATTGAGCTAAGTGTTTGCCCCATACAAGGAATGGTTATTAAGAAAAAAAATAACCATTTATACATTGTAATTATTCGGTAGAGCCTCCCACCGCCCTCCGTTCCTACCAACCATAGACGGAATCCCCCCCATTTGATGAGCTTTAGCTATATCCGAAATATATTCTTCGTCTGGCCTAATTTCATTGGCATCACGCACAACCGCAAGCGACCATAATTGATCCGCCAAAAGCATATTCTTTTCACGTTGATTGGATGCCCCTGGCCCACCATATTTAACGGCTATCTCACAAGAAAGAATCATAGCAAAAGCATCTACAAACATCGGTGGCATATCTGCTTCGGTGAACGATTTAGTGGTATAAACCCCAAGTGGAGAAAAGTGTTTAGATTCAAATTCAATTTCTTGCGGAGTTAAAATTGTTCCCGGCGGATGTTCACAGTGTCTACCGTGATTGGTATAAATAACTTGACCTTGCGGTGTTTTGCCCTTAACAAATCGAATGGTGTCATACTTTGTGTCAACATGCCTTCCATTCCAAATTCGCCTAAAGAATAAGCAATCAGAGGGTACTTTGTAAGCATATTTCCACTCATCATTGGGGTGAAGTTGCGCTAGTTGAAGATGAGCATAAACCGTGGCCCAATTCCAATCATATCGTTGAAGCATGGCATTAAGCGTGTGGGTATAAAAAAGTTTTATACCTCTAGCCTCATCGCTGGCATCGGTTTCTAAATTTTGAATTTCGTCCGTAGACCCCAGATACCACAAAGCCATATTGGCTATGCTCGTAGACGAGTTGGACTCATCAGGAAGCATTATTTTTTAACCGTAGGCTTAATCACAAGCCTGTTAAATTTTTTACCAATAACATAAGTGGGCTTGTCTTGTTTAATAACCACTTTCTTTTTTTTGAACAAATCAATTACGGCCATAAATCCCCCTTTAAGTGGCATTAATTCCCTTCGGTAGCATCATATCCACAATCGGAATGATTGGTAATTGTTTCAGGAACCTTCTCCGAAATATCGTGGTGAGTAACCACAAATTGAGAATTTTGAACCGGATTAACCGGTTTGGGTGTTCCCTGAATCGTAGTTGCCGAATGATCTTTTTCTGATTCCATCTTCAATTTTCGCATTTTATTACTCCTTAAAAAAAATGCCCCGATACGGTCGGGGCTACCGTTTAATTATCTACCCGAAGCGTTCTTGAGTTGAGCGTGAATCGCACCCAAAACACCTTCCCGCTTTTGTCCCTCTTCTTCCACTTCTAACCAACGTTTTAGAACTGGAATGGCTAATGTCTTGTTAATTAACGAAACAGCATCCTGAATCCCCAATTTATTAATATCGGATTCAGGCGAACTAACTTCTTTGTTAATGGTTGGAACAGCCTTAGAAGGAGCCGGTTTCATCCAAACCGGAGAATACTCCAAATACTTCAAATACAATTTTTTGTCCTCGGCAGTCAATCCCTTAATGGCGTTCTTAGCCAAGATTAATTGCCGTCTTTCCAACTCACTATATTCCCTTAAAACCCCACCATTTCGTGCGCCAACAGAAACAGCGGCCTGCTTAACAGGCTTCATGGTGGGTTTGCCTTTTTCATCCGTCAAAGGAACACCATCAGAAGTAAAAGCCTGCTCTTCCGAAACCTTTCCATCCTTGTCAGTCATAAAATGCGGAACAAGCGTATCAGGAATTTCAAAAATTTCTCCCGCCTTAATCATCCGATCAAAATAATAACCCGATGGATGTCCTTCCAACATCTGTTTGGCTTGTACGAGCATAAACACTCCTTTAAAAATTTGTGAAAGCGTAGGTGGGTAAAAAATACCCACCCACGCCTTCTTAAACTTAACAACTTTCCCAACAAAACAATTACAGAGTGTAATTGGCCGGTTGAGGAACGTTCTGGCTGAAATCCGCTTCCAGCATTAAATAAGCCGACAGGGTAATTGTCCCCGGAGTGTTGGAAATATCCAACTCCCCACTTATATATTGCTGATTAATCGTATTCGGCCCGATAGCCAAGAAAAAGGATCCTGGCCCACCATTTGTCGTCAACAACGCCGTAACCTGAGCCGCCGTCAAAGTCATGGTGGCAACAGTCGCTGGCGATGAGGGCGATGCCGGAGTACCCACGCTATCCGAAATTACCTTAAACGTATAAGCGTCACTGGTTCCCGCCGTAAACGCACTAACGTAAACAGCCATACCCATCTCTTCGCTGTTTTCAATGTGACGCCCGGCAGTAGCCTGATCGTAAGCGTTGGTTGAATAGTTAGTTACACTATTCAGCGCACCAGAAGCCCAAAGCTGTAATTCACCATCTATTCCCATACCCATAATAAAATTCCTTTCTTTAATTGGACTTTCGCCCGGTTATTTAATTAAACAAACGCAACGTTGCCTTCGGTAGTCAAAAGCTGATCGCAAATCCCAATGGGATGACCATCATACTCCCACATCCATTGAGGATTGTAAGCTCTCTCATAACCGTCTTTAGCAAGTCCCGCACCCTGAATAACCGTATTCTTAATCTGGTGTCTTAAACCTTTTTGCATAGCACGGTTCATGAACCAATAGTAAGTCGGCTTGATCTGCTCAACACCCGGCTCCGGGGGAACGTTCGTTTCAAACGGCAGACGGGCTTTCATCTCATCCAAGAAGTAAGCCAAATCAGCATCATTTTGAAGAACTTCCACAGAAGGCGTGTCAATGTTAGCGGTACGGACAGCATGACGCCAATCGGCGACACACAATCCCAACTCCCAAGTGAACTGGTCTTTATAGACCGACATGGAAGCATTGGTATTGCCACTAATATCAACGGCGGTTTCTTTGTCTTTCAATCCCCAGTTACGGTGACGGAAACCAGAAACCCCACCCTTGGGGTAAATACCAGTAATCGCACGAGGCCCCATGCCAACCAACCAGATGGACGAATTGGTGTTGTTACGACCACCACCATCCAAAATGTTGATAGCATTAGACCCAGCGTTTACGTTGGTCCCACCAGCGGAATAACGCATGGACAGCCCGTTAAAATCAGACGGGGTAGTTCCACGATTTCCGTAGAAGAACAAGTAAGTAGCTTTACGGCCAAACGCTTCCATCTTCGAGAAAGACTGTTCGACACGATAGCTTTCGGCATCACCACCACGCAACGCAACCTGTTCATCAACTTCCAGCCAGTCCTCAAGGATAGCAACTTCCTCTTCGAGCTGAGCCGCTTTTGCGTAAGACGGGATAGTACCACGGTTCATAATGCGGGTAGACGGCAGAGGCGAACTGGTTTCCACTGTAATTTCATGGGAACGAGCTTGATTACATTCCTCAAACATCCACCAATAAATCAAAGCGTTGGCTTGTGACAACGCACGGATAAAGGGAAGGGTTTTACCTTCTTTATCCTGAAACTTTGCCCGATCAATGATCGTAGCGTATTTGTCTCCGATAATAGCCATTTTCTTTTCCTTTCAATTCTTCAAGAGGATAAAGAGATTTCGGATTACCTTGAGGCCATCACTTCGTGGTCGGCAATATCACCCTTGCCGCCATAAACCGCCTGGCCCCACGTTTTCTTTTCGCTCACACCGGCTGTGGGTGGCATTCGATCTGGAACCAATCGACCTTCACCCAACATCTTACCCAATTTAGCGAGTCCCTTAACTATTCCCGGTTTCTTTGCCCACGATGTAGCGGCAAACTCTTTAAATTCATCTTCACCAAAAACCGTTTTGAATGTTCGGGTGGCCAACTGATCGGTTTCATTGAGGTGTGTTCCCCCATAAACCGGATCATTGGTTATATCCGCAATCCATTTATCCCCTTGAGATTTTTCTGCTGTAATAGCAATCGCCTTAGCCCGCTCCATGGCGGCGTGTTCAAAATTCGCCTTGGTTTGAGCTTCTTCGATTGTTTTTGATTCTTTAACGATTTCGTCGAGGTAGGACTTCGGCACTAATGAGTTTTCAGGTAATTTCAACTTATCAGCGGAAACAACCTGAGCTTGGACAGGTTCCGGGGATTTCGTTGTAGCCAACAAAGATTCTGCGGGCTTAACTTCCGGCTTAGCAGGTTGTACGGCCTGTTCGGTCGGTTTTTCGGTCGGAGTCTGGATAACCGGAGTTGCAACGGCAGTCGCACCGCTTTCGACTGCGGGTGCTGGTGTCGCTACTTTTGCTCCTGAATCGCTCTTGTTGTCTGCGCTTACTTGGGTGTTCGGCGTTGAGACAGCTTGTACTTCATCTGACATATTAAACTCTCCTTTATTTTTTTTCAACCTCTTTTTTTATTAACAACTGTTTGTATTCTTCCTCACCTAATTGCCGTTCAATATCTTCTTTTTCCATTGTTGAATACAAATCAAATCCAGCACATTTAACAATTAATGTTTTAAGATACAAATAATCCTCATATTCCCCAACATTATAAGCCATTTGTAAGCCATTGGTATCAAATAATTTTTTGGTCTGACCCAAATCAGTTAGTACTTGAGAGACAAATCTGCGACCACGCTTATCACTCATCACAAATTTAATCGCGTCCGTATTGGCTTTTACTCTTTTATCAAACACCACCTGATCTATTTTATTAGCTAAAACGTCATTGGTTTTTTGATTTATCACTGTTGGGGTTGTCCTTGTCCTTGGGGTAACAATCCGGCTGAGTTCAAGTCTTTAGCGGCCCCCGCCACGGCAGGCAAACGCTCCGCAGTTTGTTGTTGCTTTTGTTGTTGTGCCCTGGTCTGTCTGATTTTCTGAACCTTATCCTCGGCATTAAAGAATTTGGGTGACAAGTTGGACAAAACACCATAACTTCTTAACATCTCATCGTCATTAATCACATCACTTATATTGGGGTTGCGTTGAAACACAGCTTGAACTTGCGCCCAAACTTTTTCGTATGACGTGGTTTCAGCTAACTTCAATGCCATCGCCACACGGGAAACAAATGTTACTTTTAAAACTTTACCTTGTAATTGTTTGGGTATGGGAGGCATAACCCCTTGACGAACAAATAAATCCCACATCCAATCAAACATAGGTTGTAGCCACTCATATTCCAACGCACCATAAACCGGGCCAAGTATGTTATACATCTCTTGAATTTTCTGCAAAACTTCTGTGGCTGTGCGTGGTTGAAGTTTTTGATCGTCCGTGAACATCCTAAACAAATCAGATAAACAAGTTTTTTTAATATTCTGAATTAATTCTTGTATATCTTCACGAATAGCTTTTAAGTCTGGTTGAATCTGATAAGCTGGCTTAAATCCATCATTCTTCTGCCCTTCCGGTAACATTGTGAAAAATCCAGGCGTAGTTCCACGAGGATAACCGGCCAAGGAAGCGGGGCCGGTCATGGGTGGTTCAATAACTTTTTGCAAAGCCGTAAGTTTTAATTTTACTTCCTCATAAACCTGATTGGTGTCACCAACGGCTTTAAAACCTGGGCCATCCACACCATAAGCATCGGTGGGTTGTCTAAACCAACGAACAACCCATATTGGAAATTTATCAAATCCCCTCAACTCCAAAATCTTTTTATTACCCGCATCACGAATATAATACACGCACAAATATTTCTTCTTGGCCGGATTATATTTCGCTTCCGATGGATTGTGATCTGGATTTGGTTTAATCACCAAAACCATATTCTTTGGCAATTCTTTTTGTGTTTCCGATTTCCATTGGCTTTGGAGTGTTTCGTCCAATAAACTTACATCCACATTACCTTCTTCGTCAGTACAAAACTCCTCAACGATCTGACGTAACTTCCAACGGAATTCATAAACAAACGTATCAACTACACCTTTGTTGTTATTTGAAATATAAAACGATCCAATGGGAAAACAGGTAAAACGACAATGGGTGTCGAAATCTTCCTCTGACATAATCGCCCCAGTTAAAAACCGAGAGAACGACCTATAAAGCATTGGGGTTGTTTGATAGAAATTAGATTTCTGAAAAACCTGTTTATACAACGAATTAACTTTCTGGCAAAACTCCATCACCTCTTCGTCATCTCTCAAATCCTCATCCTGTGGTTCAATCTGATGCCACTCTTGAGAAGCGGGTGTAATGCCACTCTGTAAATTCGTCATTAAATCATCAAACGCTTGGAATGGAGGACTAAACTTTAAAATATCAATGATGAATGACGGGAACCCCGACATTGATGGGTCCCAAATCGTGAATTGGGGATCAAGACAATCGCGTACCGCATACCAAAGTGGTTCGTATGGCGCGCGGTCGGTTAGCAACCGCCCACGCAAATTTTCCATATCGGAATACATCTGACGCATATCGTTGTCGTTTAATTTGTATGGAATTAGACTTGGTTGAGTTTTCATTATTTACCCTTCAATGATGCCAATGGCAATAGTGGATTGGGGGCCATCTTTAACATCTGACCAGGCAAAACAGGATTAGTTTTAAGTGTTTGCTGAATATTATTAAGAGAATTTTCTTGTTGGTTACGTGTATTAATTAAACTTTGTTGTTGTTGGTAATTTTCATCTTCTTGTTGGGCATTAGACAACAATGTGGTTTCCGCCGTGTTAGAAGCATTTAATTGTAGCTGTGCCTCTTGTGCCGCTGGTGATGGTGACGGGCTACCCACAATCTGTTGTGTCACACTGCCCAATGCCGAAAACGCATTACCCAAGTGATCCCCCCTACTTTAATGACTTCCCCAAGTCGTAAACATTTTAATGTTTTAATAGCCTATGAGCAAGTGGATTATAGTCCTTTAGCGTATTTTTCATCTGTATGTTTTTATGTGTTGAAACCATCACATTCTTGTTTGGCACGGGCGATGAAAACGTGAGCCATAAAGCATCTGAAATATCGGGCGAACTAAGGCCACGTTTTTTCATGTCTTTTTTCGACTCCAAAAACAACGTTGAACCATCGGGCATGTAATCAAATTCACGCATACAGAGATCATCCTCAAGCCGAGGATCATCCCATATTGCGCCGCCCGTTTTAAGCCAATCCTTGAACTCTGAACCCATATACGCTGTCATATTGTGATAACAATCTTTTGGACTGCTACCGCCAAAATTTATGTGAAATATATTATATCCAAGTTTTTTCCAGTGGTCTAATATCGGGGCACCCAAACCACCGGCATCACCAAATATATAGTCTGGTTGATATCGGTTAAATAAATCAATACCAATGGCTTCTAGGCGAGTGGAATCAGCCACCTCAGAGCCTGGTATAATTATGGGTTTAATACTTTTCGCGTCCCTGCCCCTGCGGAAATAAAACACACAGTTATCGTCACCACCACGGGCGAGGTCTATTCCAAGAATCAGCGGTTCATTATTGGTTGATGTCGCGTCTTTCATTCTAGCTTCTTTTACCAAATCCGTTGGAATAAACTGCATGGATGATGTATTACTAAACTCTCCCAAAATCCTTGTTTTAACCCAATTCGAGTCTATGCCATGAAGTTCAATTTGTTTCGCGATTTCCTCTTGGTTAGCACCCTCGACGGTACGGCTATCAATTTGTTTGGTAATCCATGCCGCTTTATTTTTATGAAAAATATCATAAAACGGCCCAGAATTTCGTGTGGGGTTTCCGAATACCAAAATAATAATTTCTGTAGATTCCTCGAATGTAAACGAATCAATAACATCAAAAACAGCTTGGGGTACACCCGAAGCCTCATCAACCTCAATGATAATTCTGCGACCCTTGTTGTGTAATCCCGCAAACCCTTCCGTTGAGTTTTCCCGCCATACCACGGCATCAGTGCGCCAGTTAAGATTATGATCCGGCACGTTAGAATAAAATCCGGTAGCCGTAACCGTAAACCAATCTTTATTCAGCATCCTAGCCCACCACTTCGACAATTCAGCCCACGTAGTACTCTTTAACTGGTTTCCTGTATTCGCCGTCACACGTCCACGGCAATCTTCAAGCGTGGAAAGCCCCCAACAATTAACCAGAGCCATCAAACAGCTTTTTCCGATACCGTGGCCGCTGGCTATCGCAATCTTAACCACCTGGTTTTTCTTTCCCTGATTCTTCCTCAACTCCTCACCAATCGTTTTTAATATATCCTTCTGCCAGGTTCTTGGCCCCGGAGAATACTCAAGCTCCCCTTTTCCCCAATCAAACGCCCAATTCACATATCCAAGTGGATCGTGTGTAAACGTTGCCACCTCGTTGATTATCTTTTCGTCTATGCTGTTCATATCACGCATACTAACACATCATCCCCAACACTTCAAACCCTTTATATCTGTTATCATTTCACCGCATAACAAAAACGTAACGCAACATTCCCTTATTATTTTTTTAAAACCCATTTTTTATATAGCAAAAAACCATCACGTTACGCCTTTATAACGTGTGTAACGCCTCCATTTTTATCTACAGGTAACAAGAAAACTGATTTTCACTCTGTTACGAAATCCCAAAATACCAACACACCCCCACCTATATCCTCTCACTGATTTTTCTCCTTAGGGGGGTATATATATATATTTTTTTTATTACTACTACTACACTACCCCCCAAATCCCTTACTGGCTATAGATTTTCATGCGTTATGCTTTTGTTATTTTTTCGTTATTTTGTAATGGAATCTTCTTTTCCTATTACTGGTAAACGGTTTTACGACATAACACATTTTAAATCCATAAAAATTAGAACCACTCGTTTTGGGGGGATATATCTTTACCACCCCCCGTCAAACCCGGAGGTGGGGGGGTCTGGTGGTGAATTGGGGGATTTTTTTAACCAGGAAAAACAACGATGGGTTTAGGGGGTGGGCGGATATGGCGGCATGGCTTGTTCAATCTATGCGTTTGGTGGATCGGCGGAAGGTGAGTCAACCGGCTTATCATCTATGGCCGTAAACTCTGCTTCAATGGGCCGCGTAGTGGCTTTGATGACACGCTCTCTGGCGTCTCGCAATCTATCGGCAAGGTTATTGATTGTTACTTCAGTTTTTTGTACGGTGGGCCGTCTACGTTCCAACATCTTTATGAGTAATGTATGATCGTACTCTGTATACTCATCGGTGACCCTTCCTTGCCAGGTAATCGGTTTTTTTACCCCGTTTATCGCGTGGTCTAGAGCCACTGATTCTAATTTATCTGAACCAGGGCCAGCGATAATTGATTCCATTTGTTGCTGAAACTCTGGCTCATCCCGTCTCCAATTATAAAGAGATTGCCTCGATATTCGAGCATAATCAGCTGCCTCACTAATAGTTAGCCCTTTTTCTAGCGCGGTAAAAACACGCGCTTTAACTTTTTCACTACGAATAGTTCGTAGGGGATTGGATTTAGATCGGAGTAGTTTGTTGGCCATATAGGAAGGATAAACAAAAATGAGAACAAAATCAACGCTAACAGATAGTGTTATAAATCTACAAAATGCACAATATATTGTGCAAAATGTTTGGAGTGTAAAGAAGTATTATACGAACAGTGTAAAGTTTCTTTACACAGGTTGGCATGGTTCTTGTGCAATAAAATTGCACTATAGTGTTGACAGTGTAAACACGTGGTGTTATCGTGGCAATTGTAGTCAGGCATACCGCTAACCCTCGGCGGATAAATTGGGTTTGGAATTAACGGCCTTCGGGCCCGTAATGTAGCCAATGGTGGTCACAAGCCCACATGAAAAATACAGAGTGAAAATAAAATAAAGGAGTTGTTGCAATGAAACAGACTAACAAAGCGTTAAAAGCTAAAATCAGTGAATTGGAAAGTGAAGTGGCCCGTTTGCAAAAAAAAGACGAATACAACGGATGGTCAAATTACGAAACTTGGAATGTTGCGCTTTGGTTTGGTAACGATTCGTCCGAGTATTGGAACGAAGAGGCCCAAACCGCTTACGATGAAGCCGAAGCCGATAAAACTTTTACCAAAGAAGAAAATGCAGTTTATGCGCTTGCGGCTCAAATGAAAGACAACGCCCAAGACTATGAAACATACGGCATAAAAATTGAGGGTTTTTGTGCCGATCTTTTAAACGCTTCTTTGAGGGTTGTTGACTGGCATGAAATAGCCCGTCATTACATGGAGGAAGTCGATAAAGAGGCGGTTGAAGCTTAATCAGTAAACCCGCCCTGTAATGAGAGTGGGGCAGTTTTAAGCACAATTAAGACTTACGAGAGCGGCCGTTAACCAAACGAAAGGAAGGCTGAAATGAAAATCAAGGGACACGATGTTTTCTTAGCCGACAATGGAACGCTAGACACGGTTATAACTGTAGATGGGCACGAAATTGTTTATGACTGTGATTTTTCCGGTCAATATAGAGATATACACGGCGATTTTACCCGTAAAGAGTTTAGGGCATTAGGTGAAATTGCCGTGGATGATTACGAAAGGAATGGCTGAAATTAAATTTCAGGCAAGTAAAAAAGACAATCCGTTTTCAAAGAAAAACATTACTACTAAAATTTTAAGCAGTTAAAACAAGTGAAAGAGGAAAAAATGGATTTTAAATTTGCGGAAGTCGTTTATGGAGTTATTAAAACTCACAACGGTTTTACCATTTGCACGGAAGTATCAGTTAAAAAATTACAGTATGACACAAAAGAACGTTTGTATTGGCGGACGTGTACAGGCATCACATATAAAAAATTAGACTTTGCCATGAAAAAAGCCGACGATTTTGTCAAACGTTGTAATAAAAACTTTGTGAATTTTGAAGGAAAACAAATTATTTTTAAATTCATTAATGTTGGTTTGTTTGCTGATTCAACGGGTGAAAACAATGGGCAAACCGATGAATCAGCTGAAAAAGTTAAAAAGATAATTGAATCTCATTATTTTGTAAATCAACCGGTGCAAGCCTAACCAAACGAAAGGCGGAGAGTATGGCACAGTACAGGAATGATCCTCGGTGGATTGAAGCAAGGTTTCAAAGCAAATGTGGAAAATGTGGGGATGCGGTTTTGAAGGGAGATAAGGTTTATTACTATCCTCTCGAAAAGAAAGTTTTCTGTAAAAAAGATGATTGTTCGGGAAGTTGCGAACGGGATTTTAGCTCATGTGCTTTTGATGAAATGGTTTACAACTCATAGGCAGTTTTAAGGGTTATTCTGACGCACGTTGTACCAAAACTGTAACGAAAGGAATTGAAATGAAATTTTCTGAAAAGTTGGAAAAATTAGATGCATGTAATGAGGCGATAAACTGGGTGAAAGATGGTCACGAAAAAACCGCGTGGGAAGACTGTGAAAAATCAGAGAGATTGGATTGATAAAGTGAAAATCCATACACTTTCAAATTGGGTAATCTGGTGCTGGCTTATGAAGGAAAACTATAGGGCGAGTGGGTCGATAAATAATTAAGGAGAAAAAAAATGAGAAAACAAATAAGTGTAGACTTAGAAGTCTATGATGTGTTGAATAAAAAGGCTAGCGAAATGGGCACAACACTAAGTAACGCTATTCGCGCGTTATTAGGTATGCCCGTTAAGCCGATTTGTAACGGGAAATCATATATAGTGGCGAGCAATCCGGGAAAAGAGGTTTAAAATGAAAAAGAAAAAGGGAACTATATACAATGTTACCCTTTGCAAGGAGATTGACCACCAAGGAAGTCAAGTATATAATTCCCCATTTTTAATTCTTTAAATCTCTTTTAACCACCATTTCAGAAACAAAGAGCCGGAGTTTTTGCCAGGCCGCATCAGCCCACCGTAAATGCTCCGGCCCTAAAAAGGCAAAAGTTTTAACTGATTCTACATCCTGGCCCTTAATGTAATACGCCATTAAAAGAGGGCCGACTTTATGGTGATCCATAATGCGCAATAATTCTTTGGTAAATTTTTCATCTTCCAATTCGGCTCTTGCTGGGCGACCTTTGCTATCCAATATTGTCATTACTCAAACTCCTTGATTGGCAATTTAACTGCTCTGGTAGTTTTTCCATTTATTCTAACGTAAGCGGGAAAAATAGCACCAGAAATACGAGATAATGATTTTGCCCAACCTTTAACCCACTTTGTATTATGGAACAATTTAATAAGTTGAGTATTATTAGCTGAAACATAAAGAAAATCATCTTTAATACGCAATCCATAACGCTCCAAGGCTTCCTCATAATAAACAGTGTCGGATTGAGATGGGTTTTTAAGCATATAATTCACACACTCTTGAACGGCCCTATCTTTTGTTGTGCCCAATTCAACTTTGATAAGGCTAGACATCAGATGATCGAAACAAATATCATGATCCGATGAGTAAATTTCTTGATCCAAAATTATAACATCTCCGGTAATCATTTCATAACCAGCCAATAAAACAGAATGTTGTTGGGCATATCGTGCGGAAAATTTTTTGCTTAAATCTTGCCGGTGAAATTCAATCAAAGCCAAAAACTTCTCAAAATTTTCATAAGTGGTGGTAAACAGGCCCCGGCTGTATTCGGGTGTGATCTGCTCCATTAGTTTGATCAAATCCGGGTAGCCTTCTCTATTAGGTTCATCAAGATCAAGAACGGTAAACCGAGAATGGTCGGCATCATTGGATAGGTTAATACGAATAGACGAAACCAGAGCGCAAAAACGTGGATTGTATTGAATTGACTTCCCCGAAGAAGAACCCTTCATAATTTCGCCGGATGATTCACTAGAGGCTTGGCGGCAAAGGTCCAAAATTCCATCGGTACGGTAGTCATTTCCGCCCATTTGCTCAAATTCGTCAAATATCACTGGAAGGGCATTGTGGTCCAACATTTGCCTAATCCCCGCCTCTGTAGTGTTTCCCTTAAGATATAGCTTGTAATCTCCCAAAATTGGGCTAATTATCTCTTCCATAACAGTTGACTTACCCGTTCCAGCCGATCCCGTAAGCCAGATATGGGGTCTCCAGGGTAACGCACCCGAAAACGGGGCCGCGGTCAGCCAGCCAGCCAAAAGTTTGGCTTGGTTTGATTGTTTAAAATTAATCCGGGAAAGTATGTCTAAAAGTAAATCTGGATGCTCGGCTTTGGTGGGAGCGGATACGGGCATTGAAATTGTATAGGTATATTTTGATTTTGGAGTTTTGGGATAAACAGTTTGACCCAAGTTTATTACGGGGCCTTGATCGTTCCAGACCCCCGTGCCTCGAATGTTTTTGGGATTAAAAATACCCTCCAAGCGACATCGTTCTAATAAAGCTGATGTTGCTTGAGTCCAATCAGCTCCCTGTTTACCAGGAAATTCAACTTCCCAATATTCTTTGGGTTGTAATGTGAAAAAATTATTTGCTGTGTGCCCGCTCGCGGTAATGGATACAATTTGACGATTGCTTGATGAGGTATAGTAATAAGTATCATCACGATAACCAAGACAACGCACCCAACGATCAGGTTCTTGACGAAGTAAATCGGTTACGGCTTGTATTCCGTGAGCTTGAGCGTAGTCATTCCAATCCAAACCATCTTCGGGGGGAAATATACCAGCTCCAGCTTTATGACCAGCTTCATCATTATCACCAGCCAAAATCGCACTAGGAAAATGTTTTCTTACTTCGGGTATGTTCCCCGCATCGAAACAAACAATAACGGTGTCTCCCGTTGCTTCGTGAACGGTAACTCCCGTGGCGAAACCCTCCACCAACCAGACGGCCTCGGAGCCATGTATTCGGAAGAAATTTCCTTTTTTGGCTGTATGTAATTTGAATCGCTTTTTTCCATTAGGTTCAATAATCTGATAGCCTTGGACTTCATCCTTGGTGTTGATGACGGGCACAATAAGATTATCGCCGTCAGATAAAGCACCGTATGGTTTTTTAATTCCTTTAGTTCCGAGGTAAGCGGTGCATTTAGATTCGAGAGTTGGCAGATAGTTTTTACAATATTCTCTACATGCCTCATATTCAGATTCTTGTTCTTTGTCAGCTTTTTTTTGTGCTTCACGAATTGTTTTTTCAACATAAATTTTGTCATCTCCGGTTGGATTTATAGTACAGAATTTAAACACTTCGTTATTATGCCAATCTGCATAAACCACATTATAACCAACTTCGCCTGAGCGGGTATTCCACTGAAAAGCCACATACCAACAATCTGGATTTTTATCGGTTTGTTCTTTTCTAAATCTATGAATTTTTCCATCTGGAAGTATTGAATCAGCATAAAATTCGTTTGAGGCCATGTTTTGACGGACTAAATCTAGTGACATATTCTCTCCACGAATGGAATAAATGGCAACCGCGGGGGTAAGCGTGGCCTACATCTCGGGGCGAGTGTAGCAGGCCCCCACGGAAGCCCTTAAAATAGTAATTCAACGTCATCCACTTGTCTAGCTTCAATTACAATTCCACCGAATAAGCGGATCATTTTAGCCCAATTAGTTTGTTCGGGCTTGAGATGGTCAGCCCCACATTTTAATTCTATTCCAATTAATTTACCATCAGATTTACGGATACCCAAAATATCCGCTTGACCTTTTATCCCAATTTTGATATGCGTTCCCCATTCGGTTAAGAATATACCGCACGGATTATTCCACAATCGAATACGAGGATCGGCCCCATATTTTTTAAATATTTCTTGTTTAAGATGTGAGTGAGGGGTCATGTGTGTATTTCTAAATATTTAATGGCTTTTAAAAGTAATTTTTTATTATCTTTACATTATATTCCGTTTATTTAATTTTGTTAAAATAAAATCTGGAATTTGTCGCTTCGGAAACATTTGTTCAGCTATTTCCTCGCCATACAATCTTTTGGCCTCATACCAACGCCAACCCAATTTATATTTTTTTTGTTTACGCACAATATCTATGGCTTTACGTTTACGCATTAATTCTTGTTCAGGTGTAAGAATTTTAATTTCAACTAATTCACCATCCTCAATATTTAATTTGCGTAATTTAACTGGATTACTCATACCACAATTCGGACATTTTGAACCATAAAATACAGCGAAACACGTTAAGCAGGTTGTGGGCGATTTAACTTTGGATTCTTTTTCTTCATGGGTTAAGTTTGCCTCTCGTTCTTCTTCAATAAATCCGTGACGCAAACAATTACCGGCGTGATCGAGAACAATAAAATCGGTTTTGCCTTCATGTGGTCGGGTGCCGCGGCCTAGTTGCTGAATATAAAGATTTAAACTCTTGGTGGGTCTAGCCATAATAATACAGTCGGCCCACGGAATATCTACCCCTAAATTAAATACACCTACATTACAAAGAATTTTAAATTCTCCCGATTTAAGTCCATCAATAGCTTTTTTTCGATCTGATAAAGATGTATCAGCATCACAATGAACGGCAGGAATACCATTGGATTTAAAAATTTCGGTAATGTGTTTAGAGTGGTTTAGATTTACGGCAAAGCAAATAGTTTGTCTATTGGGTGCGATAGTCTTGTAGTGAGAAACTAAATCACCAATCAAGGGATTCATGGTCTTATATAAATCGGCACTCGCATAATCTCCATTAACAGTCTTAACGCCTTTCATGCTTGGTAAGGATGGCGCAAAGTAACGGGGTGGTACAAGATAACCTTGCTCAACCAATTCATTAAATGTAATGGGTCTAATTATTTTATTTGCTAAGTGTCCGCACGGATTATACGGAGTGGCGGTAACGGATAAAACGGGAACATTGTATTGACTTAAAAAATCTTTATAACCTTTTGAGTTTGCTAAATGAGCCTCATCTAAAATAATTAAATCAGATTGCGGTTTTAGCTTTCTGGAAATAACCGTATCTATAGATACAACTTGTATTTTTTCGGATAAACGATAGGCATAATGGTTTGCCATAAGAACGCCAGCGGAAACTTTTTCACGTTGCAACCTGTCGTAAGCCTGTTGAACCAACTGCCTTCCACGCACAACCATAAGTGCGTGTTTATTTTTTGATTGAATGCGTTTTAGAATTTCGCAAAAAATTACGGTCTTACCCGATCCAGTGTCCAGGTGAAGCAATGGAGCTTCGCCATTAGATAAGGAAGAAATAATTTCATCAAGTGCTTGCTTTTGATATCCCCTTAACATATTGACATATATATCATTATCCATTACCATTATCAACAAGAAAGGTGGTTAAAAAATGAAACAAATAAACTGTGAGTGTGGTTGCCAAAGAAAGTTTTGGCCTTTTCCTGTATCTAAAAAATATGCTACTCCATATTGCCGATTAAAAATGTTTCGTAAAAAACATAAAAAAAATGTTGACACGGCTAACGTAATCAGATAGCATTATCTCAAGTCGTTCGGTACTTGTTCCAACGTAGCGCAACCGAGGACGAAACCGAAAAAATTTAATGGTGGGTTTGGTCATCAACCGACCGGCGAGGCAGAGATCGCCTGATTCAAGACTTCCCTTACGTAAGGGAGAAGATAAAAGGCTTGGGCCGTTTAAATGACAGGGGGTGCCGAGGCAACGACCTGCTCTGCCCACCATTAAATAAATTTTAAAATCGGAGGATTTATGGAGTTTAAAGCAGAGAAGGGAATTCAAAAACAGGCAGACTTTTTGGTGGTCTACGGGAATCCCGGCTTAGGTAAGTCCACTTTTGCGAGCGGCGCACCTAAACCAATTTTTATTGATCCCAGAAATCGGACAAGACACCTAAATGTTGATCGAGTTAATCCGAAAACATGGGAAGAATATTTGGAAATGGTTAAGTGGACTATCACGCAACCATACGAAACAATCGTATTAGATGAAATGAATTTCGTTGACCAGTTGGCGCAAGATTTTGTGTGGCGCAAACATTATTCAAAATACGAATCGTTTGCGTTGGCAAAAGAAAAGGGTGGCCAATATAATATTCTGAACGAACTTTATAAAACGGCGTTACTCCCATTATTTGATGAAATCCGAACAGCAAACAAAAATCTTGTGGTGGTGGCTCATCCAGAAGTCAAAGATTTTGCCGATCCATCCACAGCCGAAACTTATATTCGGTATCAGCTCGGATTAACCAACGGATTAAATGCCATGCTTAAGCGTTCTTGTGATGCTTTGATATTCATTAACAAGGACGTGTCAGTAACAACAGGCGAAAATAAGAGGGCAGTGGCTGGTGATGAAATTTATATGTTCTGCCAGTATCACCAGGCCTATGATGCCAAAAATTCATGGGATTTGCCCGCCAAAATCGAACTAAAGAAAAATGTTAATAATTGGAACGTATTTCAATCACTCAAAATGGTTGAGTCTGTTTCTGGTTTATTAGCACAAATCGAAAATTTTATACCGATGTTTCCGGCTGACAAACAAGCCGAGATTAGAATTGCGTTGAAGGATGCCGATTTGGCAAAACTTCAACGCATTTTGAAAAATTTAAGGGAGGCAGTATGAGTTTAAAACCGGGACAATACAAGGCTGTTCCTAGTAATTGGGGTTTTTCAAAAACACCAGAGAAGGGAACTGAGCAGATTTTTGTTGAAATGTTAATTGATGCTGGAGAATCAACAGAAACACTTACTTGGTTTGGGTATTTCACAGATAAAGCCAAGGATCGTACCATTGAGACAATTTACAAACTTGGATTTAATGGTGATTTTGATGGATTGGCTTCTGGGCACGACACCAAAGCTCTCGATATTTCAAATCAAGTTATGGTGACAATTGAAAATGATACCTATGATGGCAAAGAAACATTTAAAATTAAATGGATCAATGCCATTGGAGAACAACACGGAATTAAACGCCTTGATAAAGCCGAAGCTATGGCGATTATCAATAAGTTTAAAGGCGATATTATTTCTAAGAAACCAGTGTCGGTAAAGAAAAACAATACATTGGATTTAACATGAACGAAAGCCAACCAATTCTAATAGATATACCGCAGAACACACCAGAATGGTTGGCTTGGAGAAAAACCGTGATCGGGGCGAGTGACACGCCCATGATTATGGGATTATCAACACATGGCGATATGTTGGATGTGTTTATCGCCAAGGTATATGGCAAAGAAAATGAAAATAGTTTTATTCTTCAAAAGGGTCACGAGATTGAAGAAAAGGTTAGGGCGCAATATCAAATAACTAGCATTGGAGATTTTCCATCGATTTGTAAACAACGTGATTTTCTTGGTGCTAGTGCCGATGGATGGAACGAAGAGATTAAAAAGGGTTTAGAA
>Ga0181520_10003521_pt1 | contig 27339 bp, 25 predicted proteins | sample PEATcosm2014_Bin_29_FD_132451 | JGI IMG/M metagenome (GOLD analysis project Ga0181520, IMG submission 132451) | Peatland microbial communities from MTU Mesocosm Facility, Houghton, MI, USA - PEATcosm2014_Bin02_30_metaG | ecosystem: Environmental > Terrestrial > Soil > Wetlands > Peat | place...
GTGTTGGTGTCGCCGATCGCACCCAGCGCATCGTCAATCCCGGTCTGGCTGCCGTGGTCGACGGACTCGGAGATGAGCAGAATCGCGCGGCGCCAGGGCGGCGGCTGCGCGCGCAACAGGTTCAGCGAGAACTTGAGGCCGTCGAGAATCGCCGCGCCTTTGTCTCCCGGCTCCAGGCTGTCGAGCGCAGCCGCGGCGGCCTCCACGTCCGGAGTGAAGTTGAGGAGCAGCGTGGGAGAGCTGTCGAAACCCACCACGGCCACCCGGTGGGGAACGTTCCCCACCACAGCGGCAATCACTCCGCCCAGGTTACGATAGGCGGCAAGCTTGCGCGCACCCGCCCGGCCGGTTTCGACGGCAATCACCAGCGCCAAGGGCTCACCACCCGTATCCTCGTCGAGCGTGAGCTTTTGCTCCACGCCATTGTCAGTGAGTGTGAAGTCGTCCGCCTTCAGCGTGAACACCGGTTTTCCATCCGCGGTGCGCACCAGCGCCGGAACCAGCACCACAGTCGATTGGGAACGCAGGTTCGGCGAAGGCGGCGCTAAGGCCCCGGGGCTCTGCGCAAAAGCGGCTGCGGCCCACAACAACAAAACTGCGGCGGACAACTTCATCGGCTATTTCTCGCTGGCTCGGGGATTCTTGTTCAGGTGTTTGACCTGGCAAGCGGGCAAAGGTGAGGGCCGCGAACTACTCCCAATGGCCGATCAGCGAAAAGCTTGCGGTGCCCGGCGTTTCGGAGATCGAGCTATTGGTATTCACATAGTAGTTATGCATGATGAGAGTAACTCTGCTCCCTCCAGCCACCCGCAGATGCACCTGTTGCGAGAGGACATAGTGTGGATTGGGGGTGGCCGAGCCAACTCTGCCAGCGGCAAATCCGGTCATCGACTCGTATCCTCCCACCACCGTGTCAAGGTACCACTCGGCATCCGCCGCCAGCGCTGCGTCGTAATCGGCCTCGGCGAAGAGATGGTCGATGACAAAGGTGCGGCCGGGCGGAATGTTGATGCAGAGGTAGCCCTTGCTTGCCGGCTGGGGGTAGGTGTCGAATTGCTGATACTGCTCGTAGCCGCTGAGACTGCTCTCCGGCGTGAAGCAAAACTGCCCCTGATCGGTGGGCAAGATCAGTTGCGGGTCGTTGGAGGGTGAATTGGGATAACGCGAGTGACGCGGGCGATGAACCTGCGCAAAGACAACGGCAGAACACAGAACGAAGCCTGCGAGAGCCGCAGTGAAGAGACGAGAGCGCATGGATTTGTCCGAACTTGAGATGGATGTTGCCTGCTGTGTTCAAGAAGACGCAATGCTGTGCGCTTCCGCTTGCGATTCCGGCGGCACAAGGGCGCACTAAAGCCAGGGTAATCGCATCTGGGTATTCTGCATGGGGATTGAGAAGCACCCCCTGCTTTGAAAGGGCATGGCTTCAGCCATGCCGATTTCGAGGCTTAAGAGGCACCGGTTTTAGCCGCCGAGGGATGTTTTTGGCAATTTGAACCATCCCCCAGCGGCTAAAGCCCTGGATTCTTCTGGCGCATTCGCGGCACGGCTGAAGCCATGGCCTTTCAAAACAACGCAACGGTCCAAATGCGATTGCCCTGGCACCAAAGCGGCCCGAAGCAACTTCGCCGCGCCAACTCTAGTAAACTCAACGGCAGAATGCTTGTTCCTACACTTACTTCTCGCCGCTTCCCTTCCCTGCCCAGTCATGCCGCGCTCACCCTGTTCTTTCTGGCTGCCGCGGCGCCGCTCGCCGCTCCGGCTCAGGGTACACACCTTTGGACCCAGTCGCGGCTGGAGGAGTTTGAAAAAGGCACGCCGCAAGGGGTTGCGCTCACCAGCGACGGCCACCTGCGCGAGGGGCCAGTCCTCAGCGAGGCGCTCACCACTCCCTCGACCTACGTCTGGTCGGTGGCCGCGGCCAAGGACGGCACGGCCTACGTGGGCACCGCCTCGCCCGCCACGGTGCTGCGCGTGGGCAAGGACGGCAAGCCGTTCACCCTATTCGAGACCAGGGACGTGAGCGTACAAGTGGTCCGCCTGGGCCCGGACGGTGCGCTCTACGCCGCCGCGCTGCCCAGCGGAAAGGTCTACAGATTGAAGGCCGACGCTACCGCCAAACAGGACGAAGCCAGCGCCACCGTGGTCTTCGATTTTGCGAAACTGGACGGCGGTTCCGCTGAGAAAACGACGGCCAACAAGTCCGATGGCAAGGCGCGCTACATCTGGGACCTTATCTTCGACAGCGCGGGACGGCTCTACATCGCCACAGGCGGACCGGGCGTCGTCTATCGTATCGATCCGGCCAAACCGGGCGACAAGCCGGAGGCCTTTTTCAAGAGCGACGAGCAGCACATCCGCTCGCTTGCCTGGGACGCGAAGGGCAACCTGATTGCCGGAACCGACGGCTCGGGGCTGGTCTATCGCATCGATGGGCAGGGCAAGGGCTACGTGCTCTTCGAGGCCCCGCGCCGCGAGATCACCGCAGTGGCCGTAGACGCGAAGGGGACTATCTACGCTGCCAGCGTGGGCGACAAGAATCGCAACCCGTTGCCACCGCTGCCCGTACAGGGAATCGGCGTAACCACGATGACCATTGTGCAGCCGGGATCGCTACAAGCCGCCAATGCCAGCGCATCTGTGCCGGAAGGCAGCGAGATTTTCGCACTGACCGAGGGGCAGGCGCCACGCAAGATCTGGTCGGGCAAGGACGAGATTGTCTATGCCCTTTCCGCACAGCCCGATGGCCTGCTGGCGCTCACCGGCAACCGTGGGCGCGTCTTCAGGATCATGAGCGACGGCAGCTTTGCCGACGTGGCCCACTTGAAGGCGCAGCAAGGCCTGAGCCTGGCGGTTGCGCCTCATGCAGGGAATTCAGACAATGCCGCCATCCTTATCGGCACGGGTAACACCGGCAAGCTCTATCGCCTGAGCGCGGGCGAGCAGAAGCACGAGTACGCGAGCGACGTGTTGGATGCCGGCGCGCTGGCGCGCTTTGGCCGCGTCGAGGTCGAGCCCGGCTCGGCCAACTTCGAGATCCTGGCGCGGACCGGAAACGTGGAGCAGCCGGTGCGGGGATGGAGCGACTGGCAGCCGCTGAAAGACGGCGTTGTTGCCTCGCCCTCTGGGCGCTTCGCGCAGTGGAAGGCCGTATTGCACGCAGGTGGCGTCCTTGGCAGCGTGGGCCTGAACTACCTGCCAGTGAATTCCGCCCCGGTGGTGGACGAAGTGGTGGTGGTGCCCGGCGCGCGCATCAATGCGCAGAACATGCAAGGCGGCCAGCAGCAGACAGTGACGATTGCCTTCCCCGCGCCAAATCAGAACCCGGGCATGAACTTCGACAGCAGCACTGGCCCGCTGCAGGCGGCCAAAGACCGTAGCGCGGTCACTGTCCGCTGGTCGGCTCACGACGACAACGGAGATGAGCTGACGTATTCGCTGTATCTGCGCGGGGATGGCGAGACGGTCTGGCGTCTGCTCAAAGACAAGATCGCTGACAAGGTGTACAGCTTTGACGCTGCGCTGATTCCCGACGGCGGCTACCAGATCAAGGTGGTCGCTTCCGACGCGCCTTCGCACACGCCCGCCGACGCGCTCACCGGCGCCAAAGAGAGCGAGCGCTTCGAGGTGGATACCACCCCGCCAGTGATTGCGAATCTCAAGGCGACCGGCGAGCAGGTGGATTGCGAAGGCTCGCACTGCCCCAAGCCGATGCGCGTAGCCTTCGACGCCGAAGACAGCTTCTCGCCCATTGCGCATGCCGAATACTCGCTGGACGCGGGGCCGTGGCAGTTTATCGAGCCGGTGGGCGGGCTCTCCGACTCGAAGCGCGAACACTACGAGCTGCGCATCTCGCTGGACGTGGTTTCAGGCAAGACGAGCGAGCATTTGATCACCGTGCGCGTCTACGACCGGCACGACAATGTGGGCGTGGCCAAGACGGTGATTGCCGCGGGGGAGAAGTAGGCAGATAGGCGCAATCCGTCTTTGCTAACTCCGCTAACCAAACTAACCTGCATTTCTCACGAGGCCGGCGTTGGTGGTGAAGATCGCAGCGGAATTGTTGCCCGCGCCGGAGGCGCAGTGTGGGTTAGCCCCGCGCTACAGCGTGGGGTGTACGAAGAAAGAGAGGTTGAGTCCCGTAGGGACGATGCAAATGGGTCCACATGGGCTCGTGTCCTGTCTCCAAGGTTCCTGGCGTAAATTCCGAAGAGCAGCCGCAGATCCTTCGACTCACCACCCCCAGACTGAAATGCGTCTGGGGCCCTGTTCGCTCAGGATGACAGCTCATTTGGCCGGGGTCGGGCTGTCGAATTACGATGCGAACTTCCGGGACGGCACACGAGCGCCGTCCCTCCGGGACTCGAATTTCTTTTGTTCGCTGTATTCCCCACGCTGAAGCGCGGGGCTAACATCCATTGCGCCTCCGGCGCGAGATCGTCCTGCTGCGATTTGCAGTGAGAAATGCACAAAAACCCCGCAACGTGAAGGGCCCCATGCGATTCGAACTTTTTCTGGCGGCGCGGTACCTGAAGGCCAAACGGCGCCAAGCCGTGGTGGGCGTGGTCACCACCATCTCCATTGCCGGAGTGGCCGCGGGCGTAGCCGCGTTGATTATCGCCCTGGCCATCACCAACGGCATGCGGCGCGACCTGCAGGACCGCCTGCTGGGCGCTTCGGCGCATGTCGATCTGATGCGCGTCGAGTCGGACGGCATTCGCGACTGGCAGCCGCTGGTCGAGCGCCTGCGCAGCGTGCCCCATGTCACCGCCGATGCGCCAGGACTCTACGGCCAAGTGCTGGTTTCGCGTGGGCCGCGCGCGGGATTCGCGCTCATCAAGGGCATCGTCCCGGCGCAGGAGCGCACGGTGAGCAGCCTGCTCGCCACCATGATCTCCGGCTCGGCCAAGGACCTGGAGCCGCAAGCCTCAAATGAAAACACCAACCCCTTCCCTGGGCAGGGCACGGCCAACACGCCCTATCCCGCACTGGTGCTGGGCAAGGATCTGGCCGAGCAGATCGGCGCGCAGGTGGGAGACAGCGTGCTGGTCACCAGTCCGCAGGGCGAGCTGACGCCGCTGGGCCTCGCGCCCAAGTATCAGCGCTTCCGCGTGGCCGGAATCTTTCACTCCGGCTTCTACCAATACGACGCGGCCATGGCCTTCATGCGCCTCGCCGACGCACAGCGGCTCTTCAGCGAGCCCGATCTGATCTCGGTGGTCAGCTTCAAGCTGGACAACCTGGACCGCGCCCCGGCCGTGGGCAAGGCCATCGAGCAGGCCGCGGGACACGGTTACATGACCACCAACTGGATGGAGCAGAATCGCGAGCTTTTCCGCGCACTCAAGCTGGAACAGGTGGTCACCTTCATCGTGATCGCGCTCATCGTCATCGTGGCCGCGCTCAACATTCTCATCGCCCTGACCATGATGGTGATGGAGAAGACGCGGGACATCGCGGTCCTGATGAGCTTCGGCGTCGAGCCGGCACAGGTGCGGCGCATCTTCCTGCTTCAGGGCTTCCTGATTAGCGTGGTCGGAACCGCCGTCGGCCTGGTTCTCGGCTATCTTGCCGCCTGGGCCGGAGGGCACTACCACTTCATCCATCTCTCCGCCGAGGTCTACTCCATTGACACGCTGCCCTTCGCCCCGCGCCTGCTGGATGGGGTGATCGTCTCGGTCGTCTCGATAGGGATTTCGCTGCTAGCCACGCTGTATCCGTCGTCGGCTGCCGCCAGCGTGCTGCCCGCCGAAGCGCTGAGGTATGAATAGGCGAGTGGCCGATGGACCGGCCGAGCCGCCCGGCAAACGCAGGGGCAATCTTGTGCTCACCGGGAGATGCCCGGCGTTAACGGCTTTTGCGAGTGCCTCTCCCTTGCGCTCCCCCCTTGTTGGGAGTCCGCGCAAAATCGATACGATAGCCAAAAATGGAGGATCGATGAGAACCGAATTGCTGCGATTCAACGGTGCTGTCGAACGCGATCCTGCCATTGATGCATGGATGAAACAGCGTCGAGGTGAATTGGGAGACATTGCGCAGGAGTGGTTTGAGGTGATGCGAAAATGCGGAGATGAAGTCCGGGAGATCTTGCATGACGGCTGTCCGGTTGCATGTCTGGGCGATGCTCCCTTCGGCTACGTGAATGTATTCACTTCGCATGTCAGCGTGGGGTTCTTTCACGGCGCGGCACTGCCTGATCCGGCCCGTTTGCTGCAAGGCACCGGCAAATTCATGCGTCACGTGAAGCTGAGGCCGGGCGCGGCAACAGACGCCGCGGCGCTCAGCAGGCTCATCGAGGCAGCGTACTCGGACATAAAGGCGCGCGTAGAAAACGGCTAGCTCAGAAAAGCGCCTTGAGAGACCAAAGACTCTCCAGAGTCAAAACATCGAGTGACTCTGGAAACTGCACAGCATCCAGATCGCCGCAGCCCATCTTCAAAACAGATCAGGCTTGTGAAATCCGGTACAGCCGGTAGCCAACGAAGAACAGCCAGATCGTCGCCAGAAGGGCGTTTCCATTATGTAATGGGCGGCATCGGAGAGGGATTGCTGACGTTGTGGCTGCTGATCATGGGAGTGAACAGCGAACGATGGAGGCAGCAGGCCGGCGCGGGAAAAGCCATAGCCGGGTGAAACAGACTCTTCATCAGAGTGTTTTTGACAATGTGACACATTTTGTGCCACATTCAAGCCATGCCCAGCGTGAACCTTCGCCAACTTCGTGACACTCGCCAACTGCTGATCTGGCTGGAAGCCGGAGAGGTGGTCGAATTGCGCAAACGCAACCGCGTCGTGGCCCGCATTGTGCCCGAGTCGCCGAGGGTGCAGCCCGCGGAGTGGCCGGATTTTGAAGCCCGCGCAAAGGCGATCTTTGGCGACCGCGTCATCCCTATTGTGGAAGACATGATTGAGGAGAGGAACAGCCGTTATTGACGATCTACACGGATAGCAGCTTGATTGCACCGCTCTATGTGCTCGACGTACATACGAATGAAGCACGCCGCCGCATGGGCCCACGTCCCCTTGTTTGGGTGACTCCGTTCAACCGGACTGAGGTTGCTCATGCTATCCACCGGCAGTTGTTTCTAGCGCGAATTTCTACAACAGAAGCCAGGAATGCATGGAGCGACTTCCAGCAGGACTGCGCACAAGGAATCTGGGTCCCAGCCGCGCTGCCTGCGTTGACCTGGGAGCGCAGCATCGATCTGGCCCGGCGCTACGGACCCACGCTCGGCATCCGCACGCTCGACTCGCTGCACGTGGCCTGCGCGCTGGAGTTGCGAGCGCAGCGCTTCTGGACCTTCGACGAGCGCCAGGCCCGCCTGGCCGAAGCCGTGGGGCTCGATACCGGCCCCTGATTCTCACCTTGCACTAGCCATCTCCAGACCTGCGAAGGGTCCCCTGGTGTAAGCTGTGGGTTCAATGTGGAGCAGCGCGGACCGCGGTCGCTAGCCGCTTGGCAATCGCGCCCACAGCCTATCTCACACCCAAAGGCCCCTTCATGATGGTGCGCAAGCCGCTTGCTTTCTCTTCTTTTCTGGCCCTTCTATCCCTGACCTTGGCCGCCGCAACGCTAGGTGCGCAGTCCGCACCGCCCGCAGTCTTCGGCTATTCGAGCTTTGCGAAGCAAGCGGCGATCGAAGAGAAATTTCTGGCAATTCCCGACGCCAAGCTGGCCGGCCAGCACTTGAAGATACTCACTGCCGAGCCGCACCTGGCCGCTACGCCCGAGGATCGCAAGACCGCCGATTATGTGGCGCGCAAGTTTCGCGCGGCAGGCCTGGAGACAGAGATCGTTCCTTACCGGGTGCTGCTGAATCAGCCCAAGGCCGTTCGTGTGGAGGCGTGGGACGCCGCCGGGAAGCTGCTCATGAGCGGTCCGACCAAGGAGCACGTCGAGGGCGATCCCTACCAGGACGATCCTCGCGTGGTGATGGCCTTCAACGGGTCATCGGGATCGGGCGATGTGACCGGCGAGGCGGTCTTCGCCAATTATTGCCGGCTGGAGGACTTCGATCAGCTTGCCGCGTTGCACATCGACGTTCACGGCAAGATTGTCCTGTGCCGCTACGGCTCGATCTTTCGGGGCGTCAAGGTTTACATTGCGGAGCTGCGCGGCGCGGCCGCAGTGTTGATTTACTCCGACCCCCAGGACGACGGCTTTACCAAGGGCGAAGTCTACCCCATGGGCCCCTGGCGGCCCGAGACCGCCGTGCAGCGCGGCTCGGTGCAGAATCTGCCCCGCTACCCCGGCGACCCGGAAACCCCTGGCGTGGCCTCGACGTTGGATCTTCCCGATTCGGCCCGCCTCTCCAACGACAAGACCGGCAATCAGCCCTCGATCATCTCTATCCCCCTCAGCTACGGAGATGCCGGGCCTATTTTGCAAAGCCTGGAGGGGCCGATTGCGCCGCAAGGATGGCAGGGCGGGTTGCACTTCCGCTACCATCTGGGACCGGCCGGCGTGAAGGTCCATCTGGTCTCGCAGCAGGATTATCAGCGGCGCATTATTTGGGACGTGATCGGGAAGGTCAAAGGCTCGCGCTATCCAGACGAGTGGGTCATCGCCGGCAACCACCGCGATGCCTGGGTTTACGGAGCGGTGGACCCCTCCAGCGGCACGGCCGCGATGCTCGAAGCGGTACACGGCATCGGCGCGCTGCTCAAGCAGGGATGGCGCCCCAAGCGGACCATGATCTTTGCCAGTTGGGACGCCGAAGAAGAGGGGCTGATGGGCTCAACCGAGTGGGTGGAAGAGCACGCCAAAACCCTGGAGCGCGCTGTTGCCTACTTCAATATGGACGTGGGCGTCTCCGGCCCCAATTTCTCCGCAGCCGCCGTGCCCTCGCTCAAGCAGTTCCTGCGTGAAGTCACGCGCTCCGTAGAGAGCCCCTCGGGGTACACGGTCTTCCAGCAGTGGCGAGTCAGCCAGGCAGGCGAAAAAGACCGCCGCAAAGCAAACGCTCCGCCGGCTCCGCGTGAAGAGGTGCATGTGGGCGACCTGGGATCGGGTTCCGACTTTACCCCTTTCTTGCAGCATGTCGGCGTTCCTTCCACCGACATCTCCTCGGATGGAGACTACGGCGTCTACCACTCTGTCTTCGACAACTATGCGTGGTATACACAGAATGCCGATCCCCACTTCCTCTATTTGCAGGAGATGGCGCGTGTCTTTGGGCTGGAAGCGCTGCGCATGGCGGACAGCGACGTGCTGCCCTACGACTATGTGAGCTATGCCCGCGAGATCTCGGCCTATGTCGAAGCCGCCAAGCGAAAAGCGGAAAGCAACAAGCTGAATGCTCTCGACTTTGGCCCGGCGCTGACCGCCTCTGCCCACCTGGCCGCAGCGGCAGAGGGTGCTTCTGTGCTGCAAATCGCCGCTTCAGGTGACTTGGCTAAGCTGAACCTCGCGCTGCGCAAGACCGAGACCGCGTTGATCTCAGAGGCCGGATTGCCCAATCGCCCGTGGTACCGGCATACCATCTTTGCTCCCGGCGAGTTTACCGGCTACGCGGCGGTGGTCATCCCCGGCGTGAACGAAGCCATTGACTCCAAGGATCAAAGCCGTGCCGCGCTTGAACTTACGGTGCTTACCAAAGCACTGGAACGCGCCGCAAGCACCCTTGAATCGGCGCGCTGAGGCGCCGATTCAAATTTCCACGAGCCATCTTCTTAGGCTTTTCCAACATTGACCCGTTTAGCCCGATTGCATTAGTATCGCTCGACAACGTGCGCGAGATTGATCAGGGTCATCACAGGCCCTGTTACCAAAGAATTCTCACTGGCCTTTCGAATGAGCTATGATTCCTGCGTTGCTTAGATCACGGCCGCGCACATTTCCGGAAGGAATCGCCATGTCTGACTTCATGATCGGTCTCGTTTTTGTTCTTATGGTGATTGGGCCAGCTATCGTGGCATCCGTTCAGAGAGGCGACACCCACGACGGCGACGCGTAAGCCTTCCGGCAGCTACCGATATCCCGCAATTTTCTCTGCACTCCATTCGAATTGTTAATAGTTCCGGATTCTACCCCCGTTTATCCACAGCATTTTGACTTTGCGCTTTTCCGTGGTCACCCGGAAAAGACGGCGGCTGGTTTTTGCCTTGGCGGCTGTTTGTTGTTGGTTCAAAAGGATTAGCCGACCGATGAAAGCGGATTGGCAGAAGTGAAGTGACTCTGGACCGCCTCAAAATCCTGTGTCTGGCCTATGCGGGCAGGTTACCAAAGGGGCATTCATCTCCAACGTAGGGGCTATTCCCAGTGCGGTGAATCTTGTCCTACTTTCTAGATGCGGTTGCATCTTGCTCGTGGATTGCGCATCCTGCTTCCCTGGGACGGTGTAGCACTCGGGTGGGTCGAGGAGGTGTTGCGTTATGGTAGATTTATTGATCGGTCTGGCTTTCGTCGCAATGGTCCTCCTGCCAGCGCTTGTGGCCTCTTTTCACCAAGCCAGGTCGCACGACGGCGAGGCTTGAGTTCCAATCCTGCCCAGCAAGGCCACCAGCGGGTTTTTCCCTTCCCTGTCTAACGCCAGAGCACTGAAGTACTGCCTGGCTTCCTAGCAGCAAACAGTACCCTTGTGTGCCGGTTTGGTGCGCGATGCACCAAGGCCGGAATCTTCTCCGCCCGTGGATGGTTGACCCCGCCCCCATCCGCTCGTATCGTAGAGGTGTCTATGAAGATTTCCCCGAACACCTTGCGGATTGGAATTGCGGTGGCCATTGTGGTCGGCACCGTCGGCTGGCTGGCCATGTCGGGCTACGACGCCGGCAAAAGCTACTTCGTCACCATTTCGGAACTGGGCAAGATGGGCGACAAAGCCTACAAGAGCCACTTGCGGGTCGAAGGCTTCGTCCAACCCGGGTCCATTGAGCAGAGCGGCCCCAACGTCACCTTTGTTCTCAACGAGTTCGAGAGCCACTCGCCCAAGGCCGGCACCGGCCGCGTGCTGAAGGTGGTTTACAAAGGCTCGGAACCGCCCCCGGACACCTTCAAGGACGACTCCCAGGCTCTGGCCGACGGAACATTTGGGCGGGACGGCGTCTTCCACGCCACCGTTCTTCAGGCCAAGTGCGCCAGCAAATACGCGCCGACCCAGCCCAATGGCGCACCCGCTCAACCCGCCGCTGCCAGTTCAAAGGCGCGGGCAGCCGCGGAGCCGGTTCCCGCTCCATCCGGCAAGGCCGCGGCAACGCACACTGGCGCGGAATGATCGAATGAACGTACCCGCATCCGAGGCTGCCGGCACAACCTATTGCGCTCGCCTCGATCAAGTGTCGAAACTCTTTGGGAGCTTTGCGGCTCTGCGCCAGGTCACGATCGATCTGGAGCCGGGGAGCTGCTACGTGCTGATCGGCGAGAACGGCGCGGGCAAATCCACGCTGCTACGGATTCTGGCCGGGCTGCTGCGCCCCAGCTTTGGCACGGTCAAAGTGTTTGAAGGCCTGGAGCCGCACGAGGCGCGCGCCCGCATCGGCTACATGAGCCACGCCCCCATGCTTTACGACGAGCTGACCGCCCAGGAGAACCTTCGCTACTTTGCCAGCCTCTACCCCGGCCGCAAATGCCTCTCGCCCGCCGAGGTTCTGCGCCAGGTTGGATTGGATCCGGATTTGACGCGCACGCTGGGCCAGTATTCGCAGGGCATGCGGCAGCGCACCTCGCTGGCACGCGTGCTGATGCCGGGTCCGGAGCTGCTGCTGCTGGACGAGCCCTTCTCCAATATGGATGTAGAAAGCGCCCACAAGATGGTCGAGTTGCTCGCAGGCTTCCGCCAGGAAAACCGGACCATTGCGATTACGACGCACCAGCGGGAGATGGCCGCGCCCATTGCCGACTGGGTGCTCAGGCTGCACGCCGGACGTGTGGCTTCGTTTGAGCCGGGGTCCCCAGAGACAGGTCTTCGTCTCTGGGGTGGTGAGCCGGGGTCCCCGGAGACAGGTCTTCGTCTCTGGGGCGGTGAACCGGGGAGCCCCACGCTATGAAGACCAACGGAGCGCGCTTCCTTGAGAGCCTGGGCATCGGCTTCGAACTTCGCGAGTACGAGGTCGATCCCGAGGACCTTTCCGCCACGACCGTGGCCCGCAAGATCGGCATGCCGGCTGAGCAGGTGTTCAAGACTCTGCTGACAACGGGCGGACCGGGGACATACGTCTTCGCCGTGATTCCCGGCGACGCCGAACTGGACTTCAAGAAGCTGGCCCGCGCCGCCGGTCTGCGCAAGGCTGAAATGGTCCCACTGAAAGAAGTGCAGCCGCTCACCGGGTACATCCGCGGCGGGGTCACCGTCTTTGGCGCAAAGAAGCCCTACCCGGTTTTTGTGGACGAGACGGCAATTCTCTTCGACCAGATCAGCGTTTCCGCCGGCGCGCGCGGCACGCAGCTGATCCTCAGCCCGGACGACTATTTGCGCGCCGCCGAGGCACAGACCGCCGATCTGACCAAAGTCGTTGCGAAACCGGTGGCTGCGGAGGGCCACGCATGATGCCCCGCGCCCTGTGGACCCATCTTGTCAAGGATTTGCGCATCGAGTTGCGCACCTTGGACGCCTTTGTCTCGATGCTCTTCTTTTCGCTGCTGGTGGTGGTGCTCTTCTCGATTGCCTTCGATCCGCGCGGCGCCTTCTCGCAACAGATCGCCGGCGGAGTGCTGTGCGTAGCCACCATGTTCGCCTCGGTCAGCGCACTGAACCAGGCCTGGGCACGCGAGATTCGCCACCAGGTGCTGGATGCGCAGCGCATGGTTCCCTCGCCCGGCGCGGAACTCTTTCTGGCCAAGGTGATCGCCAACTTTATCTTCGTTACAGCGGTTCAGATTATTCTGGCGCCTTGCTTCCTGATCTTCTATAACCTGCACATCGCGGGCCAGGCGTGGCTGCTGGCGCTGGTTCTGCCCCTGGGCACCTGGGCGCTGGTGGGCAACGGGATTTTCTTTGCCGCGCTATCCATCCGCAGCCGCAACCGCGAGCTGCTGCTGTCGCTGATTCTGTTTCCCATCTTCATTCCCGCGCTGCTGGCCATGGTGCAGGCCACCACCTCGATCCTGACCGGCGAAAGCGACCCTACCCTGTGGATCAAGCTGCTGTTGGGCTACGACATCATCTTCACTACCGTCAGCCTGCTGCTGTTCGACGTCGTCTTCCACGCCGAGTAGCGTTCTGCAAGGCGGGGGCCAGCTCTCTGCATTGGCTCCAAATCCGCCCCCACACCTCCTTGTTGATCGTGCAACCAACGGAATGACCGGTGCCTTGTTTCTTATCAGGTCACCACTCATGGACTGCCCTGAACCGGCCGAGTGGTTCCATAGAGCATTTTCGCGAAATGTGTAGACCGGAATTATGTTGGTTTCCCACCCATTCCGCAAGAAAAACGCGGAATGGATGGGGCACGGAGGTCTACAGCAAAAGCAAAAATGCTCTAAACGATGACAATCAAAGACTTAATTCAGTCAACGAGGGATGCACTTCTGGCCTTCCGCATCTTGCCCCGCCACCATCATTTCCCAGCTGTCACAGCGCCAAATACCCGTCAGCAGCTATCCTTGAAACATGTCACCACTACCGGATCCAGTTGCCCAGGCCGAAGCGACCCTCCAGGCTGCCGCCAACGCGGAAGCTGTAGAAACCGTTGTCCACTCCAAGTGGTACCGCTGGCGCAAGGATGGCACCGCGCTGATTACCTACCTGCTGGACAGCGAGGTGCATACTTTCGCCTTCAGCGTGGCCGCCAACGCCATTCTGTCGTTTATCCCGTTCATTGTGCTGCTCTACACCATCACCCAGCGGGTCTTCCAGTCGCCGGCGATGGGAACGGTAGTGACCGACATGGTGCAGTACTTTCTGCCCGCGATCACCAAGCAGGAGAACTGGCTAGGGCTTCACTTGCAGGCCGCGGCGGCGCATCAGGGCGTGCAGGTTTTCTCACTGATCATGATTCTGGTGGCCTGCACGGGCATCTTCCTGCCCCTGGAGGTTGCACTCAATCAGGCTTGGGGCATTACCAAGAGCCGCAACTATCTGGCCAATCAGGTGGTGGCCTTCGGGCTGGCCATCTTGATGGTAGTACTGGGCATAGGAGCCATTCTGCTGAATGCGGGAGCGCGCTTTGTGCTGACCGCGGTGTTCTTCGGCCATGTCGATAACTTTGTCTTCCACGGGCTCAGTTTTCTCCTTTTGGCGGCATCCACTGGCGTGGCCTCGATTCTCTTCTTCTTTTTCATCTACTGGCTGCTGCCCAACCGCAAGGTTTCGCCGCGCCCGGTGATGCGCACCGCGATCTACACCGGCATCGTCTGGCTGGCGGCCAAATATCTTTTCATGGCCTTCTTGCCGCACCTGCATCTGGACGATCTCTACGGGCCGTTCTATGTCTCCGTGGGTTTGATCTTCTGGGCCTATACCTCCGGGCTGATCCTGTTTGCCGGGGCGCAGTTCAGCGTGGCGCGCATGGGGAACAAAGAAAGCTAGCGCTTTTTCACTGAAGGTGTAAGGAAGCTCCGCGGCCCATCCATTTCACGTTCTTAGTGAAATGGGTGGAAACCGGCGCCTTCCCCCGTGCTCAATCGCATGAAGGGCGCAACTTTCGAGGCTGCGGAAAAACCCTGGAAGACTGGCGAGTCTACCGACAAGCATCCCGCAGGGGCTAAATCCCATTCTTTATTATCAGCATCTTGCGGCACGATGGAAGTCGTGCCCTGTTACAACACTCGACTCATTCCGAGTTTTTCCGCAGCCTCTTTAGCCGTGCCGCACATGCCAGAGGAGTCCAGGGCTTTAGCCTCTGACGGACGGTTCTCAATCGTCGAAAAGACATCCCTCGGCGGCTAAAGCCGCCACAATTCCAGCCCCTCAGGCGGCACGGCTAAAGCCGTGCCCTTTCAAAACTCATGTTCCACTTGGCTCGACTGTTTCATGCAAATACCATGGCCCCTTCCGTCGCGCTCAATCTACTTGATTTCCCCGAAGTGCACATCTTCCGGCGCCGAGGGCGAATCGAGGAACTGGATGGTCGTTGCCGGTCCCAGGTTGGCAGGCTCTATCCAGGACGAGAGCGCCCACACGATCTGCTTGACCGGGTTCACTTCGATGGCCTGGATGGATCCGGCCATGGCTTTCGGATCCGTGCTCCACTCGTTCTGCCAGCTATTGATGACCGTGTTGCCGTTGGGCAGCCGCCAGGCATTTTGCAGGGAACCGAATCTGTATTCGGGCGCATCGGACGGACTCCAGCTCCACACCGCGTCGCCGCGCCGAGTCACCTCGCGCACGCCCATGGAATCGGTAATCAGCACATTGCCGTTCTTGAGCGGCTCGACGCCCCAGATTCCTCTGCCGGGAAATGACCACAACTCGTTGCCGGCGGCATCGTACTCGACCACCTTGTTCAGGTCCATGTGCGCCACCAGCAGCGTGCCCTGCGGGGTGAGCCGCATGTGCCGGAACTGCCCGTGGGTGCTGGACGGCTGTTTGGTCTTGAGAACCAACTCCGTCTCCGTCGCGCCAGTGACGATATTCACCACGCGCAACAGGGCCGGGTCGCCGTTCTGAATGTAAAGGACGCGCTCCTTGCCGATGGGCACGGCAGTGTGCACCTCGTGACCCGCTGGAGCGTCATAGTTCCACAGTACTTTCTTGTCCGGCGCAATCAAGGTCACTCCGAACTGGTGCGCGAAAAGGATGTTGCCATTCGACAGCATCACCGCGTCGCTGATTTCGCCCTTGCCCGCCGGGTCGTCGTAGCGCCAGGCCACCTTGCCCTGGCGCACGATGAAGATCTTGCGGTCGTGCGACTCGCCGGCGTAGAGAAAGTCGTGCTGGGCAAGCCCCTTGCCAAGAATCTGGGCGGGCGCCTGCGCGCAAGCGGCGGCAGAGACACCAACAAAAATCATGGTGGTCAGCGATTTCAGCATCATTCGAGTAACTCGATTCTGTCTCCGATTTGGAATCGCCGCGCGGGCCAGCTTTTCCTCCACTCGAGAATACACTCAGCTTGGCGGGCTGCGGTGTTGGACACTTAACTTTCGTCGCTGAACAGATCCTCGATGTTGGTTTCAAAGAGGCGGGCGAGCTTGAACGCCAGTGGAAGGCTGGGGTCGAACTTGCCCGTCTCGATGGCGTTGACCGATTGCCGCGAGACTTCCAACCGCTGGGCGAGATCGGCCTGGGACCAGTTGCGCTCGGCGCGCAAGACGCGCAGTCGGTTTTTCATCTGTACCTCAGCGTAACTACCCCGTAGGAGAGCCCCACGAAGACCCAGAACATGGGGTAGACCCAGATCAGGTCAAGGTGCGGCGCGTGGGCGAAATCCTCCAGGTTGCCCCAGACTGTGGCCACCGACAAGATTGCTCCCATCCCGCCCAGCAAGGACTGGATGAGGAGATTGCGCTGAAACTCGTCCGCTTCCTCCAACAGGTATATGCCCGTTCCTACCAGCGCCCCGATGATCGGAAGCGCGGGAAGAATCGCCATCAGGTAGGTCAGGACGCCGGTGGGATGACCGCGCTTGAATTCCAAAGCGGTCACCACAGAAAACAGGATGCACAGAGCTGCCGCCACCCACATGCGAACCACATAGCGGCGTTGTGCCAGATTGCTGGTTGAACAGATCATGATTGGTTTCCTTTCTATTGCAATTGCTGCTCTCTATCCGCGAGCTGGAAGTTGCTTCATTGCCCAGCCAGCACATGGAAAAGGTTGTTCATTTGTATCTGGCCTTGATAAGGGGAGAAGAGACGCCGACAAAGAACCAGAAGAGTGGAAAGACCAGATAGAGTTCCAGGCGCCATACCTGAAGGAAATGCTCGAGGAATCCCCACACCGTGGTGACGACAAGGGTCGATCCAATGCTCCAGAGCATGGACTGAATGAAGATGGTCCGCTGGAACTCGTCTTTTTCTTCGCCCAGGTAAATTCCCGCGACGGCCAGACCGGCGACGATGGGGATCGCGGGAAGAACAGCCAACAGATATGCAACGATCCCGGTTGGCGGGTGGTGGCTGAATACCCAAGCGGCCGGACCAAGGAAGGCGACGTACCCCAGCATCGTCGCGATGAAACGATAGTTGTAGCGCTTCATCGCAGGGCTGCTGCTTGCGCAGATCATGGTTGGTCTCCTTTACATTGTGACAACTACACTTTACATTTTCGAATCGGGATTGTCAAGCGTGCTTGTCATGTTTTTTCGTGTCGACGATTCAGACGTCCGACCGGCAACTGTCTGGGCCGGGAATGCTCTAGACTCAAAACGTGGGCTTTCAAGAGTTTCTCGGCAATTCGGCCACGGTGACCCGGCTCCGGGAGAGCATCGGCGCGCAGCGTTTTCCCCAGTCACTGATTTTGGCCGGGCCGCGCGGCGCAGGAAAATACACTCTTTCGTTGATGCTAGCCAAGGCCGTCAACTGCCTGCATCCGACTGAAAGCGATGGCCTGCCCGACTTCTGCGGTGTCTGTTCGAATTGCACGCGCATTGCCGACGCCAGCAACCTGGAAGAGCGCGTGGCCGACTCTGTGGCCGCCCGCGAGGAGATGCGCGATGTCGACAAGCGCGAGACCCGCATCCTCATTCAGACCCACCCCGACGTGCTGATTGTGCCTCCCGATCCGCCGCAACTGCTCATCAAGCTGGGTCAGGTGCGACAGGTGATTCACGTGGCCTACTATCGCCCGCCGGTTGAATCGCGCCGCGCTTTTACCATTTTTACTTCCTCGGCGTTTATGAAAGAGGCGGCCAACAGCCTGCTTAAGGTACTCGAAGAGCCGCCGGAATACACCTCGCTGATTCTGCTCACCGAGAACCCGCAGGAGTTGCTGCCGACCATCCGATCAAGGGCCGTGGTGCACCGGCTGGGCGCGCTGCCCGCCTCGGACCTCGAGTCCCTGCTGGCCCTGCGCCGCCCGGAACTGAAAGCCCCCGACCGCGCCCTGGCTGCGCGGCTGGCCGAGGGCGCGGTGGGGCGCGCGCTCACGATTGACCTTGGCGTCTATCTGGCTAGCCGCCAGGATGCGCTGATTCTGCTTCGCACCGCCCTGCGGCAACCCGACTACTCGCAGCTCTTCCACGCCACCGAGAGCTACCGCGCCGGCGCCGACGGCCAGGAGAAGACCATCCATTTACTGCGCGCGCTGGGCAGCCTGATCGAGGATCTGCTGCTGGTGATTGCCGGAACCCCGCAACTGGTGCGCAACCTGGACCTGGGCGCCGAGCTGGAGCACATGGCGCAGGGACTCAGCGTGGATTGGATCGACGGCGCCGCCCGAGCGCTGGTGCAGGTAGAACAGGGAATGAGACGCAACCTGCTGCGTTCTCTCTCGCTGGACGCCATGGCCGTCAGCCTCGACCGGAATTGAGCAGCTTCAATAAAAGGCAACCCTTTTCTGTTCTTGGGCATTTCTCTGGGTATAATCGTCTTCTGCTCCCGATCGGAAACAGTCGCCAAAGTGGCTTCCCGGTGTTTGCGCCTCGCAGGCGAAGTCTCCCTGACTCCGGCAGGCAACGGTTTTGGTTTCGATCCAGCGGGAAGCGATCCCGAGACGAAAGCGCTCGAATGAGCTGCCTCGTCTGTCATTTGGCTCATTGAGCTTGCTTGATCCGATTGCCTTGATCTTCAGTAGAGAGGACTTTCCCCCATGGGCAACCTGCCGATTCCCGCCACTGCGGGTAACGAAAAAAGCGTGGCCACGGACCGGCCAAAACCGCCCAGCAAGAAGCACGGACCGGCAGCACTTGCCATCCAACTCACCTCGCACGCCACGATGGAAGAGAGTGTTCTGCACCAGGCCGAGCTCTTCTACCTGCAAAAGCAAATCCAGGCACAGACCCCCATGGTGATCGTGCTCCATGACGGGGAACAAGTCGAAGGCTGCATCGAGTGGTATGACCACAAGTCCCTAAAGGTGCGGGGTCACACCCGATCGCTGATCTACAAGTCGGCGATCAAGTACATGTACAAAGTGGGCGACATGGGGCAGTGAATAAAAGGCAGGCAATAGGGAGTGGGGAGTGGCCGGCAGCCTTTCCTGTCCTGTCATGGCGCAAATGCACAGTGTCCCGCCTTTTCCGCGCAGTTTGCGGAAGAGGCGTGAACGCACGAACCCCTCTTGCTGAACACACCGCCGCGCTATTCCCTGTTCCCTATTCCCTGTTCCTCGTTCCCTCGCTGCGCGCGGCCTTGCGCAGGCGGTCGCGGATGGCAGCGCCAATGCCCGCGGTGGGCGGCAGAGGGCAGAGAATCACCGTACACCCCTGGGCGTCGAGCGATCTCAGGCCCGCATAGAGATTCTGGGCCAACTCTTCAGAAACCGCCCAGCTACCCCACGCAAAGACCTCCACGACCCCAGCTGGAGCGGAGACCTCTGCCGGCAACATGACGCCAACCCGCTCTTCTTTCAGAACAGAGGCCGCGTCAGCCAATCTGACGCCGAGTTGGTCCAGCGCGGCTTCCACCAGCACCAGCCTGGCTTTGGGCGCGTAGTGGCGCAGACCCACGCCGGGAGAGGGTAGCGCTTCCTGGGGCGTCTCTGTGAGCGGCCCGGATCGGTGAAAGACTTCGACCGGCCCTGCAGCACCTAGAATCTGGAGAGCGGTAACCGCGCCGGGGCGGTAGATGACCATCGGACTCTGGCAAGGGTCGAGGACCGTCGACTCGACGCCGTGTACCGTGGGGCCGGCATCGAGAATGGCGTCGATGCGGCCGTCCAGGTCTTCCAGCACGTGCGCGGCGGTGGTCGGGCTGGTGTGGCCGAAGGTGTTGGCACTGGGAGCGGCCACCGGAACCCCGGCCCGGCGGATCAGTTCGAAAGCCACCGGATGGGAAGGCATGCGCACCCCGGCCAGCGGACGGCCGGCCGTGACCACATCGGGCACCGCCGAAGAGCGCGGCAGCAGCAGCGTCAGCGGTCCGGGCCAAAAAGCAGCCATCAGCTTGCGCGCGGCCTCGGGGATCGCGGTCACCAAGCCCTCGAGCGTCGCTTCTTCGGCGATGTGCACGATCACTGGATCCCAGGCGGGGCGCTGCTTGGCGACGAAGATGCGGCCTACCGCTTCGGCGTCCAGCGCATTCGCGCCTAATCCGTAAACTGTCTCGGTGGGAAACGCCACCAGTCCACCGGCACGGAGAATTTCAGCGGCCCTCCCGATGGCCGCTTGCGCTTCGGTGCTTTCAAGATGAGCCGGGTCCACGGCCAATCGCAAAGTCTTCACCTGACTATTGTCGCCTGTTGAACGCCGTGAAGGGTACTGAACTTGAGCCTGGGTAATCGGCACGGTTTTTCAATTTCCCCCGCATGTCGTTCAGAGATATAGTTGAGCCTCACGGCAGCATATGCTCTGCATCAATCGGACAGGCAGCGCAGCAGCTTCTTCCCAGCACAAGGAGATCGCATGAGTACACCGTTGTTTGGCAGCTACCGGCTCGGCATGTGGCGGGATATTTTGGGAGGAGCCCTGTTCTGGGGTCTGCTTATCTGGGGCGGGTTCGCCGGCTGGAACTATGTGCAGGCAGGCAAGCAGCTTCCCAAGCTGAAGGATGCAGACGCGGCGGTCCGCGCTCATGCAGCAGAGGAGTTGGGCCGGCACGGCGGCGGACGGGCTGTGCAACCGTTGATCGAGGCCTTGAACGATCCCGACTCTCTGGTTGCCGCCAACGCAGCCAGGGCGCTGGGCAAGATCAAGGATCCCCGCGCGGTCGATCCGCTGGTGAACACGCTGGCGAAGACCGCCGGCAATACCCAGGAAGCTGTCGCCGATGCGCTGGGCCAGATCAAGGACCCACGCACCATCCCCCTGCTGGTTGAGGACTTGAAAGGCTCCAATCCCGACGCCCAATACGGCGCGCGCATGGCCTTGGGCAAGATCGGTGGGCCCGCAGTAGATCCGCTGCTGGCCCTGCTCAAAGGCCACGATGCCGATCTTCGTCGCGAGGCGGCCTTGGCGTTGGGAGAGACCAAGGATCAGCGGGCGGTGCAGCCGCTCATCGACATTCTGGAGGGCCTGGACGACCAGCTGCGAAGTGACGCCGTCAGTGCACTGGGCAAGCTGAACGATGCACGCGCCGTGCAGCCGCTCATCGGCCTGATGAAGGACCCCAACAGCGACGTGGTGCGCTCCGCCGGAGTGGCGCTAGGCCAGATCGACGACCGCGGCGCAGCGGATTATTTGATGGGCGAGTTTCACGCACACAACTGGGAGTTGATCGCCCTCGACAGTTCGTTCTTTGTTCGCAAGGGGGAGAAGGGCTCGGAAGACACGCTGATCGAGGCCTTGCAGCAGACGGGCAGCACGGGGCTGGCCGAGGACATGCTGAATTGCGGAAACACCAAGCTGCACGACGCGGCCAACGACTGGGCATCGAAGAACAACTACACCATCACCTACATGCCGGGCGGAAAGGGCGCGTCGTGGGGCAGTAAATAGGAGCACTGCCACACTCGCGCATCCGAGGCGTCCAGGCCGGCAGGCTGCCCATCTGCCGTATACTCACTCTTTACCATGCCCATCGAGACCGAGATCAAAATCCGTGTGGAGGATATTGCCGGGCTGACCCAGCGGCTGCAAGTGGCGGGCTTCAGAGTGCAGACGCCGCGCGCCTTCGAGAGCAATGTCTTGTACGACACGACCGACCGCGCGATGCGGGCGCGCACCGAGATTCTGCGCATCCGCGACTATGCCGGCCGCTGCATCCTGACCCACAAACGCCTGCCGGAGGTGGGTCCCGGCGAAGACCGGCACAAGCACCGCATCGAGACTGAGACCGAAGTCTCCGATGGCGCGGCAATGGCGCAAGTGTTTCTCTCGCTTGGCCTGGTAGCGGCGTTCCGCTACGAGAAATGGCGCACCGAGTGGAGCGACGGAGAGGGCCATTGCGTGGTGGACGAGACCCCCATCGGCGACTATGCCGAACTGGAAGGCTCAGCGGAATGGATCGATCGCACCGCCGCGCGCCTCGATATTCTCCCCTCGCAGTACATCACGCTTAGCTACGGCCGCCTCTTCGACCTCTGGCGCCAGCAACATAATTGCGCCGCCGAAGATCTGACTTTTGCAGCGGTTGCGGCCGGCGCCAGACAAGCGTAGGCGGTTTTTCCCTACCTGTTTCTCTGTCTCGCGATGCGCAACTCAAACGATTTTTTTAAAGGAAATGAAACACTTTCCAGTTGAACAGGACCTCGCATTGGACCGATAGTCCGATTGAGCAACCCAATCTGGGACGAGGCAAACAAACATGAAAATCATTCAGAAGATCCGGCTTGGATGCAAGCCGGCCACGGTGAGACTGTGCCAGGTAACTGTAGCAGCTCTTACGCTTGCGTTGCTGATGGCGATGCCGGGAAGAGCGGAAGACGATCGAGCCGTGAAAGTGAAGGCGCCCTGCATCTACCCCGCGGTCGCGAAGCGCTTGGGAATCGAAGGCGTGGTTCACGTCGAGGCCGTTGTGGATGCCGAGGGCAAGGTTCAATCCGCGAAGGCGATCAACGGGAACATCATTCTTGCACCCGCCGCCGAAGATGCGGTGCGCAAGTGGACGTTCGAGCCCGGACCCGGAACCGCCAAGGTGAAGGTGGAAGTCAGCTTCGTGGCGCCGCACTAATCCTCATGGATTGAGCCCTATTGGATTGAGGCAGCAAAGGATAAAGGCAACCGCAGGTCCCCTTCGGCTTCGCTCTGGGCAGGCTTGCCGGCTGCGCTGCGCTTCGTGAGGGATGACAGCTTTTGCGTGATCCAATCCTTTGGGGCCGGATTTATGACCGGGCAGAAACGTTCAGGAAATGCTGAGGTTTGAGCGCATTTCGCTTGAAATGGGGCAGGACGCGAGTTGTTCTGCCCGCTCTTCAATCAAAAGGCAATACAGTTCAGGAAGAGCGGCCAAACGAATTCTGCGCGCAGCGCAGGGCTTCAGCACGATTTTACGAGCATCCCGTCACTTTAGTAATGAAATAGTAACTTTTCTTGTAAAATCCTGTGAATTGCAGATACCCCTCCGCCGATATGCCAACCATGTAATTCACGGAGTCGAGGAGGGCCCATGAACACGAATTTCTTTGCAAAGAGTGCGTTTGGAAAAAGACTGGTTCAAGCAGCAGCATTGGCGTTGGCAGTGACACTTGCGATGCCTGCCATGGCGGCGGACGACCGCAGCGTGAAGTCAAGAGTCGCCCCCATTTACCCTGATATCGCAAAGCGGATGAAGATCGAAGGTGTTGTCAACATTCAGGCCACAGTCGATCCAACCGGCAAGGTGAGCGAAGCCAAGTCGGTCGGCGGGAATCTGATTCTGGCACCAGCGGCCGAGGATGCGGTCCGCAAGTGGGTTTTCGAAGCGGGTCCCGGCACCGCGAAGGTGAAGGTGGACGTCAACTTCGTGCTGGCGCACTAGAGCGTCTCTCCCTCCTGTGTTGCCGGTTAGCAATGGCGTGTTACGGGCGGAGTGGCTTCTGACTGACCTCCCAGCGGCAGAACCTGGCCGCCAGGGAGCAAGGTCGGCGTGAAAAGCACTCGGCGGCTGGATCAGGCAAGCCGCCGAAGTCGAATCGTAGTACGAACCACAACAGGAGCCTTTCGGGCGGGGTGGGGGAGTTCTTCTCCACACCGCCTCTCCCGTCATGGGCTAGCGAGCATCTTCCCAGAACGGGTTGAAGCATAGCCAGAGCCGATCCCGATGGGGCCTGTTCACGAGTTTTTGCGAAAGGGCTCGGTCAATCCGTTGGCCGCAGGTTAAACTGGGCAGTGCAGCAAGCTAATGGGAGCAGCAGATATGCTATGTCGGCCATGTCAAAGAACCCCGATGCCCCAGGCGCTGGCGTACTGTCCATAGCGCTCATCGGCCCCAACGAAGTTCGCCGCAAAGAGGTCGCGCGGGCGCTTTCCGCATTCCCGGGTGGAACCATCCGGGAGTTCGCCGGATTCCCTCCCGACCTCGATGTGCTGACCCAGATGCTGGAGCAGCACTATGACGTGGTTGTCATCGACCTGGACAGCGATCCAAAGTACGCCCTTGAGATTGTCGAGACCATCTTCGCCACTGGCTCCGCGACGGTCATGGTCTATTCGGCCCAGGCCGATCTCGAGCTTGCCCTGAAGTGCATGCGCGCCGGAGCGCGCGAGTTCCTGACCCTGCCCCTGATCTCTTCGGAGGTAGCCGCGGCACTGGCCCGCGTCTCAGTTCGCCAGCCGGGTGCGGCTAGCTCCAAGAGAGCGGCCAGAAAACTCTTCGTCTTTCTCGGCTCCAAGGGCGGCTGCGGGGTCACCACGGTCTCCTCGAATTTCGCCGTCTCCCTGGCCCAGGAATCGGGTCAGAGCACGCTCCTGATCGATCTCGGACTCCCCCTGGGTGACGCGGCGCTGAACCTGGGGATGGTGACGGAATACTCGACCACCAGCGCTTTTCAGGATTTCAGCCGGCTGGACGCAAGTTTTCTGTCCTCGCTGCTGGCCCGGCATAGCTCGGGATTGGCGGTGCTGGCAGCGCCAGGCGAATTCCCCCGCTCGCAGCCCAGCCACGAAGCCATCGACAAGCTGCTGACCGTGGCGCGCCAGAACTTCGATTACGTGGTGGTTGACGCCGGATCGAGACTCGATTTGCGCGGCACGGCACTGTTTGAAGAATCCTCGAACCTCTTCCTGATCACTCAGATTGGCGTCTCCGAGCTGCGCAACGCCAATCGCATGATCACGCAGTTCTTTTCAGCGCGCGGGACCAAGCTCCAGGTGATTCTCAACCGCCATGTCCCGCACGCCATGGGCTTCGACGACAAGCGCATTGCCAAGGCGCTCACCCGGCCGGCAGATTGGAAGATTCCCGACGACTACGCCACCGCCCGGCGCACCCAGAACACGCCCACGCCCATCGCGCTGGAAGACTCTCCCATCTCGCGGAGCATCCGGGATATGGCCAGAAAATCGTGCGGTCTGCCCAAGAGCCGGGAAAGAGGGAGTCTGTTGGGTTCGCTTTGGCCCTTTGGGCGGGCTACTGAATGAGCTGGTCCTGGCCAGGGACCGGCTGGCGAATCTTGGAGGGCAGACAAGCACAGTTCGAACCAGAGCGTTGAAGTGAACTGTGTAGACCGTAATCTTGTTGGCCTCCCACCCATTCCGCTGGAAAACGCGGAATGGATGGAGCACAGAAGTCTATGCCGCCAGGCATTTGTGGAACAACAAACCCGGGGTTCGGCCGGTCGCGCTGCTACTTCTCAGTGCCGTGGCACTTCTTATACTTCTTGCCGCTGCCGCAAGGGCAGGGATCGTTACGGCCGACCTTTTCTCCGGTGCGGCGCTGCGCCGGCTGGCTGGCATCGCCTGCACCAGCCATACTGGCCGCAGCCAGCTCGCGCTGCTTCTTGCGATGGAATTCTTTCTCCAGCGCATCGATGGTCGTGGAGGGCTGCCGTGTGTTGACAGCGATTTCCAGCGGCTCCGCATCCAGCGTCAGGGGGTGCGCGGAGCTGGCCACCGGAGGCGCCTTGGGGACTTCCCTGCGCACATCGGGGGCTGCGTTTACCGGCTGGCCATCTGGTCCCAGGATCTGCATCCGGAAGAGGAAGCGGACCGTGTCCTCCTGGAACTTGAGCATCATGGCCTCGAACATATCGTAGGACTCGCGCTTGTAAGCCACCAGCGGATCCTGCTGCGCATAGCCGCGCAGGCCGATGCCTTCCTTCAGGTGGTCCATCGAGAGCAGGTGATCCTTCCACAGGCCGTCGATGACACTGAGCATCACCATCCGTTCGTGATAGCGCATGGTCGGGGCGCTGAGGATTTTTTCCTTCGCCTCGTAGTCCTGTTTCAGCTTCTCAAAGACCGCCTCGCCCAGCTCGTGACGGTTCAGTTCCAGCGGCTTGATATTGGCGCCTGCCAGGTTGATGCCGAAATGATCGACGAGCTTGGTGTCCAAGCCCTTCACATCCCATTGATCGGGGTGCAGTTTTTCGCCTGCGTGTTCGTCGAGGACGTTGCTGAGGATGCCGCCCACATAGTCTTCGAGAATGAGCTCGCGCTGGTCTACGCCTTCGAGCAACTGGCGGCGCAGTCCGTAGACCGCCTCGCGCTGCTTGTTCATTACGTCGTCGTATTCGAGCAGGTGTTTGCGCGACTCGAAGTTCTGCGATTCGACGGCTTTTTGCGCGCCCTCGATACGGTTCGAGATCATCTTCGACTCGATGGGCATGCCTTCTTCCATACCCAGGCGCTCCAGCAGCGTGCTGACCCACTGCTTGGCGAAGATGCGCATCAGATCGTCTTCGAGTGAGAGATAGAAGCGCGATTCGCCGGGATCGCCCTGGCGGCCTGCGCGTCCGCGCAACTGGTTGTCGATGCGCCGCGACTCGTGCCGCTCGGTGCCCAGGATGAAGAGTCCGCCGGCCTCGATCACCTTCTCGTGATCCGTGCGCGCGGTTTCAGCGTGAACCCTGAAGACCTCTGCCCACTCCGGTTCGCCGACCTCGAACTCCTGGCCCTGATAATAGAAGCGCAGGAAGCCCGCAGGCGCCATGGGATTGATGGCGCCCTCGGCCACGCTGATGGCGCGCGCCCGGCTCTTCTTCACCAGTTCCTGGCGGGCCATGAATTCGGGGTTGCCGCCCAGCAGAATATCGGTACCTCGACCGGCCATGTTGGTGGAGATAGTGACCATCCCGAGCCGTCCGGCCTGGGCCACGATCTCCGCTTCGCGTTCGTGGAACTTGGCGTTCAGCACCACGTGCTTGACGCCCTTGCGCTGCAGAATGCCCGAGAGCCGCTCCGACTTCTCGATGGATACGGTGCCCACCAGCACGGGCTGCTGCTTCTCGTGCAGGGTGGCGATGTCGTCGGCGACCGCCTTGTATTTTTCCTTCTCGGTGCGGTAGACAACGTCGGGATTCTCCAGGCGCAGCATCGGCCGATTCGTGGGAATGACGACAATCTCGAGCTTGTAGATCTTCTCGAATTCGGCGGCCTCGGTCTCGGCCGTGCCGGTCATGCCGCTCAGCTTCTTGTAGAGGCGGAAGTAGTTCTGGAAAGTGATGGTGGCCAGCGTCTGATCTTCCTTGCGGATGTTGACGCCTTCTTTGGCTTCGATGGACTGGTGCAGACCGTCAGACCAGCGGCGGCCGGGCATCAGGCGGCCGGTGAAGGTGTCCACGATGATCACCTCGCCGTCCTTCACCACGTACTCGACGTCGCGCTTGTAGAGCGCGTGGGCCTTGATGGCTGTTTCGACGTAGTGTTTCAGTTCCCAGTTCTCGGCGTCGGCGATATTGTCGATGCCCAGCGCCTTCTCGATGGTGATCCAGCCTTCGTCGGTGACGCCGATGGTGCGCTGCTTCTCGTCCACGATGTAATCGCCGGTCAGATACTTCTCGCCCTCGCCGA
>Ga0181520_10003522_pt1 | contig 27334 bp, 21 predicted proteins | sample PEATcosm2014_Bin_29_FD_132451 | JGI IMG/M metagenome (GOLD analysis project Ga0181520, IMG submission 132451) | Peatland microbial communities from MTU Mesocosm Facility, Houghton, MI, USA - PEATcosm2014_Bin02_30_metaG | ecosystem: Environmental > Terrestrial > Soil > Wetlands > Peat | place...
ACCAACAGGAGAAGTTTGGATTGGCTACGGCATGGATAATAAACTTGGTCACGGTTTAACTTGTTTTGATGGTACAAGCTGGCATAACTATTATCCGACTCCTACATATAGTAAGACCACAGCAATTTTTATTGACAGCAAAAATGTTAAATGGGTCGGAACTGATCAGGGTTTAGTAATGTTTACTTCGCCTGCATCACCTACTCTTTTTACCAACGCTAACACCGGGCTGAATATAAGCGGTCTAACCGGAATAGCTGAAGATTCATACGGCAACATCTGGTTATCCACTGATTCGGGATTATATGAATATAAAGGTAATCGTTCAAAATAAGATTTTTCTGCTTTACATAAGATGAAATTTGCAACTTTAAAAGACGGATCCGCAATAGTAATTTCTAAAAACGGAATAATTCCATTTTCAAAATTAGGCTTTCCCGGCAAGTTGCATGAATTTATTGAAGCCGGCGAAGCTGAATGGAAAAAACTTGAAGATTCTGTAAAAGTAATAAATAAAGATTTTAAATTATCACATAAAACCCTCGATGCACCGCTTAGAAATCCTTCAAAGATTGTAGCTATAGGCTTGAATTATTTCGATCATGCAAAGGAATCCAAGATGGAGGTTCCCAAATCTCCATTAGTGTTCACAAAATTTAACAATTCAATAACCGGTCCTACTGATCCAATAATAATTCCCTTAGAAATTACTCAACAGGTCGATTATGAAGCTGAGCTTGGAGTTGTCATCGGGAAAAGAGCTAAGAATATTGAAAAAGAAGAAGCATTTAATTATATATTTGGCTATACAATTATAAATGATATATCCGCCCGTGATATTCAATTTTCGGACAAGCAATGGGTCCGGGGTAAATCTTTAGATACTTTCTGTCCTATGGGACCGGTTATAGCAACAAAGGATGATATCTCCGATCCCCAGAATTTAGAGCTTGGGTGTAGTGTAAACGGCGTAATACTTCAGCAAGATAGCACAAAGAATATGATTTTTAGTGTTGCAGAATTAATTTCACAACTATCCCGCTCATTTACCTTCGAACCTGGGGACATAATTGCAACAGGAACACCAAGCGGTGTAGGATTCAGCAGAACGCCTCCGGTATTTCTTAAATCAGGAGATGTTGTATGTACTTGGATTAAGGGCATTGGTGAGATAATTAATCCTGTAATTACTTCCTAAACCGCAATAGGAAAAATTTATTGAATCTCTCCGTTAAGTTGCAATACAGATCAATTTGATTTGGCGGAATTTATTGCAGCCAGAACTTCATTAGTTGAACGAATTAATCCAAGCCGGGGAAAGACATATTTGACTGAAGCTTCATGAGCTTCTTTAGTCATTGCAGACATTGCATCCTCAACAAGAATTTGATTGTATCCAAACTCATAAGCAAACCTTGCCGTGCTTTCCACTCCGAAATTAGTTGAAATACCACATAGAATTATAGTATCCATTCCCCTTCTTCTCAACTGAAGATCGAGGTCGGTACCATAAAAAGCGCCCCATTGATGTTTGGTAATTAAAAAATCCGTCGGCTGGATATTCAGCTCAGGCATGTAGTCGCTCCAGCCTGGGTTAAAAGAAGTCCTTGAAAAACTTGTTTCAGTAATGGGATGCAAAGCATCTTTCAAGTCAGGAGAGGGCGTAACATGCACTAAAAAAACAGGCATATTATTTTCACGCAATGCGGTTAAAAGCTTTGCCGTATTTTCGACGACCTCCTTTGCCGGATGAGGTTCAGCCGATAAAGAAGCAATGCCTTTCTGTAAATCAATAACAACAATAGCAGTTTTATCCAAATTAATTTTTAGTTCCTGCGGCATAAGCATACCTTTTATATTTATTTAAAGAAGAAATATTTCAACCAAAAATGCTCAACGATTAATAATTTCACTTCAACAATTATTATCATTCATTTATCTTGCGACAGAAGGATAAAGGACAGTTGCAATAACTGTTAAAATTATCATTGATAAGAGCAGCGCTCCAAAATCAAACGACAATCCATAAAGACTTGTGCCGCCATTAATCATAAATGCACGCAGTGCGTCGACCTCATAAGTAAGCGGATTAAAATGAGCAATTGCTTTAAGCCAATCCGGCATTATAGCTATCGGATATATGGCATTACTTGCAAAGAAAAGAGGCATAGTAAGCACCTGCCCAATTCCCATAAATCTTTCACGTGTTTTCACAATACATGCAATTATTAATGAGAAGGTAGAAAACAACGCTGCACTTATTATAACCACAAATAAAATTCCTAAAAGATTAAGCGGATCCCATGAAAGTCTTACATGCAGCAATAATGACAGGAGATATATTATTATAGCCTGGGATACCGCTCTTACTCCTGCAGAAAGCGCTTTTCCTAAGACTATCGAAGCTCTTGGGATGGGGCTGGCGAGAAATTTATGAACTATTCCGAGGTCTCTTTCCCAAATTATTGAGATTCCGTAAAAAATAGCCACAAATAAGACACTCTGAGCGAGAATGCCGGGAGCCATAAAATCCATATAACTCATATTGCCGGTTGGTATTGCCCTTACACGTGTAAATACCTCGCCAAAAACCAGCATCCACAATGCCGGCTGGGCGGCTCTTGTTAATAATTCCGTCGGATCATGTCTAAGCTTCCTGACTTCCAGTTCTGCTATAACAAAAGTTTTATTTAAAAAACTTATAATCCACTTAATTGGACTAACATTTTCCGTTTGTATTCTATCCAAGTCTTTTTGCAACACGCCTTGTTCTTGAAACATCTTTAAAATTTCCTCCCGGTTCTTCAGATTCTAATAATTTCCCTATATAATATTCAAATACTTTATTTAAAGTCGCATCTGCGTCCCCAATGGATTCCTTTAATTCCAAAGGAGAACCAATTGCAGCAATATTTCCTTTATTCATAATTGCAATTCTTGTGCAAATTGCATCTGCTTCTTCCATATAATGAGTAGTCATTAAAACGGTTGTTCCTCCCGATGCTAAAACCTTTACATATTCCCATACAGTTTCTCTCGCAACAGGATCAAGCCCTACTGTAGGCTCATCGAGAAAAAGAACTAAAGGCTTATGAAGAACAGACTGTGCAATTTCCAATCGTCTAATCATTCCGCCGGAATAACTTTTAACAAGCTTGTTTGCCGAATCGGAAAGACCCATAAAATGTAGCGAATCAATTATCCTTTTTTTTCTTTCTTTTGATGGGATATCATAAAGTTTTGCAAAAACAAGAAGATTTTCATAACCCGTCAGGTTCCCATCTGCGGAAAGGAGCTGCGGGACATACCCGATAATTCTCCTTACTTTTGAAGCGTTACGGGTTACATTGTATCCGCCTATATAAGCTTCACCGGAAGTTGCAGGTAATAGAGTAGTCAATATTTTTATTGTTGTTGTTTTCCCCGCACCATTTGGACCAACTAAACCAAATATTTCACCTTTGTTTATTGAATATGATATTGAATTAACCGCTGTAAATTCTCCGAATCGTTTAGTTAAATTTTTTAATTCGAGTATTTTCATGTTCACTATTTCTTTTTTTCTTAAATATTTGTGTTTGACAAATTTACAAAATATAAAGTTTAAATAAATATTCTATTGCTTGACTACTACACCAAAGTTAAATTTAATGACAGCATTTCTAAATTAATTTTATAAGTATAATAATATTATGTTTATCGGTCATTATGGAATAGGTTTTGCGGCTAAAAAAATAACTTTTCAAAAAGCTAAGCCGGGTAAAACGCCTTCACTTGGGACACTATTTCTTGCTGCACAATTTCTTGACGTACTCTGGCCGGTATTTATTCTTTTCGGTATGGAAAAAGTTGCAATAGAACCAACCGCTAAAGCTTTTCAGACACTGCATTTTATTTATTACCCGTTTTCTCACAGCTTAACAGCTGCAATAATCTGGGCTTTGCTTTTCGGGCTAATTTATTATGCTTTCAGGAAAGATATTAATTACTCAATTGTTTTAGCTTTAGTTGTCCTAAGTCATTGGATACTGGATCTAATATCTCATTTTCCGGATTTGCAATTAGTTCCGGGCAGTAATATTAAAGTAGGTCTAAGCTTATGGAACTCATTGACGTTTACAATTATAGTAGAAGGTTTCATTTTTTTGTCCGGAGTTTACTTTTATTTTACATCGACAAAAGCCATAAACAAAAAAGGACAAATTCTATTTTGGGCTTTAATAATATTTCTTTCCATTACTTATGTTATGGATATTATAGGACCGCCGCCGCCTTCAGTTAAAGCAATTACAATATCAGGATTTAGCCAATGGCTGATCATTGCCTGGGGATATTGGATTGACAGAAACAGAACCGGTAAAATATGATAACTTTAAAAAGATTTTATTGATTGTCTTGTTTAGGACTTATAAAACTTATTGTTTACTTTAGCTTTTCTTTTCCCTCCGAATCTTTTTATGGTTTAGCCATTTGCCGCATGTTTATTTAAATTTAAATATATAATTTTAATAAAAATCGGAATATCAATGAATACACTTAAAGCAATCTTATCCAGGCGCAGCATTCGTCTATACAAGGAAAAGAAAGTTTCTAAAGAAAAAATTAATGAAATCCTTAAAGCAGCTATGTATGCGCCCTCCGCTATGAATTACCAGCCCTGGCATTTTATAGTAATAGATAAAAGAGAAAACATCGATTATCTTTATAAAATAATTCCGCATGCAGAAATGGTATTGAAAGCGCCGGCTGCAATCATAATTTGCGGCGACCTTAAGGTTGAAATGAATATTGATTATTTAGCTCAGGACTGCTCTGCGGCGACACAAAATGCATTACTGGCAATACATGAATTAAAATTGGGCGGAGTTTGGGTAAGTTCTTATCCCAATAAGGATACTGTCGATGGAATAAGAAAATATTACGGAATCCCTGAAAATATTGTACCTGTTTCGATAATTTCATTCGGATACCCGGCAGAAGAAGTTAAAAATGAAGATAGATTTAATAAATCCCGGATTCATTCCAATAAATGGTAAGACTGTATGGAAATTGATTATTTATTTTTAGGTGTTAAATTCAGGTTATTGACTTTATGGCATCACATGTTTGATCAGATATGCTTGCAGTTGTTTAAGTAATTTCATGCACAATACCCAGCCGTTTGTAAACCGGATGAACAATTGGCTTTATAACAGGGAGCTTTTTTGCGAAGAGAGCCGCACCGCCCGGCAAAATGCTTAAAAATATCAGATGCCAAATTTGAACGAAGCCTGTAAATATTATTACAGATAAAAATAGCGCCTGAATTAAATCTGAAATCTGTATTGCCGGCATAACTTTATGCCTTTTCCAGGTCAAACTAATAAACTTAATTTTACATTAGCATTGAGATTCTTCTAATTTAAATATTTCAGGAAATAGCTTTAATGACTAAGATTGCATTCAATTATGGACAGATAACAAAGCATTTTTACTTTCCGGGAATATTGCAGGTACTCTGTTTTATTTTATTAATTAATAATGCGAATGCACAATATCTTAAAGGAAACACAAATTATTTATATACAGTAAAAATCAATACACCCGGCAGTCTGCCGCATTCAGCGGAATTTAATGTAAATTTTAATAGTTCTTCTTTATCAAATTCCAGCTTATCTGAATTAATAAGTAATTCGGCTCCCGATTTAAATCTTTTCGGCAACTTTGGAAATAATATTTTAGACAGCTTTGAGGGGAAGAATATTTATTTCCATTTAGGCGGCATTGCTTCTACTTATATACTTGTGAATAGCGGCGCAGATTATTATGTGGAAAATTTTTTTAATGCTCATGAAGAATATGGGACATATGCACGACCTGTTGTTTATACCGGAATGTTTTTGCCGTTTATAGTAGGCGGAGGGCTTTTTGCTTATGCCAAGTCTGGAAAAAATAATGAAGCTTTAGGAGCTCCGTTCGCAGTATTACAAGCAAGCTTAATTGAATTTTTATATAATTCAACGCTTAAAGCTATAACCGGGAGATCTAACCCTGATTGGAGAGACAACGCCGACATGGATTCATTAAGTAAAAATTTTCAGTTTGGTTTTTTAAGAGGGGGGATTTTTTGGGGTTGGCCTTCAGGACATACAGCTTCCACTATGGCTGTAGTTTCCGCCTTAACAAATTATTATCCTGATAAAACATGGTTAAAAATCGCCGGCTACTCTTTAGTTGCTTATACTATCTTCGGTGTTTCGTCGGTTAACAGGGGTGGAATGCATTGGTTTTCCGATGCAGTAGCCGCGGCTTTAATGTCATATGCAGTCGGATCAACAGTCGGAAAATATTACAGGAATCTTTACTCGCCGAAGAGTGCAGCAATTACAACATCGGCACCTATATCTTCATATCCTTCGGTAAATCCATTAGGAATAAATTTATCATTTCAGCTTTAGATATGAAATAATGTATTTAAAATTAAATACGATTTTTAAGTCCGATAACTATTGACTGTGACAATCGCTGCATAAATTGTCTTTCCATGAATTGCCGATATCGACTGGATGGCGGTATTCCACGCCTGTTAATGAAAGTTCCGTCTTTTGATTACCAAATTGTTCGGATAAAATTGTATGGCATATATTGCAGTCTTTAGGAATAACTTTCCCGTCGGAACTAACATGTTTGCCGTCATGGCAGCGGAAGCATCCAGGTGAATATAAATGCCCTATATTGTTTGGAAATTTATGCCAGCTTACATTCATTTCGGGAAAATAATTACGCGCATAAATTTTTTGAACTTCCTGAATTGTTTGTTCAATCCGGCTCTTTTTACTTGCAGCAATATCAGGATAGTTTACATTATAAAAATCTTGTATTATCGTCCTGATACTGTCCAGTGCTATCTCTTTTTTCGAATATCCGGCTTCAAGAGCCTGAACAGAAATACTCTTTGCATAAGGGAGCTGAGGATCAATAAACGAAGCCCCGATTAAATTATTCACCGAAGATGCGGGCGGATTATAAATATGCGATGGTCTGTTATGGCAGTCGATACAATCCATCATTCTGATATTTTCTTCCTTCATCAGTTCTTTTGGCAATTTAACCACATTACTGCGGTAAACCGTTTCTTTTCCATCCAAAGATTTTATCTTTACCCAGGGAATTACCTGTCTTGCCTCATCGGCTGCAATATAGGTTACTTTGTTTGCAATATTCATATGCCAGTGAATGCCGGCAGTTACACCGGATTCTTCGTTCCCACCGCCTATATTTATTGAAAGTGTCAAAGATATTTTTGAATTATCTTCATCTGATAAATAATAATTTTTAACTTTTTCCATCCTGCTGTAAAAAGCTTTCGGCCAATGGCACTGTTCACAGGTTTCGCTGGCAGGACGCAAGTTCTTAATAGGAGTAGGTATTGGTCTCGAATACTTATTAAAAGTCACGGAATATATTTGATAAGCGCCTGAAAGCTTGGATTTCACATACCAATCTGCCCCGGAACCAATATGACATTTAACACAGCCTACGCGTGCATGAGGAGAATACTGAAAGGCAGTATATTCAGGAGTCATTACACTATGGCAGACGGTTCCGCAAAACTGATCCGAGTCGGTATATTCATAAGCCTTAAAGCTTCCGAATGCTGAAAAAAGTAAAAGAAGAATAGTACCAACTGAAAAGATTAAAGCTGCCCGTCTATGCTTAGGATCATTCAAATCTATTTTGGGAAGAACATGATCCCTATAAAGCCCTCTTGTTTCTCTTCTATGTTCTCTTATAATACCGTATAGAATTACTACTAAACCGCCGAGTAAAAATACAGGTAGAATTACGAAGGCGATTATCCCCATATATGGTTTATGCTCGGATGAAAGAGCGTCAAGGAGCATTAAGAATAGAATAAGCCCAAAACTAACCGAAGCAATTGCAGAGCCTGCAAAAGTAATCGGATTATAAAACGACGGGGGAAGCCTATTTTTCATTACAACTCTTCGATACTTTAATTTAACTAATTTTTTCCGTCTTCTTTCTCTTTTTCTTTCTCTTCTTCTTCAAACTTTTTCTGTCTTATTTTATCAAGTTCAAGAGGATGTTCTTCACTCATTTCTTCTTCGGAAATCTTGCCGGTAATCCATGAAGTGTTCATTGGGTATATTTCAGGATTAAAAATTACAAAGTAAAAATGCCATACTACTATTGCCAAAAAAGCCATCCATGCTTCATAGTAATGAATTGTTCTTGCAATGTCGAAGCCTAACTTTGTAAATAATCCTATAAATGTGTTATCAAACCACATAATCAATCCTGTAAAGGACATAACTATTGTTCCCCATACCAGCGCCCAGTATTCCGCCTTTTCAATATAACTAAAGCGGTCTAATCTTGGTTTAACTTTGGATAAGCCGAGGTTAAATTTAGCAACTCCAAGTGCGTCAAATAGGTCCTGCCGTTTTGGGAACAAATCTTTTACTAATTGTCTTCCTCTTTCAGTAAATGCGATATAATATACATGATATAAACTTGTTGTTATTAAAATTACTGCTGCTATCCGGTGTAAAATGCTCCTATATGCAAACGCATTTTCGCTCAATTCCCTTATATGTGTAACCCACCATGAATCCGGAAAGTGCAGCATAAAGCCTGTAACTACAAGAGTAATAAAACTTAAAGTAAGCAGTATATGCTGAATTCTTTCGCTAACGTTCATTCTGAGGTATAATGCATGACCATGATTTTCGATTTGAAGCATGCCCATTTGCCTGAGTTTTTTAATACGCGATTTCTTAATAAAATCAAGAAGGTTGTGTATCAACATACCGCCTATTACCGAAAAGATCATAGCTATATAAATAGAAGCTATCCAGTAAAGAACCGGATCGCTTTTTTCATTTGATACGGCTACATGAATTTTACCAACAGCAAAATTTTCATTTGCACCCGGGTGGCACTTACCGCAAGTCTTTGCAAGATTATCTTTATATACTGAAGATGCAGGGTCATTAGGAGATCTTATATTATGAACACCATGGCAGCTAGCGCAATTTGCAACAATGGTTGAACCGCCCTCAAGCGCCATTCCATGATAGCTGCTTTTAAATGTAGTTTCCCTATTTGGATTCAAACCATATTTAGCCGAAAGTTTAACTGAAGTATGGCAAGGTGAACAAACCTGCGCGGATAGGTTGGCATAAGCCGTCGGTGAATTAGGATCGTTATGCATTAAAATATTATGCTCACCGTGACAGTTTGTACAAACAGGGGCATCTAAACTTCCTTTTTTTAGCACATCAACACCATGTACACTTTGCTTATATTCCTCAACAATTTGCGAATGGCATTGTGAACATGTATTCGGAATATTAAATCTATTTACAGTTGATGTCGGGTCGCTGCCCGGTTTTACGGAGTGAGCTGAATGGCAGCTTACACAATTTGCGACCTTACTGTTTCCAATAATAAGGAGTTTTCCATGGACGCTATTTTCGTATGCGGCGATAAAACCTGCCGATGGAGAAGTTCTTTCCCTGATTTCGGGATTGTTCATATGACAAGATACACAAAGTTTTTCCTGTGTAATTTTAAGCTGCGCCAGATCTCTTTTTACCGTAATTCCGGTAATCTGATTCTTATGGCATGTAAAGCAACCCGGGGCGCCTTTAACTCCTTCTTTCAATCCTGTTGCGTGCGCGGAAAAAAGATATTTTTCTTTTTCAGTTTTATGACAGTTTCCACAAGCATCTACTATATTGGTATAATAAAATTTTGACCCGGGTGTCTTTGGCGAAATAATATCGTGTGTACCGTGACAATTTTTACAATTAACATCTTCACCGCCTGTTACTGAATTGGCTTTCATCATCTGCGGATGGAATGGGTGTTTCAGCGCCGCATCCGTATGACAGGTTTTACAATCTATAGGCTGAATATTGGCTTTATGCGGAGTGTTGTTTATATCAAAACCAGAATGGCATGCAATACACTGAAGTTTTTGATGCGCCGAATGAGAGAGAGTACTTGAGTTAACAAAAAGAGAAATTTTGTTCTTGTTTTTCTCCATTGTTAAAGTACTATCGTTATGACAGGTTAAACAGTCATCATTTGTTTGTGCGCTGATTTTAATAGATGAGCAAGATACAAGAAAAAATATAAATATTATAAACAAGGCATTATGGTTTTTGAGATACGTTTTCATTTGCCGGAGTCTTATATTTTTATTTTCTAAATTCGGGTTGGGAACAATCATGAGTACCTGCCTGAAATTTCAAGTAATTCTTAAAAAAACTATAGCATTATTTTTCAATGCAATAATACTTAACTTAATTCAATTTTATCTTTGTTTTGACTTACAAAATTTCAAAATGCAGTGAAATTATTTACTATATATTTTTTACTATAATAGCTAAAAAATCTATTTTTCTCACCCAATATTAAAAGCAAACCCAAAGAGAGCTACGACCAGAAAAACAAATAACAAATAAAATATAACATTTTTCATCTCTTTTTCCTTATAAAAAATTAAAATTAGTTAATCCATTAATTGATTACTTTTTTTTAACCTCAAATTGCCTGTTTTAATTCAAAATTTACACTTATTAGTAAATAAATCAATACCCCACTACTCTTAAACCAAACAACAATCGCAAAGAATATGCCGTAAATGTAGATTTAAAAAATTATGTTACAACGCCGAAAATTTTAGAAATAAGTCACAATTGAGAAATACAATATCAAATAATTCTCACTATCGGGATACAATACATTTAATATGTAGAAATTATAAACATTATTACATTAAGAATAAATTTTTAATTGATTCCGTTCCGTCCTCGCCTGATAATAAATTAATATATTCATTTTTAGATGAAAAGTATTTATAATCTTTTTCCCAAGTCGAAATTTTTTTTACAATATTTTTTAAAGCATCCGCAATAAAATATACTTCTTCATTGGTCATAGTTGGGTGCAAAGAAATACGAATCCATCCCGGTTTTTCAGAAAAATCGCCATGATTTATTTTCTCAGTAATTTTATGAGACTGCATAGGGCTTACGTGAAGTAAATAATGACCATAAGTTCCCGCACAGGAGCAGCCACCCCTGACCTGGATTCCGAACCGGTCATTAAGAAGTTTGACTATCAAATTGTAATGGATATTATCAATATAGAAAGAAATTGCTCCGAGTCTTTCCTCAATATTATCTGCAAGGATGTGAAGTTGTGGAACTTTTCTTAATTCTTCAAATGCAATTTTAACAAGTTCTTTTTCTCTTTCTTCAATATTCTCCACCATCATCTTCTCCTTAAGCTCAACGCATAAAGCTGCTTTAATAGATTGAAAGAAAGCAGGAGTTCCCCCGTCTTCACGAAGCTCGATATTTTTTATAAATTTATGTTCTCCCCAAGGGTTTGTCCAATCCACAGTTCCGCCTCCGGGGTTATCCGGTACCCGGTTATGGTAAAGTTTTGAGTCAAATATTAATACTCCGGGAGAGCCGGGCCCTCCAATAAATTTATGAGGGGAAAAGAAAACAGCATCAAGCTTTTCAAGCGGATCCTCCGGATGCATATTCATATCAGAATATGGAGCGGTACATGCAAAATCGACAAAGCAAAAGCCTTTATTCTGATGCAGTAATTTCGCCATTTTATGATACGGTGTTTTTACGCCGGTTACATTTGAGCATGCGGAAAAAGAACCAATTTTGAGTTTTCTGTCTTTATAAATATCAAGCTGTTTCTGTAAATCGTTAATGTCCACTCGACCTTCATTAGTCGGAGCAATACATACGACATCCGCAATAGTTTCCAGCCAGGAAGTTTGGTTGGAGTGATGTTCCATATGAGTAATAAATATTACAGGTATTAATTCCTTAGGAAGATGAACGTATGCTTTAAGCTGCTCGGGGATTTTCAGCCCCAAAATTCTTTGAAATTTATTTACTACTGCCGTCATTCCGGAACCGGCAGTAATTATTACATCGTCGGCGCCGGCATTTACATGTTTTTTAATCAAGTCATGTGCATAATGGTACGAAAGCGTCATAGTTACACCGGTAACAGAAGACTCGGAATGAGTATTTCCTATAAGCGGACCAAAAGTTTCCAGCATCTTCTTTTCAATAGGTAAATAAAGCCGTCCACTGGCTATCCAGTCTGCATATACTATTTTTTTTTCTCCATAAGGAGAAAGAAATGTTTTATCAATTCCTACTATTTTGTCCCTGAACGAACTGAAATACTTTTCTAATGAGCTCATTATATTCTCTTTATATTTGGTAGTTCAACAACTATTTGTAGTATTAGTTATAATTTAATGATAATAATTGCAAAATTCTTGCCTTAGCAAAACGACGTCATATAAATTTCAGGCACTAAATACAATACAATTTATTTGTAATTTTGACAAACCTGACAATTCTATTTGAATATTGTGAATAAGTTTTAACTTGAGACAATTTTTTCTATTTTTACCTTAAACTCTAAAGGAAAACTTTAACCAGGGCATGTATTATATTATTGGCATAGACGGAGGCGGAACCAAGAGCGACTGTATAGTTACGGATCTTGAGGGGAAAATATTGTACGAATGCAGCAGTGGAGCCTCTAATTTTTTAGTACAGAAAATGGAAAAAGTTTCAGAAACGATTTTCGGATTAATCGAAAAGTGCAAAAATCATTTAAACTTCAGCTACCCCGACATAAAAATAATACTTCTCGGTACAAGCGGTGCGGGACGAAAAAACGATTCAAAAAGATTAGAAAAAGTATTTACAGAATATTCTAAATACCGGGGTGTGACATTTAATTGTTTTATAGTTGAAAGCGATGCCGCTATTGCGCTGGAAGGAGCTTTTTCAGGCAGACCGGGTTGTATTTTAATTGCCGGAACAGGATCGATTCTGTTTTGTAAAGATAATCAAGGTAGAACTCACCGCGTAGGAGGATTCGGAAGATTATTAGGCGATGAAGGCGGAGGGTATTCAATAGGTAAAAAAGGTCTTAAAGTAATAACTAAACAATTGGACGGCAGAAGCGATATAAGTATTATTTTAAAACTTTCCGCTAAAAAATTCGGGATTAATTCGGCGGAGAAATTAATTGAAGAAGTATATATAAATAAGATGGAAATTTCTGCAGTTGCACCTATCGTTATAGAGGCTGCCGAACAGGGAGATAAAGAATCATTAAAAATAATAGTTGAAGAATCCGAAGAATTGGTTTTACATATTCTGGCTATGATAAAAAAAGTTGGCAAACCTGCTCTTAATGTCGCCTTAGCAGGCGGATTAATTGATCATGATAATATTTACTCCAGAATTCTCCGTAAAAAAATGATTTTGGAAATTCCCGGTATAAATATTAAAGAGCCTGATTTCACACCTGCTATGGGAGCCATATTAATGGCAAAAGAAATTTTAAGCTCTAAAAATTTATAAGCTCATTTTTTATACACTGTAAAGGGACATTAATAAACAGCTTTCATTAATCGCTTTAAAATCCAAAAGAAATTGATGCCTGAAGAAAAAATTGCTTTACGAAATCCATGGACATGGGTTCCATCATTATATTATGCTGAAGGGATTCCTTATGTATTAGTAATGACAGTTTCGGTTCTTTTTTATAAACAAATGGGTTTGTCTAATACAGAAGTTGCTCTTTGCACAAGCTGGTTTTATCTGCCCTGGGTAATAAAACCTTTATGGAGCCCAATTGTCGATATAATAAAAACAAAGCGGATTTGGATAGTTTTAATACAATTCATTATTGGTATGGGACTCGGAGGGTTTGCTCTTACAATACCGCTTTCAAACTATTTCAAATACTCAATGATTTTTTTCTGGCTGATTGCCTTCAGCTCTGCAACTCATGATATTGCTGCCGATGGTTTTTACATGCTTGGACTTTCACAAAAAAATCAAGCGCTCTTTATAGGTATACGAAGCCTTTTTTACAGGTTAGCAATGATCAGCGGGCAGGGCGCTTTCATAATTTTAGCGGGTTATTTACAAACCAAGACGCAGAATATCGCGAAAGCATGGTCATATACTTTTTTTGTTCCCGCATTATTGTTTTTCATTTTTTCGATATATCATCAACTTATTTTACCACATCCTAAAGCCGACACTCATGAAAACTCTGATAAATCAAAGGACTTTTTAAGAGAATTTTTTAAAACATTTGTATTATTTTTTAAAAAGAAAAATATCCTGCTGACATTAGGGTTTTTATTGATATTCCGCTTAGGGGAAGCACAGTTAATAAAGATAGCCCTGCTGTTTTTAAAAGACGGTGTAAGTAAAGGCGGTTTGGGATTGTCGGTAGAAGAAATAGGTTTTGTTTACGGTACCATCGGACTAATTTCGCTTGTACTTGGCGGAATTCTCGGCGGATTTTTAGCTTCAAAAGGCGGTTTAAAAAAATGGATCTGGTGGATGTTTGCTGCTATAAATATTCCACACATTCTTTACATTTATTTATCGTACGTACAACCTTCCAACTTAATAATTATTAATTTATGCGTTGCCGGAGAACAATTCGGGTATGGATTTGGTTTCACTGCATATATGCTATACATGATTTATGCTTCCCAGGGGAATTTTAAAACTGTTCACTATGCAATTTGTACAGGCTTTATGGCTTTAGGGATGATGATCCCCGGAATGTTCAGCGGGTGGATTCAGGAAGCCTTAGGCTATCAGCGCTTTTTCATCTGGATATTTTTAACGATGATTCCCGGCTACTTTATAATAAAAGCAATCAAAATTGATCCTGAATTCGGAAAGAAAAAAGAGAGTTGAAAATATTCCGACAACAGCCATTAAAATCCGCGCACTGAGGAATTATTGCTTCAGGCAGAGTAGCAGATATAATCTTGTTTATTATGAATATAACTTAGGGATGATCATTGTTTCACTCTGATACAAAAGTTCTCCTCCAATCTCAAAATAATCCGCGTAGTCTTTCAATCTATCTTATGCGGCAAAGAACATCCTCTTTTTATTGAAAATGAACATATTTTTCTATTTATCATTTCAAGCTGCTCACTTCAAAATATGGAACGGTTGTTGCATTTGTACATAAAAGTAGATTAGAGGTTCAAAACGTCGATGAAAGGAACTAATATGAATAATACACTGAATACTGTAATAGTAGATGACGATATCCAATCCCGGAATATTCTTGGAATTATGTTAAAGAAATTCCCCCAGGTTAAAGTCGTAGGGGAAGCGTCTAACATAACATCGGCTGTTGATATAATAAAAGAAACCAAACCTGATAGTATCTTTCTTGACATTCAGCTTGGCGCAAACAGCGGTTTTGAATTGATCGAAAAAATATCCGATAAGGCTAAAGTAATTTTTATAAGCGCTTATGATAATTATGCGCTGCGTGCTTTTGAAGTTAATGCATTGGATTATTTAACAAAGCCTTTTCAAAAGGAAAGGCTTGCAGTAACTGTTTCAAGACTAATTGCAATAAAAAACAAAAACGGTAAAAATGAGTCGCAGGATTCTAAAACAAATCTAATTTTTTCTAAAAATATTGATGAAGAAACTGCTGTCTCCGAAATGAAGGGCAAAACAATTGATTTTGAACTGCATAATAAATTTGACGGTGAAGGTTTAGACAGAACGGAGTCGGAAGATGATACAGAAGAAAGCGATGCAAACATTGACCAATCCAAACGCCTTGAATACGACGACAGGCTATTCATAACCATAGACGGAGTTTCAAAATTCATTAAAATTAGTTCCATTCAAAGCATTACCGCTGAAAAGGATTACTCTTATATTTATCTTAACGGCGGTAAGAAATTTCTTATTCTAAAACCGATGGTTGAATGGGAAGGAAGACTAACTCCAAAGTATTTTGTCAGGATTCACAGATCGACTATTGTTAATATGGAATATGTAGAAAAAATAGAAAAATGGTTCAATGCTTCTTACCGGGTCTATATGCAAAATATAAGTGAACCTTTTCAGATGAGCAGAAGATATGCTTCAAAGCTAAAAGAGAGATTCAAATAATCCATAAGCTCATTTCCGAAGCGTCTAAAATTTATTGCCTACTAGTACAAATTTCGATAATGCCAAATGGCGCTAGTACGCCATTTGGCATCATAGGGGGAGTAATACTGAACTCCTATTGCCTTTAGTTTGTTATTACCGCTTTTCTTGTTCTTTACCCTTTGCTTCTCTCTCTCCCTTATTTTGTCTGCTGCTCTGAACATTTTTATTTCCCTGGGTTTGTCTGTTGCCCTGTACCTGTCTGTTGCCCTGTACCTGTCTGTTGCCCTGTACCTGCCTGTTGCCTTGAATTTGTTTGTTGCCCTGATTATTAACGTGCCCTTGCTGCTTAACAAAACTACTATGTTCAGGATGATCTTTAATTACAAAATATTTTGATTCATGACTATCGCGGATTACTGTCTGATCATGACGATTTTTGTACGAATTGTATTTTACTCTATAATCCTGGTCATGTAAGTACGGTTTATTTTCATTAATCACTACTTTATAACCGCCATATAAATCATAATTACGATATCGGGGAGGCAAATTTGGTGACGATATCCAGCGTCTGCCTGATTGGAAAAAAAATAGATGTTGCGGTACATAATAGTATGCATCTATGTCGGGCAAATAATAATATTGGACAGCATCGTAACCGACCGGTCCCCAGATTGGCTGACTGCTTATATTTATACCAAGACTAATTCCCACTTGCGCTTTTACAGACGCCGTAAGCGATATTAAAAATCCAGCAATAATAATTGCAAAATATATTCTTCGCATTTTAAGTATTCCTTTCAGTATTAATTATTTAATAATGGCTATGCCGTAATTAATTATTTAGAGCTTATTTTGCTATGTCCGGTTTAATCCGGTCATATCAAAATTACCCTAATTCTTTCCATAATATACATTATAGAAAATAAATCTGCAAAACTATTTCCTAAGATCAAAGCTTTGCGGCACTGAGTTCATTACCGCAATAATCTCGACGACTAATTCAATAATTCTCATACCTAATCTTGACAATAAAATCACTCTGAGCTATATTGCAAACGTTTGTGGTAAACATACTTAAAATGAGACAAATCACAATAACCGACATAGCTAAAAAGCTGGGTATATCTGCTTCTACTGTATCTCGTGCATTAAATGATCATCCGGATATTAGTGAAGAAACTAAAAAACGGGTAAAAAAAATAGCAAAAGATTCAAAGTATATACCCAATCCTATTTCATTTAGCTTAAGAAATAATCGAACGACCAATATTGCTGTAATTATCCCTGAAATAGCTCACGATTCATTTGCTAAAGCGATGAGTGGTATTGAAGAAATTGCGTATCAAGCCGGTTATACAACTTTGGTCTGCCAGTCAAACGAAAATTATGAAAGAGAAGTTGTAAATTCCAATATGTTATTGAAACAAAGAGTTGCGGGCATTATTGTTTCAATTTCTCAAAGTACAAAAGACAGCAGGCATTTCCGGAATTTGATGGATTATGGTATTCCACTTGTCTTTTTTGATCGTGTTTGTGATGATATACATGCAAATAAAGTTGTTATAGATGATGAAAACAGCGCTTTTAATGCCGTTATTTATTTAATTACAAGAGGATACAAAAATATTGCTTATTTCGGCGGACCCGAACATCTGGGAATTTGCAGGAGAAGATTAAATGGATATATCGCCGCTCTTAATAAATCACATCTTTCTATTAATGATGAACTGATTCGTTTCGGAGGGATGTGCGAAGAGGATGGGTACAATTGCATGGATTATCTTATAAAAACGAATAATATACCCGGAGCTATCCTTGCTGTAAATGATCCGGTTGCTATCGGTGTTTTCCAAAGAATTAAGGAACAAAAGCTGAATATTCCAAATGATATCGGTTTGATAGGTTTTTCAAATAATCGTATTACAAGTCTGATAGATCCGCCTCTGACTACTGTCAATCAACCTTTTTATAAGATGGGAAAAAAAGCCGCAGAAATTCTGATAGGAATGATTGGCAAAGGAATTGAAAACTGTAAAGTAACTACTGTAACCTTAGAAGCGGAATTAATTATCAGGGGTTCAACAAAATAATTTTTTATTCATTTATGCAATCGTTTGCAGCGGAGTGGTTACTAAAAATAATATATTAATTAACGTGTTTACAGATTTAATAGGGCTGATTTATGTCGTCTATTGGCTTAACTTTTACTGATTGGTTGATCATTCTCATTTATTTCGGCTTCGTTTTGGGGATAGGTTATTATTTAAGAAAGTTTACAAAAAGTCATGAAGATTTTTTTCTTGCCGGCAGGAAAAATTCGGCATGGGTTGCAGGATTAGCTTTCCTTTCTGCAAATATGGGCGCTCTTGAACTGCTTGGTATGACGGGTAATACTTTTAAATACGGAATGTATGTCGCTCACTTTTATTGGATTGGCGCAATTCCGGCTATGTTGTTTCTCGGCATTTATATGATGCCGTTTTATTATAGCAGCAAGATAAATTCTGTCCCGGGTTATCTTAAACTGCGTTTCGACGAAAAAACAAGAGTTCTTAATGGTATTGCTTTTGCAATTATGACACTTCTTGTCTCTGGTATAAACCTTTATGCTATGGCTTTAGTGCTTCATACTTTTTTAGGATGGAATTGGGATGTAAGTATGTGGACTTCTGCAATTACTGTGGCTGTTTATGTCGGATTAAGCGGTTTGATGTCCGCTATATTTACGGAAATAATTCAATTCTTTTTAATCTGGTTTGGACTGTTTCTCATATCCATAATGGGAATTATTGAGATCGGAAGCGTCGATCAAATAATGCATAGGCTGCCTGAATCAATGAACACCCTCTGGTCCACCTCAGGCAATCCGATGCAAAACGGAATGTTGGTTAGTTGGGGTGGAATTGTTCTTGGGCTTGGTTTTGTTTCATCGTTTGGTTATTGGACTACGGATTTTCTGGTTGTTCAACGTGCTTTTACTGCAAAAGATTTGCGCTCCGCAAGGATGGCTCCCATTATTGCCTCTTTCTTTAAAATGGCTTTGCCGTTTATTGTTATTCTTGCGGGTCTAATTGCTATTGCCCTTGCAAATGATCCGAAAAGCGGTTTTAAACTTTTACAGGATGGAGGGCAGGTTAATTACGATTCGGCTTTGCCTTTACTTATAAAACGTTATTATCCTTCCGGGTTGGTTGGGCTTGGCGTTACCGCTTTACTTGCCGGTTTCATGGCCGGTCAAGCTGGCAATATAAGCGCTTTTAATACCGTATGGACTTACGATATTTATAAATCGGTTGTAAATAAAAATGCTTCCAACATACACTTACTATGGATGGGTCGTGCTTCAACAATTGTCGGAGTAATTATTTCTCTTGGTACCGCATACTGGGCAAAAAGCTTTCCAAGCATTATGGATTATATGCAGGCGATTTTTTCCTGGGTCAATGCCCCCCTTTTTGCTACTATGTTTCTTGGCATGTTTGTCTGGTGGATTACTCCGAATGGCGCCTTTTGGGGTTTAATCGTGGGGATGGTTTCTTCATTCTTAATGTGGATGAGCGGCAAATTTAATTGGTACAATGAGAGTATTATTACTCTTTCCAAAGTTAAAAGTGAAATGGCTGCTAATTTCTGGCGTGCATGGTGGGCTGGCTTTATATGTGCCGTCATTACTGTTGCCGTCAGTTTAATAACTGAGAAACGTCAAAAACATGAGTTGGTCGGATTAGTCAAAGGTTTAACAAAAAGTACAATTGATAAAAATATCCCTTTTATTAAACGACCCGAATTTCTTGCATTGATCTCGCTTGCTCTGGTCATAATTCTAAATTTAATTTTCTGGTAGACTCGGCTAACAAAAATTAAGGATTTATGTTATGAAAAAAAATGGACTTCTTCTTTTATTAATTTTTTCGATTAACTGTTTCGCACAAAAATTCGACAACCTTGCCTTAACTCCTCCAATGGGTTGGAATACCTATAACACATTTGCAGGAAATTTTAACGAGCAAATAATTCGCGATATGGCTGATTTGCTTGTTTCGTCCGGTATGAAAGATGCTGGCTATATCTATATTATTATTGATGATAACTGGACGGCTGAACGCGATAGCCTCGGCTTTCTTACCGTTGATAAAGGAAGATTTCCTTCCGGTATGCAGGCAGTATCGGATTATATTCATTCCAAAGGTCTGAAACTGGGACTCTATTCCGATGTGGGTTATAAAACGTGCGGCGGTTTTATTGCAAGTCGCGGTCATGAATTCCAGGATGCTGTTTTGTTTGCTCGATGGGGATGTGATTATCTTAAATACGATTGGTGCAATTCGGACGGGATAAATGCAGTAGGCGCTTATACTACAATGAGAGATGCAATCTTTGCCGCAAAAAGACCTATGGTTTTCAGCTTGTGCGAATGGGGAAATAATAAACCCTGGCAATGGGCTGCTTCGGTTGGCAACCTTTGGAGAACTACAGGCGATATTACTGCTTGCTTTGATTGCATCGATACTCACGGCGGCGCTTATAATTCCTTGGGTGTTATGCAAATTATGGATTTGCAGGATGGACTTCGCAAATATGCAGGTCCCGGGCATTGGAACGATCCGGATATGCTCGAAGTTGGAAATGGTACTCTCACTCTGACCGAAAGCCGCTCTCATTTTTCGCTATGGGCTATGCTTGCAGCTCCATTAATTTCTGGAAATGATTTAAGAAAAATGTCGAAGGATGTTCTCAATATTCTTACTAATAAGGAAGTAATTGCTATTGACCAGGACTCGTTAGGTGTTGAGGGTTTTAAACAAAGCAAAATCGATAATCTGGAAATTTGGTATAAACCGCTGAAAAATGGCGATTGGGCTGTGTGCTTTTTCAACCGGGGACCAAATACTTTTGACCTTAATTACGATTGGAATAATCAGATAATTAACGATGACGTTGCAAAATTGGAATTACGGTTTGACAAGAATACATATTCTCTTCGCAACCTTTGGGATAAAAAGGATATTGGAACAACTGCCGTTGCTCTTAAAGCGGAACTTCATTCGCACGAAGTGTTAATGCTTAGATTAATAAAATAAATGATTTGGGAGTATCTGATGCGGCGGTTTTGTATGCCCGTTTTTCTATTGCTTTTTGTTTGTTGGTTGACTGATATTGGAGCGCAAGGGAAAGATTTCAAATGGTCGGTAAAAACAGCAAATAGTTTTATTACAAAATTTCCTGACCCTGATAGTATTCATTGGGTTGGTCAATCCAATCACTTTAGCTGGCAAGCCGGATATGTTATGTTTGCAATGGAAAAAATGTGGCGTGCAACCGGCGATGTAAAATATTTTAACTATATAAAAAAATATGTCGATCAGCAGGTGGATGGAAATGGTAATGTCCCTGATTTTTCCCCTGCTGCATTGGATAATTTTCTGCCCGGTTATGCAATTATTTTTATGTATGAGCAGACGCACCTTGAAAAGTATAAGTTAGCGGCTACGAAAATCCGCGATAGTTTTAAATATTATCCCCGGAATTCCGACGGCGGTTTCTGGCATGGAAGCTGGGCTAAACATCAAATGTGGGTCGATGGTGTCTTTATGGGACAGATGTTTCTTGCACGATACGGAAAAGCAATCGGCGACAGCGCTTATGCTTTTGATGAAGTAACTAAGCAGATGAAATTAATTCTTTCACATTGCCTCAAGGCTAATGGTTTGCTGTTACATGGTTGGGATGAAAGTAAAAATGCAAGCTGGGCTGATAAAAATACCGGACTCGCTCCCGAAGTATGGAGTGAAGGGCTCGGATGGTTTGCCGTATTAATTGCCGATGTTTTTGACTATTTACCTCACAATCATCCTGGTTATAGTTATCTTCTTGCAACTCTTCGCAATTTGTGCGATGGGCTTAAAAAGGTTCAGGATGCTAAGACTGGGATGTGGTGTCAGGTAGTTGATAAACCGGATATACCGGGTAACTGGAACGAGACTTCCGGAACCGGTATGTATCTTTATCTTATTAAAAAATCCATTGAAAAAGGGTATATCGGCAAAAAAGAATTCAACCCTGTTGTTAAGAAAGCTTATCAGGGAATTATCAAAAAAGCAAAAATAAATTCTGTTGGCTTGGTTGATATTTATGATTGCAGCAGTATAGGTATAATGGATGATTACAAAATGTATGTGAGCCAGCCTAAAGAAGTGAATACATTTGCAGGTGTGACTTCATTTATTCTTGGTACGCTTAGTATGGAAGAATTATTTAAATAACTCTTGCTTAAGGTGACTAATTAATTCTATTTAAGGAGTATTATAATGAAACAACTTCACATAGTACTATTTTTATTATTGTCTTTTATCGTATCTGCTAATGGGCAAACAAAAGATTCTTTAGTAACATTGCCGGGTAATGGATTAAACCGGTCTCCGTTCTTATATGTTGGAGAGTGGGATACGCGTCATCCGGAAGCGCAATCAATGTTTCTGGTAAAAGGTGGGAAAGTTGTATGGCAATATTCCATTCCGCAGCATACCGAAACAGGTGGCATTCAGGAGTTTGATGATATTACCATGCTTTCCAATGGTAATATTGTGTATGCTTGTATGTCGGGTGCGGGAATTATTACTCCGGAAAAGAAAATTATTTGGCAATTTAAATGTCCTAAAGGCACCGAAACGCATTCATGCCAGCCCATTGGCAAAGACAGTGTGTTGATGGCGCTTAACGCTAATCCTCCAAAAGTACTGATTATTAATACAGCTACAAATACAATCCTGAAGGAGATTTTGATTCCTACATCTTCTACAAACACTCATGGGCAGTACCGCCATGTGCGGATAACTAAAAACGGTACTATAATGGTGGGTTTGATGGGCGAAAGCAAAGTGGTTGAGTTTACATTGGATGGCAAAGAAGTGTGGTCGGTCACAGCAAAATCTCCCTGGTCCGCTATTAGGCTGCATAACGGAAACACACTTATTTCTGGCGATGGAAATGGGTACACCCGGGAAGTAAATATGAAAGGTGAAACGGTTTGGGAATATACCAGGGCAGATGCACCTTTTAAAATTGGCAATACGCAAACCGCAAACCGGTTGGCAAATGGTAATACTGTAATATGCAATTGGATTGCAGGAAATCCTAAAACAGAGGAATGGCCAGGCACCGTTCAGGTTTTTGAAGTAACACCTGATAAAAAAATAGTTTGGGCATTGTCTTCTTGGGTAAATCCCGATTTAGGACCATGTACTTATGTTCAACTTCTCGATGAACCCGGAAATCCCGATAACGGCGAATTACAAAGGTAAAAGAGATTGTAACATTAATTCTTAAAAGAGGCTCTAAAATTTTATGAAATTAAAATATATTATCGTTTTTATCTTTTATGTTCTAAGCCTGGCGTCTGACAAATGGCAACACTCTGATAAATAATTGGCAGAACGAATGGAATGGCTATGCCAAAACTTGGGTCTGTTTAATACAATTTTTATGACTGACTAAAATGAGTTAATAAATGAGTTTAGAATAACTTATGAGAAAAATTACCCGGGTTTTATTTTTAATCTTTTTGCTTTTAAATGGGATTATTACTCTTAATGCTCAGCCTGAATCTTCGGTTGTTAAGCATCCGTTTGTATGCACCGATTATACAGGGGGAAATGTATATATCATCTCTGAAAATGGTAAAGTAGAATGGCAATATCCCGCCGAACGCTGTAATGATATTTGGGCGCTCCCTAACGGGAATCTATTGTTCAATACAGGTAATGGAGTAAAGGAAGTTACCCGGGGGAAAAAAGTCGTTTTTTCTTATGAATCTAAAAGCGAAATTTATGCCTGCCAGCGCCTCCCCAACGGTAATACTTTTATCGGCGAATGTAATTCAGGCGCTTTATTGGAAGTTTCTCCCGGTGGAAATATTGTTAAACATATTAAGCTTCTCCCGGATAGTGTGGATGGAGGACACTCTTTCATGCGCAATGCAAGAAAACTTCAAAACGGAAATTATCTCGTTGCGCATTACGGCTTGGATAAAGTTTGCGAGTATGATTCTTTGGGTAAAATGATTTGGGGAATGCCGATTAAAGGCGGTCCCCATTCTGTAATCCGTTTACCAAACGGTAATACGCTTATCGCATGTTCCGACCATGATGGTGAACCACGGGTTGTTGAAGTCAATAAATCCGGAGATATTACCTGGCAATTATCGAAAAACGAATTGCCTGGAATTGAATTAAAGTTTATGACGGGAATGCAATGCCTGCCAAACGGAAACCTGGTTTTAACTAATTGGCTGGGGCATAATCAATTTGGAAAAGCGCCGCAGGCTTTTGAAATAACCCGTGACAAAAAAGTAGTTTGGCTATATAATGATTTGCCGGTTTTAAAGACTATGTCAAGTATCCAGCTTTTAGATGTTCCCGGAAATGCAATAATTGGCGAAATACTCCATTGATTATTCACATTACGCAAAATATTATTTTTTAATAACTATGCCCTTTAAGCCGTAGATTAATAACCTGATAAAGAAAATTTGGCTTTAGCCAAAAGGTTGTCACAAAAGTCTGAGACTATGTAAAAATTATTAGTTAAGCAATTGAACTCATATCCCAACCTGCCTGCAGGTTTGCCTACCGGCAGGTAGTGGTCGTGGTTATAGATTCATTTATTTTGATTAAAATAACTTAATAAATAAACATCAAGGACTCTTGCCATGAAATCAAATAAGTTTCTTTGGAGCTTTGTTTTGTTGCTTCTCTCGGTAAGTATTTCTTTTTCTCAATCAATCAAAAGGGAAAAGTTGATGTTTGACCTGGGCTGGAAATTTTTCCTTGGTGATTCAACCGCTGCAAAAAACCCTTCTTTCGATGATGCTGCCTGGCGTTCCGTTAACCTCCCGCACGACTGGAGTATCGAAGGTGAATTTGATAAAAATGCAAAAACAAAAGGTGCTGGCGGGTATCTTCCCACAGGTGTTGGATGGTATCGCAAACATTTTAACTTGTCCGCAGTTCATAAGGAACAAAATTTTTGGATTCAATTCGATGGCGTGTATATGAACAGTGATGTCTGGATAAACGGGCAGCATCTGGGCAAGCATCCTTATGGTTATACAAGCTTTTACTATAATCTTACTCCTTTTATTAAAAAAGGAGAAAACATATTAGCCGTCAGAGTTGATAATTCTATCCAGCCTAACAGCCGGTGGTACTCCGGTTCAGGTATTTACCGCCATGTCTGGTTAAATATTGCCGGTCCCGTGCATATTGCCCAATGGGGAACATATATTACTACTCCTTCGGTCGATTCATCATCTGCTACGGTTCTAATCAGTACTTCAATTGAAAACACTCTTCCAACTATTAAAAATGTCGTCTTACGGTCGGTTGTTAAAAATGAAACAGGCTCTGAAATAGCAGCTATAGAAACACCTGTTTCTTTAACGTCATCAGGCAAAACGGATATCCAGCAAACCATCAAAGTCGGTTATCCGTTTCTATGGTCAATTGAAACCCCGTCATTATATACTCTTCATTCTTCTGTATTGGAAGGATCAAAAGTAGTTGATAACGTAATTGCACCTTTTGGTATTCGAAAAATTGAATATGATAATGATAAAGGTTTCCTTCTGAACGGAAAGCATGTAAAGTTACATGGGATGTGCCTGCATCAGGATGCAGGTTGCCTTGGCGTTGCTGTTCCCGAGCAGGCATGGAAAAGGCGTTTGCAGATGCTGAAAGAAATGGGTTGCAATGCCATCCGTACTGCTCATAATCCGCCGGCTCCTGAATTTCTTGACCTGTGCGATAAAATGGGATTCCTCGTAATGGATGAAGCTTTTGATGAATGGGAAATTCAAAAAGGACAGGTGGAGTTTAGTTATCATCTATATTTTGATGAATATTCACTATCGGATTTGCTTTTAATGATCCATCGGGACCGCAATCATCCGTCAGTCGTTCTATGGAGCGCAGGCAATGAAGTGCTTGATCAGGGTACCGAAAGAGGTGTTCAGGTTTTACGAAATTTACTCGATACTTTTCATAAGGAAGACCCAACCAGACCGGTTACTGTGGCGAACGACAGGATTGCCGATGTCGATTACCCCGCAAAACCTCAATTCCTTGAAATGGAAGATATCGTTGGATACAATTATGTAGACCGCTGGCTTAAACGCAGAGAATTGTATTATAGCGTTGACAGGCACGACCATCCAAATTGGAAAATGATAGGAACAGAAAATGTAGGCATTTCGGGACCTCGTGGAAAATATACTGTCTCCAATCAATCAATTCTGCAACCGGGTCATTCCATTTTTTCATATAATTATGGTGCTATTGTCCAGGCTGAACAATTATGGCGCTTTACTTCCGTGTATGATTATGTTATTGGTGATTTTATGTGGACTGGCGTTGATTATCTTGGTGAAGCCAATTGGCCCAATAAAAATTCTAATTCAGGCGTGCTTGACCTTTGCGGTTTTCCTAAAGATGGGTATTATTTTTATCAGAGCCAGTGGACGGACAAACCCGTTCTCCATCTTTTCCCTCATTGGAATTGGGCTGGTCACGAAGGGCAGGTTGTCCCTGTAATTGCTTATACTAATTGTGATAGTGTTGAACTTTTCCTTAATGGTAAATCCTTTGGTATTAAATCTGTTGTTTTTCCGCAGCAAGGCAATTCAGGTGGTTGGAATAAGTTTGCTCACCCGTTTGTCAATGCAACTACTTCGGACTTACATCTTTCATGGGATGTACCTTATGAACCGGGTACTTTGAAAGTGGTTGGCAAAAAAGACGGAAAAATCTTCAGTGAAGAAGTGCGCACAACTTCTAAACCTGCCGCTATTCGATTATCAGCTGATAGAAACGATATAAATGCAGATGAGCATGACATTGTTAATGTTAAAGTTGAAATTGTTGATGAAAATGGACTCGTTGTCCCGGATGCAGATAACCCTATCGAATTTAAAATCGAAGGAGAAGGAACATTAATTGGCTCTGATAACGGCAACTCTGAAGACCGTACTATGATGAAAAGTAAACAGCGTAATGCCTTTAATGGACTGGCTCTTGCTGTAATCCAATCAACTGAAAAAAGCGGAAACATTCGCCTTACTGCTCTTTCCCCTGATCTCAAAGATGCCGTTTTGCAGATTGTTTCCCATAAATCAGGTAATTCTGAAAACCCGGTTGAAAGTTTAAAGTAAAAATCCTGTTTAGGTAGTCTATTGTAGGCTTTTATTAATTCATTCTGATAAAACAGCATCTTTCCGACAGCAATAAATCGATGAGATAATAATTTATTGAAAAAAAATATAAGGAGCACTCCTA
>Ga0181520_10003524_pt1 | contig 27322 bp, 23 predicted proteins | sample PEATcosm2014_Bin_29_FD_132451 | JGI IMG/M metagenome (GOLD analysis project Ga0181520, IMG submission 132451) | Peatland microbial communities from MTU Mesocosm Facility, Houghton, MI, USA - PEATcosm2014_Bin02_30_metaG | ecosystem: Environmental > Terrestrial > Soil > Wetlands > Peat | place...
CGATCCAATACCGCCGATCACTACCGCGCGCACCGCGCCCCACCACTGCGCCGTGAGCCCGCTCTCAAATTCGCCCAGCTCATTCGACGCACCGATAAACAGCGCGTTCACCGCGCTCACCCGCCCGCGCATCTCCGCCGGCGTCGCCAGCTGCAGTACCGACGCGCGAATCACCACGCTCACCATATCCGACGCGCCCACAATAAACAGGGCCGCCAGCGAAATCGGCAGGCTCTTCGAAAGCCCAAACAACACCGTCGCCGCCCCAAAGATCCCTACGCAGATCAACATCCTCACGCCCGCCCGCCGTCGAATCGGCCGCACCATCAGCCACAACGAAACCGTCAGCGCCCCCAGCGCAGGCGCAGCCCGCAGCATTCCCAGCCCCCGCGGCCCTGCATGCAGGATCTCCTGCGCGAAGATCGGCATCAGGGCCACCGCCCCGCCCAACAACACCGCAAACAGATCCAGCGAGATCGATCCCAGCAACACCTGCGTCCTGCCCACATAATGAAACCCCGCGAGAATCACTTCCTTCGAAATCGCGCGATGCTCCATCCGTCCCGGCCGCACCTGCAGCGACCCCACCAGCACCAGAAACCAGAGAACCGAAATCAACGAGAACAGATAAACCAGGCTCGCCCCATGCAGCCGCCTATGCAGCGGCAGCGTAAACAACACGCCCCCGATGGCCGGTCCAACAATATTCGCAAACTGAAAAATCGCCGAGCCCCACGTGATCGCGTTCACGAAATGTTCCCGCGGCACCAGATGCGGAACCAGCGCCGAACTCGCCGGCCCGCTGAATGCGCGCCCCGTCCCAATCGCAAACAGCATCGCGAAGATCGGACCCACCCGATCGATCCCCATCCACGCAAACCGAAACAGCACCAGGCTCGCCACCGCCTGCAGCGTGTAACAAACCAGGATCACATGACGCCGATCGAAGCGATCTGCCACGTGACCCGCGGGCAGCAGAAAAACCAGCCCGGGCAAAAACAGAATCAGCCCCGTGTATCCCAGATCGATCGCGCGATGGGTGATCTGGTAGACCTGCCACGCCACCGCCAATGCCTGCGCCTCCGCGCCAATAATCACCACGACGCGCGCCATCTGATAACGTAGAAAGTCGCGGGAGAGAAATGCGGCTGCGGGTTGGGGCATGCCTTGTCCTTTATACCGACCTTTCCCGCGACTCTGCTACCCGGCTTGGGCTTGTCGAAAAGAGTCTTTACCACAGAGAGCACAGAGAGAAAGAAGAGGCCGGAGAGTTCTGAAGTGGTTGTGAGAGCCGGAGCAACCCACTCAACCACTACAATCAACTCCGTGTCCTCTGCGCCCTCTGTGGTAAAGGCTCGCGCTGGTTAGAAGCTCCCGGCTCCAGGCTCCTGGCTCCCAGCTATTCCCGCACCACAGCCTTCACCAGATTCCGCGGAGCATCCACATTCACCCCGCGCTGTACCGCGATGAAGTACGCCAGCATCTGCAGCGGCACCACCTCCAGCATCGGCAGCAAAAACTCATCCGCCGCGGGAACCGCCACCGAGTATCGCGACAGGCCCGCGACCTCGTCATCCCCCTCCACATGCAGCGCCAGAACCTCCGCGCCCTGCGTGTGCATATCGCGCATCAGCTGCAGCGTCTTCTCATAGCGCAGCGACGAGTCGGGATCGTCCTGGTCCCGCGTCGCCAGCATCACCAGCGGAGCCTCCGGGCTCACCAGCGCATTCGGCCCGTGCTTCAGTTCGCCCGCCGGCAATCCCTCCGCCTGCACGTACGCTGACTCCTTCAGCTTCAGCGCGCCCTCACGCGCAATCGCGTAATGAATCGCCCTCCCCAGATAGAGAAAAGTCCGCGCCTCGCGCAGCCTCTCCGCAATCGCCGCAACTTGCCCCTCCCACTCCTCCAGTTTCTCCTCAAGGAGATGCGGCAAGCGCTGCAGCTGCTCGCAATGTGACGCAACCGCCTGCGCAGTCATCCGCCCGCCAATGCGCGCCAGAAACAACGTCAGCAGATACAAAACCGTCAGCTGCGTTGTAAAACTCTTCGTCGCCGGAACCGCCACTTCTCGGCCCGCCATGGTCGGCAGCGAAGCATCCGCCTCGCGCGCCATCGTCGAATCGGGATCGTTCACGATGGCCACCGTCGCGAGTCCTCGGGCCTTCGCCTCGCGCAGCGACGCCAGCGTATCCGCTGTCTCCCCCGACTGCGAAATCACCACCACGCCAGGATCGTGCAGCGTGTGCGTCGAGCGATACATATACTCGCTCGAGTACTCCACATCGACTGCGAACCCCGCGTAGTCCTCCAGCATGATCTCGCCCGCCAGCCCCGCATGCCGGCTCGACCCGCTCGCGGCGATCACCACCCGCTGCCGCCCGCGCAGCGCCTCCGCCACCGGCGCAAATACGCTCGTGTCCAGCGTTCCCCCCGGAGCGTACCGAGCCATCGTGGCCCGCAGCGCCCCGGGCTGCTCGTAAATCTCCCTCAACATAGCGTGAGGAAATGTGCGTGTCTGCATTCGCTCTGATCTTACCGGAATTAGTAGCGTGGCCGGACAAGCAGACCGCCAACCGATCGACTAACGTCACGCCGGCGCTCGTCACCCAAAATCGCAAAACCCCGCCCAAAGCGGGGTTCTGTTCCCCAATCCCTGTTCCCTAATCCCTAATCCCTGCTCTTCCACCGCAGCACCGGCTTCCGCGCCGCTGTAGTCTCATCCAGCCGCGAAACCCGCGTCGAGTGCGGGGCCTCCAGCACCATCTCCGGATTCTCCTCCACCTCGCGCGCAATCTGCCGCATCGCGTCCACAAACAAATCCAGTTCCTCCCGCGACTCGCTCTCCGTCGGCTCAATCATCAGCGCCCCCGGCACAATCAGCGGAAACGAAACCGTATAAGGATGGAACCCGTAATCGATCAGCCGCTTCGCAATGTCGCCCGTCCGCACGCCGTTCCGCAGCTGACGCCGATCGCTGAACACCACCTCATGCATCGACGCCGTGTTGTACGGCAACTCGTACAGGTCCTCGAGCTTCTTCCGGATGTAGTTCGCATTCAGCACCGCATCTTCGGTCGTTTGCCGCAAACCATCCGGCCCGTTTGCCAGGATATAAGCCAGCGCCCGCACAAACATCCCAAAGTTTCCGTAGAACGCCCGCACCCGCCCCACACTCTGCGGCCGGTCGTAATTAAGCCTGAGCTGCCCGTCCTTGCCTTCCTCGACCACGGGAACGGGCAAAAACGGCTCCAGAATCTTCTTGCACGCTACAGGACCCGACCCCGGACCACCACCGCCATGCGGCGTCGAAAACGTCTTGTGCAGATTCAGGTGCATCACGTCGACGCCAAAATCCCCAGGCCGTGTCTTCCCGCACAGCGCATTCATATTCGCGCCATCCATATACAGCAGCGCGCCCTTCGCATGCAGAATGTCCGCGATCTTGTGAATCTCGTTCTCGAAAACTCCAATCGTTGAAGGATTGGTCAGCATCAGCGCTGCAGTATCCTCATTCACCGCCTGCGCAAGAGCCTCTACGTCGATCCCGCCCCTTGCGTTCGACTTGAAGTTGATCACCTCGTAGCCGCAAATCGCCGCCGTCGCCGGATTCGTCCCATGCGCCGAGTCCGGAATGATCACGTTCTTGCGCGGATTCCCCTTCGCCTGGTGATACGCACGCGCCAGCAGGATCCCGGTGAACTCCCCGTGCGCCCCAGCCGCCGGCTGCAGCGTGATCGCCTCCATCCCCGTAATCTCCAGCAGACATTTCTGCAGCAGCCGAAGAATCCCCAGCGATCCCTGCGACAGCGCCTCCGGCTGATACGGATGCGCCTCCGCAATCCCCTCCAGCCGCGACACAAATTCGTTCACCCGCGGGTTGTATTTCATGGTGCAACTGCCCAGCGGATACATCCCCAGATCGATGGCGTAATTCCACGTCGAAAGCCGCGTGAAGTGCCGGATGATCTCGATCTCGCTTAGCTCAGGGAGCGTTCCGGTATCCTCGCGGGCCAAATCTCCGAGCAACGCCTTCGCATCCGCTGCAGGAACATCCAGCTCCGCCAGCCGGTAAGCCTTTTTCCCCGGCGCCGACTTCTCAAAGCTCAGCCCCTCGTTCTGCGTCAGGTGCGAGGTGACCTTGCGCGTCTTCCCCACGAATTTTTCCGTCTCAGTCGCCATTCCAGTTTCCTGCCCCTCGGTTCTTCTCCGTGCTCTCCGTGTCCTCTGTGGTGAAATCTCTTTCCTACCTCGCCACAGCACTCGCCGGAGCCGACGCCACCACGCCAGCCGCCGCATCAATCTGTTCCCGCGAAGTCAGCTCGGTAGCACACCACAAAGTCGCATTCCCCAGTTCCGGATACCACCGCTTCAGCGCGACGCCACCAATAATCTTCTGCTCCAGCAGCCGAGCGTTCAGCGCTTCGGGAGCCTCATCCGTCTGCAGCACAAATTCGTTGAATCGCGGTGATGACCCAAAGAGCAGTTTCCCGTCAGGACCCAAAGTCTTCGCCGCATAGTCCGCCTTCGCTAGATTGTGCAGCGCCAGTTCCTTAATCCCTTCCTTGCCGTACACCGTCATAAACACCGTCGCCATCAGCGCGACCAAGGCCTGGTTCGTACAGATATTCGAAGTAGCCTTCTCTCTCCGAATATGCTGCTCGCGCGTCGACAAGGTCAGCACAAATCCGCGCCGGCCCTTCGTATCCGTCGTCTGCCCAACCAGCCGCCCCGGCATCTGCCGCACATATTTTTCCTTCGCCGCAATCACGCCGCAGAACGGCCCGCCAAAACTCGGAGCCACACCGAACGACTGCGCCTCCATGATCACAACATCGGCCTCAACCGGCGGCTTTACGATTCCCAGCGAGACAGCCTCGGCAATCGCAACCACCAGCAGCGCGCCCTTCTTGTGCGCAATCTCCGCAATCGCCGCAACATCCTCAATCACGCCAAAGAAATTCGGCGATTGCACCAGCACGCAAGCCGTCTCATTGGTCACCGTCGCTTCGAGCGCCGCCAAATCGACGCGCCCATTCTCTACGTATCCAACCTCAACCGCGACCTGCCCCGAACTCACCTCGCGATGCTGCGCGTACGTGTGCATCACCTCGCGATACTCTGGGTGCACGGTCCGCGCGACGACGACACCATCGCGCCCCGTCACCCGCATCGCCATCATCACGGCTTCAGGCGCCGCGGTCGACCCGTCATACATCGACGCGTTCGCGATGTCCATCCCCGTCAGCTCGCAGATCATCGTCTGAAACTCGAAGATCGCCTGCAGTGTCCCCTGCGTAATCTCCGCCTGATACGGCGTGTACGAAGTCAGAAACTCCCCGCGCTGCACAATCGTGTCGATGAGTACAGGCCGATAATGCCGATAAACACCGGCTCCAAGAAAACTCGCGTACCCGTTAGCATTCTTCGCCGCCGCGGCCTTGAAGTGATCGACGATCTCGGACTCGCCCATCTGCCGTGGAATCTCGAGATCGCGGGCAAGCCGGTATTCCTCAGGAATAATCGCAAACAAATCGTCAATCGACGACGCGCCAATATCGCGCAGCATCGCCGCGCGCTCAGCATCCGATTTAGGCAAATAGCGCATAAAGGTTCTCTGACTCAAAACAGAAATGGTGGGATCCGGAAGACGCTAGTGCCCCGTCTCTTCCTTCGCGTACGTCTCGTAATCCGCAGCCGTCAGCAGCGAATCGATCTCCTTTGGATCGCTCAACTCAATCTTCATAATCCACGCCGAATGCGCGTCCGCATTAATCTTCTCTGGAGCCGCCGTCAGTTCTTCATTGATCGCCGTCACCGTCCCCGTCGCCGGCGCATATAAATCCGACACCGCCTTCACCGACTCGACGCTGCCGAACACTTTCCCCTTCTCGACCTTATCGCCGACCTTCGGCAACTCAACAAAAACAATGTCGCCCAGCGAGTCCTGCGCGTGGTCGGTGATTCCCACCGTCGCAGCCTTGCCGCTGACATCAATCCATTCGTGCTCGCGCGTGTATCGATAATTTGTGGGATATGCCATCTCTTCAGTTCTCTCCCCAATTGTAAGGGCTGTTTTCTGCAGCCCGCGAAATCTCACCAACCCCGAAATAACTCCGTGTACTCCGTGTCCTCTGCGGTGAGTTGTCTAAACCTTCTTTGGCTTCTTATAAAACGGCACCGGCACCACCACCGCCTTCACCGGGCAATTGCGAATCTCCACCGCAACCTCAGTCCCAACCTCGGCAAAGCTCCGCGGCACATACGCCAGCGCAATATTCTTCTTCAGGAACGGCGCCGGAGACCCGCTCGTCAAGCTCCCAATCGCGTTCCCGCTCGAATCCATCACGCGATACCCATCGCGAGCAATCCCCCGCTCCACAACTTCGAGGCCCACCAATTTCCGAGTCGGCCCACCCGCGTCCAGCACCTTCTGCAACGCGGCCGAGCCCGAAAACGCGCCCTTCTCCATCTTGCAGAACCGGTCCAGCCTTGCTTCCCACACATTGATCGACTCAGAAATCTCATGACCGTACAGCGAAAGCGCCGCCTCTAATCGCAGCGTATTCCGCGCCCCGAGCCCACACGGCACAATCCCAAACTCGGCGCCCGCAGCAATCACTTCATCCCACACGCGCTCGCTCGTCGCGACATCCGAAGGGATGTAAATCTCAAACCCATCCTCGCCCGTGTACCCGGTCCGCGCAATCAGCGTGTTCGCGAGGCCGCACACCGTGCCCCACGTGAACCAGTAAAACTTCACCTTGCTCAGGTCCGCGTTCGTCAGCTTCTGCAGCGTCTCCTGCGCGCGCGGCCCCTGAATCGCAAGCTGCGTGTAGTAGTCGCTGTAGTCGCTTACGTGGCAGTCGAACCCGCGCGCCTGCGCCCGCACCCACTCGTAATCCTTCTCCCGCGTCCCTGCGTTGATCACGAACAAATAATCGTTGTCGCTAAATTTGTGAACGATGATGTCATCGACGAACGTGCCTTCGGGATACAGCATCGCCGAATACTGCGCCTGCCCGACCTGCAGCCGCGACGCGTCGTTCATCGAGATGTGCTGCACCGCCTCGAGCGACCCAGGACCGCGAAACTGAATATCGCCCATGTGGCTCACGTCGAACAGGCCCACGCCGGTGCGCACCGCCATGTGCTCGGCGATCAGCCCCGAGTATTCGACTGGCATATCCCACCCGCCGAAGTCGACCATCTTCGCTCCAAGGCGGCGATGGAGAGCATTCAAGGGAGTTTTACGGAGCGCAACCGATGTGGACACAAACCCTCAGGCAAACACGGAATTCTGGAGGCACGAACTTTTAACGTTACAACCCGACTCGTTGCCGGTCAACGCATGGGTCAACTTCGAAACGGCCCTATTGTGGAAGACGCGCACGCAGAATCCAGCGCAGCGAATAAATCCGCGACCCGAACTGGATCGATTCGGCCCAACGTCTGAACTAACCAGCGCGGCCGCTATCGCCGAACCAGCCAGAGGATCACGATCGCGACCACCACCCCGGCAATTACCACGGCCCGGATCGCCTGAAACCGATTCATCCATGGATTCTGCACGCTTCACCCTGGCCCGATTATAGCCCGGCCATGGTCTGCTCCGAATCCGGCCACCCTCATTACGCAGCTACGATGAGAAGGTGCCCCTGCCGTTCCCCATCCTTCCCGCGGCCATCGCCCTCGCGCTTCTGCTCGTGCCGCTCTTCGCTTTTGCCTTTGCCGGCGAAGCGTGCGCCCGCGCCGCGCAGTCACTTCCCGCGTACGTGCGACTCATACTGCCCGCAATCCTCGTCCTCCCCTACCTGATCGTCGCGCTCGGCTCGCACATCCTCGCGCTCCGCTGGCTCCTCGTTTATCTCCTCTCTCCCGTGCTCATCGCCGCGCTCGAAAATCTTGCCGCGCGCCTCGACCCCGGCCAGCGCGGCCATCTTCTCGACGTCCTCGTCCTCATTCCCCTCGGCCTCGCGGTCGATTTTCGTTGGCTCGAAACTGCGTGGCCTCACAAACTCGGCCTCCTCGGCAAACTTACTCTCCTCGACGCCGGCCTCTACGCCTTCCTCGCCGTCCGCTGCCTCACCGCCGTCGGCTTCGACCTCCGCTTTCGCACACGCGACTGGGCCACCGGCCTCCGCGAATTTCTCTTCTACCTCCCCATCGCGGTTCCCCTGGGCCTCGCCCTCGGCTTCCTCCACTTCCATCGCCACATTGACCATGCCTGGCTCATCATCCCCGCGTGGATCTTCACCTTCGTCGGCGTCGCGCTGCCCGAAGAAATCTTCTTCCGCGGCTGGATGCAAAACCTCCTCGAGCGCCGCATCGGCCGCACCTCCGCCCTGCTCGTCACGGCCGCCGTCTTCGGCCTCTCTCATTTCAACAAGCGCGCCGCCTTCTTCAACTGGCGCTACGTCCTGCTCGCCGCCCTCGCCGGCATCTTCTACGGCCGCGCCTGGCGTCGGGACCACCGCGTCGCCGCTTCCGCCATCACCCACTCCACCGTCGACACCCTCTGGGGCGCGCTGTTTCGTTAGTTTTCCTGTTTCCACCACAGAGGTCGCAGAGAATCCAGAGACTCAGAGGTACCTTCTCTGTGTCCTCTGTGCTCTCTGTGGTGAATTCTTTTCCCCGCGTAAAATGTGGCTCAGAACACCATGACCACCACTCCCCTCGCTATTCCGAACGAAGTTTCCACACCGCTCCGAGAACAAACCCTCGAAGCCTTTCGCCGCTGGGGATACCTCCAGGCCCACCTCGACCCTCTCGACCAATACCTCGCCCCGCTCCCCGTCCCCGAGCTCGACCTCAATAACGAATTCGCAGCCGAAGCCCGCCGCGTCTACTGCTCCACCATCGGCGCGGAGTTCATGCACATTCCGTACCGCGACCGCCGCGAATGGATTCAGCAACGCCTCGAAGCCGAAGCCCCAAAGCCAGACCAGAACCACATCCTCGAGCTGCTCGCCCGTGCCGACATCTTCGAGCAGGTCATCCAGTCGCGCTACCTCGGCACCAAGCGCTTTTCCCTCGAAGGCGTCACCGCGCTCATCCCCTTCCTCGACGAGCTCCTCAACCGCTCCGCGGAGCTCGGCGCGCAGCGCGCCCTCATGGGCATGAGCCATCGCGGCCGCCTCAGCGTCATGGTCAACACCTTCGGCAAATCGCCCGTCGATATTTTCGCCAAGTTCGAGGACGTCGACCCCCGCAGCATCCTCGGCGGCGGCGACGTGAAATACCACGTCGGAGCCACAGGCAACTTCGCTGCACGCAACGGCTCAAATGTCGCGCTCCACCTCGTCTCGAACCCCAGCCACCTCGAGGCCGTTGATCCTGTTGCTATGGGCCGCGCCCGCGCACGCCAGGATCGCTACGGTGCCGATGGAGTCGACCGTGTTCTCCCCGTCGTCATCCACGGCGACGCGGCCTTCGCCGGCCAGGGCATCTGGGCAGAGACGATGAATCTCGCCGGCATCGACGGCTACTCCGTCGGCGGCGGCATCCACATCATTGCCAACAATCTCATCGGATTCACGGCCGAGCCGGAAGAGACCAACTCCACCCGCTTCTCCACGGACCTCGCCAAGCGCCTGCCCATCCCCATCTTCCACGTCAATGCAGAAGACCCCGCCGCCGTCGTCCGCATCGCCACGCTTGCTGCCGAATACCGCTACCAGTTCCACACCGATGTCGTCATCGACCTCATCGGGTATCGCCGTCACGGCCACAGCGAAGTCGACGACCCCACCGTCACGCAGCCTCTGCGCTACGCAAAGATCAAAGACCACCCTCCCCTCTATCAGATCTACGCGCAACAAATCGGTGTCGACTTCACTCCCCAGGCCAAACAGCTACAAGCCGAATTCGCCGAAGCCCAGAAAAAAGCTACCGCCGCGAAGAAGAAGCCCCGGCTCGTCGAAATGCCGGAGTACTGGAGCCCGTATCAGGGCGGACCCTGGAGCGCCAGCCTCGAAGTCGACACCGGCCTCGACTCGGCAACCATCCAAACCATCGCTACCAAACTAGCCAGCTGGCCGGAAGGCTTTCACATCCACCCGAAGATCAAGAAGCTGCTCGAACAGCGCGCCGCCATGGGTCATGGCATGCAGCCCTTCGACTACGGCATGGCCGAGGCGGTAGCATTCGCGTCGCTGCTGCTGAACAACACGCCGGTCCGCCTCAGCGGCCAGGACTCGCAGCGTGGCACCTTTAACCAGCGCCACTCCGTCCTCATCGACATCGAAAATGAGCAGCGCTGGATCCCGCTGAACCACCTTGACAGCGACCAGGCCTCGTTTAGCGTCTACAATTCGATCCTCTCCGAGGCTGGCGTCCTTGGCTTCGAGTACGGCTACAGCCGCGATTACCCCGAAGCTCTCGTCCTGTGGGAAGCGCAGTTCGGCGACTTCGCCAACGGCGCGCAAATCGTCATCGATCAGTTCATCGCCGCCGCCGAAGACAAGTGGGGACTGCTGAGCGGCGTCACGCTTTTGCTCCCGCACGGCTACGAAGGGCAGGGCCCCGAGCACTCCAGCGCGCGCATCGAACGCTATCTCCAGCTCGCCGCGCGCGACAACATCCAGGTCTGTCAGCCCTCAACCGCCGCACAGTATTTCCACCTGCTCCGCCGTCAGGCCCTGCGCGAATGGCGCAAGCCGCTCGTCGTCTTCACGCCGAAAAGCATGCTCCGTCATCCCGACGCGCTCTCAACGCTCGCCGACTTCAGTCGCGCGCGTTTCCTGCCCCTTATTCCTGAAACCGAAATCCAGAACGCGCACCGCCTGCTCATAGCAACAGGTAAAATCGGCCACGAACTCCGCGTCGAACGCGCCAAACGCAAGGACGCAACCACTGGCATCCTTTTCCTCGACCAGCTCTACCCCTGGCCCGAAGCCGAACTGAAAGTCGCGATCGAAGCCCTCCCGTCCGCACACGAAATCGTCTGGGTCCAGGAAGAGCCCGCCAACATGGGAGCCTTCAACTTCGTCATGCCTCGTTTGCGCCGCATCGCAGGAGACCGCCAGGTCCTCAGCGTGAAGCGCTCCGCCGCCGCCAGCCCCGCCACCGGCTCGGCAAAGGCTCACGACATGGAACAAAAAACCCTCATCGACCTGGCTTTGAAGAGCGGGGGGTAGGTCTGGAGAAGGGGGTCGAGGGGTAGACCGGCACTTAGAATCAAAGAGATACAGGGGGCTTACCCCTTTGTATTTACTAAGTAGTTATGGGGATTCGCAGAATCGAAAGTTTGGGGCGGCTGGTGCTCGGGGGCTATAAAGCCCGGATCGTTTTAAGCGGCTTAACGGCATGGCTGAAAGCCATGCCCCTTCACGTTTTCGTGCCAAAGGCCAGTGGCCTGACCGTATGATTCAGTATGATTCCGGGCCTTAAATGCCCGCCTCCGACGAGGGACAGCTACGATGCACAGAAAAGAAATTCGCCGAATCACAGGGCATACTTTTGCAAGCCAGCAATCAAATAAGGATTCCTGGTATCGCTCTGCCATTTCCTTCTACGAAGGTGCAAATATTCTTTGGCAACACGAGGATTCGATTCGCAGTGGTCTGGTATTTCTCACGAATGCGGCTTTGTCTATCGAGCTATTGCTTAAGGCCATTGTTGTTGCGAAGGGCAGAGCACCTTCCCAGCACCACAGGTTGCCCGACCTTGCGGCTGACGCCGACGTTGCATTCTCGAAGAGCCAAAAGGCGACTTTAGAGTTTTTGGGGGAAGTCCTCAAGTGGAGCGGACGCTACCCAGTTCCCAAGAAAGAAACAGATTGGGATCATTACCATGACCATGTACTCGAGAGGCATACGATCAGGGAAAGAGAGGGAAATGTTGGACGAGTAAGGGCTAACCCGGAGACTTTTCCGTCGGTCACAAACTATCAAGCGCTTTGGGACTTAGCGAATCGTAAATGGGACGAGATTCAACTACAGCCAACTACAGAAAAATAGATGGAACCGCAGATTCTTCGACTCCGTTTGGCGCGAAAAACGCGACCGAAAAAGCGGGCTGGATTTCCCCCAGCCGCCTTTCGCTATTCCCTACCGCCTATTCCTAGCCCCTCGCGTGCCAGTGCATCTCCCACCCCAGATACCGAATCGCCGCCTCATACACCGGCGCCGCCACATGAGAGAAGTTAGCCGCCACGTGATGCTCAAACCCCTGCTCGCAGATCTCATGCAGCAGCTTCTGCATGTGCGGAATCTTCGCCACGCCCGCCCCGCCAAAGGTCTCCAGCGGATCGTTCGTGAACTCGCCTTCGCCAATGTACCCGCGAATCTTGCCGCGATAATCGTCCGTTGAGAAGCGCACATAACTCATAGCGCCCGGCTTCACCCGCCCCACGCAGGTCCCAAAGGTATTCTCCTTGCCCACCGTGCCTGCAATGATTGCCTGGAAGTCCATCACCACGTCGGCAAAGAAATGCTTCGGCAAATTCGAGCAGTGGAAGCAGACACACTTGTCAGGATCGTCGCCGTAGTTGTTATTCCAGTCCAGCAGCGCGCTCGGCGTCTGGCTGGCCAGCGCCAGCGCATGCATGCTCACCGTGCCCATCACGTCCGTTTCGCACGCAGCCGGCAGCAGGCTCTCGCTCATCATGCTCATCACCGTGCACGGCACCACGCCGAAATTCTCTTCGAGCGAAGTCCAGCACTGCACCGCGCTCACTGTGCAGTGCGTGTCCTTCATAAAGCGCTCGATCGCGACGCCCAGCTTCGACATTTTGATCAGCGCGGCTTCCGGAATCGCGCCCGTGTTCACATACGCCCGAATCGCATCGAGCTTCATCTTCACGTCGCCGTCGTCGTCCTTCATCCGGCCAATCGCGCCGAAGATATCCGAGAGATCCAGCGTCACCACCGAAATCCCGTACCGCTCCAGCAGCTTCTCGCTGTAACGAACCGTGTTGAACGCCTGCGGGCGCGCGCCAATCGCGCCAATGCGCAGCTTCCTCAGCCCATTCGTCACGCGGCAAACCTTTGTGAACCAGTCCAGGTCCTTCGCGAACTCATCCGAACTCGGCTGCACCGTGTGGTTCTTCGTAATCGAATATTTGATCCCGTACTGCATCAGGTTGTTGCACGCCGACATCTTCCCGCAGAAGCTGTCGCGCCGGTCCGTGATCTTCATATCGTCGCGGCGATCCGGCGTCGCCTGCACCAGCACCGGCACATTCAGCGTCGAATACCGGATCGAATCGGCGATCCCGCGCTCGTCGCCGAAATTCGGCAGCGTCACGATGATGCCGTCGATCTCGTCGCGATGGGCACGGAACAGATCGCCGCACCGTATCGCCTCCTCGTGCGACTCCACTGCCCCATGGCTGGCCTCTTCCGGCGTCAGCGCGATCACTTTGATTCCAGCCTTCGCCAGTACGCCGAGCATCTCTTCGCGGCCCTCACTGGCCAGATGACCCGGGAAAAATCCGCGGTTCCCCACAATAAGTCCGAACGTCAGTTGCTTTTTCATACGTGCATTCCCTCAAAAATATTCGCCAGTTTCGATCCCGTCCCTTACCGGGGACGAAATCGCAGAGTATAGAAAAGTCCCGCCACCGTCATGATGGCGCCCCACCAGACAGGCGCATGCAGTTCGTTGAGCACCGGCGGATTGAGGAGCGGATGACTCAGCTCCCAAATCCCGGTCCCGGTGATGAGCACTCCGTAAACGAGCAGCAGGATACCGGAGAAAAACCAAATCTGAATGTGTCCGCGCACTCAAGCCTCCTACCAGAAAATAATGTTCAGCACGACGAAAACCACCGCCACGGCGCTCGCCCAGATGATCGGCTTCTGATACCAGTGGTCGTCGTGCTCTTCGGGAATCTTCGACGCGCCGTACACCAGGCCTTCCAGCTCCGCCACGGGCCTGGGCTGCGTCATCAAACTCACCACCACTGTCACCACCACGCACGCGATCAGCGACCACAGCGCGCGATACATGTCCTCGGCCATGGCCTTGGCATCCGGAGAAAGCGCCACGTATCGCAGAGCGGCAGGATTGAAGTGCACCCACAGAAAAAGTGAAACAGCCGTACAGGTTCCCGCGAGCAGCCCCCAGAAGCCGCCCGCCTTCGTCGCCCGCTTCCACAGCATCCCCAGCAGCACCGTCCCCAGCAGCGGCGCGATAAAGAAGCTGAACAGCGCCTGCACGTAGTCCATGATGCTGGCGGCGTGCTGCACCAGATAAGCGGTGCCCACTGAAATCAGCACGCCGACAAACGTGCACCAGCGCCCCATCGCAACGTAGTGGCTGTCGCTGGCCTTTTTGTTCAGAAACGCGCCGTAGATATCGTAGGTCCACACCGTCGCAAACGCGCTCACGTTGCCCGCCATGCCCGACATGAAGCCGGCGATCAGCGCCGTCACGCCCAGCCCCAACAGCCCCGGCCCGCAGTAGCGCACCAGCATCAGCGGCAGCACCTCGTTATAGCTGTGCTGGCCGGTCGCCACCGCCACGTCCTGCCCGACCAGATGGAACGGCAGGACCGACAGCGCCAGCAATCCCGGCAGAATAACGATGAACGGCACCATCATCTTGAATGCCGATCCAATGATCGGCGCCATGCGCGCCGCGCGCAGGTTGTGCGCCGAGAGCACCCTCTGCACCACCAGGAAATCCGTCGTCCAGTAGCCGCAGCTGATCGCAATCCCCAGCCCAAACACCAGCCCCGTCCAGTGGATCCCCATCGGATTGTCGCGGAAATGGGCCGTGGTGCTCCACAGATGCGTGTACTGCATGCTGCCCATCCGGGCCGCGATCTGCGCTTTTAGATTCGTCCACCCACCGGCTTCGATGAGTCCGAGGATCGGGATCAGGAGTGCCCCCAGCCAGATCAGCAGGAACTGCAAAATCTCATTGAAGATCGCCGAGCGCAAGCCGCCCAGCGCCACATAAATCGCCACGGTGATGGACGACACCCAAATGGAGAAATTCAAATTCCAGCCCAGCACGACCTTCATCACCAGCGCCATCGAATACATGTTGATGCCGCTCATCAGCACCGTCATGAATGCGAAGCACACCGCCGACAATCCCCGCGCGCCGTCGCCGTAACGCAAATGCAGATACCCCGGCACCGAGTGGGTTTTCGAGATGTAGTAGAACGGCATCATGACGATGCCCAAAAACAGCATCGCCGGAATTGCGCCGATCCAGTACCAGTGCGTCGCCAGAATTCCGTACTGATAAGCGGACCCGGCCCAGCCCATCAGCTCAAGTGACCCCAGGTTCGCGGACACAAAGCTCAGGCCGGCGATCCAGGCCGTCATTTCCCGGCCCGCCATGAAGAACTCTTCGCTGGTGTTCGCCGCACCCTTCAGGTAGAAGCCGATGTAGATGACCATCCCGAAGTAGATCGCGATCACCGCGATGTCGATGGCCCCAAGATGAACCAGTGACTGTTGGACCGGCCCCCCAACTAATACGCTCAGCGCCGATGCTGAAGCTAATGCGAATGACATTCCTTAAGATCCTCGGGTGCCACTGCGTTCGGGAAACCGATGGGGGTCTGTTTCCGGATTTAACTGCCCTGACCGTAAGTGGCCTTGACGCCGTGCTTACGGAAGTGATGCCGATCGAGCAACGCCTGTGAAATCCCTTTGCACTCCGGATTCAGCGTCGCGGTATAGTACGCCATCCGCGCGATCGACTCCAGCACAACCGCATGATACGCGGCCTCCATCGCGCTTTTTCCCCACGCAAACGGCGCGTGTCCGGCCACCAAGACCCCCGGCAACCCCGCCGGGTCCAACCCCTGGAACCGCCGGACAATGGCCTTGCCGGTGTTGAGCACGTAATCGTCTCCGACTTCGTCGTCGCCCAGCTGCGCGGTCACCGGCACCGGCCCATGAAAGTAGTCCGCATGCGTGGTTCCGTAGGCTGGAATCTCGCGCCCCGCCTGCGCCCAGGCTGTCGCAAACTCCGAATGCGTGTGCACGACGCCGCCGATCTTCGGAAATGCCCGGTACAGCTCCAAATGAGTATCGAGATCCGACGACGGCTTCAGCTTCCCGCCCAAAATCCTGCCGCGCAGGTCGCTCACCACCATGTCGTCGGCGGTTAGATCGGCGTAGGGCACGCCGCTGGGCTTGATCGCCACCAGCCCCTGCTCTCGATCGATGCCGCTGGCGTTGCCAAAGGTGTAGAGCACCAGCCCCCGGCGCACCAATTCAAGATTGGCTTCCAGCACTTCCGACTTAAGGACATCCAGCATCATGCAGCGTTACGCAGGCCGCAGTTTGCGCGCGGCAAAACACGGGCGAAGCGCCATTCTACTAAATCGCGGAGTTTTCGGGTAATCGTTTACCGGAGTATTTGCATTCACCTCAAACCGCCCCTGGTTCCCCCCTACTTCGCGACCGTCAACTGGATCGCTGTGGCTCCATCCACTCGAGAGCCCGCCGCCGGCGCCTGTCCCACCACGGTTCCCGGCGGATAAATCGGAGCCATTTGCCCGACAGCTGGAGACGCGACGTGCATGTCCTGCTCCTTGACCGGCGCCAGGTGCAGCCCCATCCGCGTCAGTGTCAGCGCGGCCGCCGTGAACACCTGCCCCTCCAGATTCGGCATCACTAATCCTCCGGGCATCACCACACCGCCCTGCGCCGGCGCCTCCACTGGCGACGCGATCAGCAGGTTCATGGTTGGGCTCTCTACCCCCGACGCACTCGGCTCCGGGCTCTGCGCAATCACCGCGCCCGGCGGCGCGCCCGGCCAGGGCATCTCCGCCACCACGCCCATCTGGAACCCCGCGCGCCGGATCGCGATCGTCGCAAACCGCTGGTCCCTGCCCTTTACATCCGGGATCGCCAGCTTCTGCGGACCCAGGCTCTCGGTCAGCCAGACGCGCCAGCCACGCCGCACCAGCGTCCCCGGCGCCGGCGACTGATTCGCGACCCGCCCCGCCGGCACGTCTGCTGAATACAAATGATTCTCCACTTGCAGCGTCAACCCCAGCCCGGCGGCCTTTTGCCCAGCATCGGCTACTGCCATTCCCTTCAGATCCGGAATCTGCACCTCAGCCCCGTGAATCGCCAGGTGCATGGTCACGATCGCCGACGTCATTGCCACAGCGATCAGCAGCAGCACCACCAGCACGAAGCGGAAAAATCCGATCATGATTCGTACTCGATCGAGTACTCGATCTTCGCCGCCTTCTCCAGCATCTTCGAAACCGAACAGTATTTGTTCTTCGAAAGCGACACCGCGTCCTCCGCCGCCTTCTCTGCAACCTTCCCCTTAATCCGGTATGTCAGATGAATGTGCGTGAAGACCCGCGGCGGCTCGGGCGCCTGCTCCGCAATCGCTGAAACCACCAACCCCTCCAGAGGTTCGCGCTTCTTTTGCAAAATGCTTACCACGTCCACCGACGTGCACCCGCACAGCGCCACCAGCACCGCCTCCATCGGACTGGGCCCTGCGGTATGCTCCTTCGTCGCATCGAAATGAATTGTGTGCCCGCTCTCCGACTTCCCATCGAACAGCATTCCCTGTTTCCACTCCGCGCTCGCAATCAACTCTTCCCTCCCTCCGCTCCAACCCGCATTCCTCTGTGTCCTCCGTGTCCTCTGTGGTGAAGAGGGTGGGTCACTGCCGATGCTGATTATCCGATGCCGGCTCCGGATGGATCAGCACCCGATCCACCTCTGGACAATCCAGCTTAAAACGATGTTCCAGCTCCGTAATCGAATCATGCACTCGCCGCATGTCCATCGCATCGGGCAGCGTGCAGTGGCAGGTCACGTGGAGATGCTCGCCCACCCGATCCACCTTGACCTCGTGAATGTCCACGACCTCCGGCACATTCGCCGCCGCATCACGCAGGCGCCGCTCCAGGCGCCGATTCTGCTCGATCGGCTCCGGCGCCTCAATCGTTCCCGGCTCGCTCTCGATATGCGTCAGCACCGATCCGACCTGCGGCAGCTCCTCCCGAATCTGTTCCTCCAGCTCATGCACAAACCTGTGCGCCTCCAGCAGGGGCATCGTCTCCTTCACTTCGATGTGCTGCTCCACGTGCAGTCCATCCGCGAACGCCTCGATGCTCACATCGTGCAGCAGCGCGTTATTGCGCGCCGCCACCGCCCGCACCTGGTCGAACAAGCTCTCCGCTAGTGTTGACCGCGGCACCGTGTGGATCACCACGTCCGCCCCCGGCAACACACGCTGCACCGCCGCCGTCGCCCGGCCCACCAGCTCCTCGGTCCGCTGGAACGTCAGTTGCCGCGGCAGCGACAACGTGACATCCGCAAAATAATTGCTGCCCGACTTCCGCACTCGCGCCTGATCGATGCCCAGCACACCGTCCGTCCGCCGCACCTCTTCGAGCATTCGCGTGTGCAGCTCCGGCGACACCGCGTCGGTCAGCACGAACGCCGCCCGCCACGCCAGCCTCCACCCAAAAAGCAAAATCATCGCTGAGACCGCCAGCGCCGCGGCCGGATCGGCAAAGCGCAGCCACGGCACGTGCTTTACGGCGCCCAGCCATGACGCGCCCAGTCCCACCATCACCGCCACGCTGGTCCAGATGTCCGAAGCGAAGTGCAGAGCATCGGCCTCCAGCGCCGCGCTCTTGTGCCGCTGCGCCACTTTGCGCAACTCGCGCGACCGCCATCCGTCCACAACCATCGACACGCCCATCACCAGGAACGGCCACACCGAATACCGCAGGGCGACGGGATGAAAAAAGATGCGGCTGATCGCCTCGGCTGAAATCCAGAGCGCCGACGCCGCCATCAACCCCGTCTCCACGAAGGCGGAAATGTTCTCAACCTTCGCGTGCCCATAAGGATGGTTCCAGTCCGCCGGTCGCTCGCTCACCCGCACCGACATCAGCGTCAGCGCCGCACCCACCAGGTCCAGCGCCGAATGGGCCGCGTCCGACAACACGCCCAGGCTGCCCGTCAGAACTCCGACCGTCGCCTTCAGCGCCGTCATCGCGCAGGCCGCCGCCACGGACACCAGCGCCGCCCATCGCTTCTCCGCGCTGGCTTTCGACGTCGGCCCCGGTATAGTCGCGCTCGACATGCTCAGCTTCAGCCTACCGCGAGTTGTGCGGACTCTGTGGTGAAAGAGGAAAACCATTCACCACAGAGATCACAGAGGTCACAGAGGGGTAATGGATTTTTAAGTCTCTGTGCTCTCTGTGGCCTCCATGGTGAAAGGTTTCCTGCCCCGCCACAACCCGGCAATCCCAAACGTGTACGGAGTCCAGGAAACCTCAACGAATCCCGCCTCGCGCATCAACTCCACCATCACCGGAGGCGGAGGAAACCCTTCCACCGAGTCCGGCAAATATCCATACGCCCCCGCATCTCCCGAAATCCGTGCGCCAACCCATGGCAGCAGGTACCGAAAGTAAAACCCAAATACCCGCCCCACGACGCCGCCCGGCTTGCTGCAATCCAGAATCCCCACCTCGCCGCCCGGCCGCAGCACCCGCAAAAACTCCACCAGCCCGGCGCGATAATTCACCAGATTGCGGAATCCAAACGCTGTCGTAATCAGATCCAGCGACCCATCCGCAAACGGCAAATGCATCGCATCGGCCTCGATCACGGAAGCGCCGCGCCCCGCCAACTTCACGCGAGCCCGCGCCAGCATCGCCTCAGAAAAATCCGCCGCAATTACTGGCTCCGCTTCCGCTGGCCGACGACGCAGCAACGCCATCGTCATATCGCCCGTGCCGCAGCAAATATCCAGCACCCTCGCCTCGGGCCGCTCCAAAATGTGCCTGAACCGCCGCGCCGTCCGCCACCACCACGTCCGATCCACATTGCACGAGAGCACGTGGTTCAGCAGGTCATAGCGCGGCGCGATGCGGTCGAACATCGCGCGCACCGCCTCCGCCGAACTCGCCTCGTCGCTCGCCCCGGCAGGCCTCGATCCTGGGTTATGGATCACGTTATGGATCACGTTAAGGGTCTCGTCGTGACTTACGTTTCGCAAGCGTTCAGCATAGCGCAGCACCCCACGTCCCATCGCCCACCCTCAGGATTTACACTGCGCCTATGCGAATCTCTCCTCGCTCCTTCGCTGCCCTGCTTCTCGCCTCTCTCCTCCCGCTCTTTTCCGCCGCCGCGCAAAAAGCTGACTCCGACGACGCCTCGTCCGCCCTGGCTTATGCGCGCGCCCAGCATCTGCTGCACGGCATCAACACCGGCGGTTGGTTCGCACAGGCCAATGACTACTCCTCGCAGCGCCTCCAGACCTTCACCACCGCCGACGACATCGCCCTCATCGCAAAAATGGGCTTCGACCACTGCCGCCTCTCCATCGACGCCGGCCCTCTCGTCGCCTGGCAACACGCCGGCAAAGAAACTCCGTTCATGACCGAGCTCGATCGCGTCGTCAAGACCATGCTCGACCACCATCTCTCCGTCATCATCGATATTCATCCCAGCAGCGAGTACAAGGCCGAGCTCTTTCAAGGCACCTCCGGTGTCGGCAACTTCGTCTCCCTGTGGCGCGCGCTCGCCGCCCACTACGCTGCCACCGATCCCGAACACGTCTTCTTCGAAATCATGAACGAGCCGGAGCAGAACGACCCCTGGCGCTGGCTCGGCATCCAGGCCTCCGTCGTCAACGCCATCCGCCAGGCCGCCCCGCACCACACCATCATCGCCTCCGGCGCGCACTGGTCCGGACTCGGCGACCTCCTCGTCCTCGAGCCCCTCGCCGATCCCAACATCATTTACACCTTCCACGATTACGAACCCTTCCCCTTCACGCACCAGGGCGCAACATGGACCAGCCCCGAAGTCCGCCCCGAACGCGGCATCCCCTACCCGTCTTCGCCGGAAGCCATCGCCCCGAAACTCGACGAAGAGCCCACCCTCGCCGGCCAGTTCTTCCTCAACGAATATGGCCAGGACCGCTGGGACGCCTCCCGCATCGAGAACTCCATCGAGTTTGCCGCAAAGTGGTCCGCCCTCCACCACGTGCCCGTCTACTGCGGCGAATTCGGCGTCTTCCGCAACTATTCTCCGCCGACGGATCGCGCGCAATGGCTGCACGACATGCGCGTCGCCCTCGAAAATAACCACATCGGGTGGGCCATGTGGGACTACCAGGGCGGCTTCTCCGTCGTCGTCAAACAAAACGGCGCCACCACCCCCGACCAGGATGTCCTCACTGCCCTCGGGCTCCACATGCCGCAGTAAGCGATCAGCGTTCAGTTATCAGCGTTCGGCAAAAGCCCACCACGGCGATCACAGAGAACACAGAGTCTTTATTGCGTTCAGCTACTCAAGGGGAAATGGGAAATCAGGCGCTGGCAAACCTGGTCAATTCTCTGTGCTCTCCGTGACCTCTGCGGTCAAAGGGAACTCTGCACCCGACAGATGCGTAACAATAAGGTTCGACTCGATCGCTTCCAGCTAAACGGCCGGGGCGCTCGGGTCACGGATCTTCGGGATCCGATTCAGGGGTACGCTATGGCAAAACTTCTGCTCTTCTGCATTCTTCTTGTTCTCTGCTGGCCCCTCGCTCTGATCGCCCTCGTCGCCTACCCCATCGTCTGGCTGCTCCTGATTCCCTTCCGCATCGTCGGCATCGCGGTCGGCGGCGTCCTCGAACTCGTCAGCGCCGTCATCTTCCTCCCCGTCCGCGTGATCCGCGCCATCTGAGATCGACACTTCCGGATTGCCCGACCATCCGGGACGTTGTGATGGTTGCCGTATCATTTGGCGAAGGAACAGCAATGACTAGGGAAGACTTCGTACGCTTTGTGGAGGAAACTATTGAGGATGTCATTCGTCTCGCAGAGCAAAAATGCGGCAAGAGGCTTCCACGGGCGTACGTCTTTCGCTGGCTCGGTCGTGCGCAGCCTCTCATCGCCGAGAACGTAGTAGAGCACATCGTTCAACGCGTGTTTGTGGATGAGGAACACATCTATCCTTGCGTTGACATTTCATCCACATCATTGGTGCACCGCTGCTAAACAGAATGGCGGGTCAGCCGGTGCAAGCTCGCTCTTTACTCGCCGCTTCGATGCACCTGTAACCTGCAACCTGCAACCTGTAACCTGTTCCCATGCGCCCGATTCTCCTCGACGGCAAAGCGTATTCCAAAGAACTCGAAGCCGAGCTCACCGTCCGCGTTCAGCGCCTCAATCTCAAAGAGCCGCCCATCCTCGCCACCATCCTCGTCGGCGACGACCCCGCCTCCGCCACCTACGTCAAGATGAAAGGCAATGCCTGCCGCCGCGTCGGCATGGAATCCCTCAGCATTCATCTCCCCGGCCCGACCACCACCACAGAACTCCTCGACGCCATCGACGATCTCAACGCCAACCCGCGCGTTCTTGGCATCCTCCTCCAGCATCCGGTCCCCAAACAAATCGACGAGCGCGCCTGCTTCGATCGCATCGCCCTCGACAAAGACGTCGACGGCGTCACCGCCCACGGTTTCGGCCGCATGGCCATGGACGAGCCCGCTTACGGCTCCGCCACGCCCGCCGGCATCATGCGTCTGTTGCGCCGTTATCAGATTCCCATCGAAGGCCGCGAAGCTGTCGTCGTCGGCCGCAGCCCCATCCTCGGCCGCCCCATGGCCATGATGCTGCTCCAGGCTAACGCCACCGTCACCATCTGCCACTCCCGCACCAAAAATCTCCCCGAGGTCGTCCGCCGCGCAGAGATCGTCATCGGAGCCGTCGGCAAAGCTGAGTTCATTCGCGGCTCATGGATCCAGGACGGAGCGGTCGTCGTCGATGCGGGCTACCACTCCGGCGGCGTCGGCGACATCGAACTCGCAGCCGTCATCGACCGCTGCTCCGCCTACACGCCCGTCCCCGGCGGAGTCGGCCCCATGACCATCGCCACCCTCATCGCCCACACCGTCGAAGCGGCCGAAAAAGCCACCACCCTCACGCCCCAGCCCGCGCTGACTTAGGGGACTCACGCCTGAGCCGGCTTCGCCTCGACGATGCCCACATCGCTGCCAACCGGGGTCACGCTCGTCAGCCGAAAACCTGCCGCCTCCAGAAGCGCCTTCCACTCCCGCTCACTGCGTTCTCTACCGCCGGTCACCGCCAGCATGTTGAGGTCGCTCATCAGGTGGCTTTCAAGGTCCGGGTCCGCGTGAGAGACCAGCGGAGGTAGAACGAACTCGATGATCAGCAGAGTACCGTTCTCCGGAACCACCGCGCGGCAGTTGCGAAGAATCGTCACCGCATCGGCGTCCCGGCGTCCGTGCAGAACATGCTTGATCATGTAGACATCGGCGCCGGCCGGAACCGACCGCGTCAGATCAGCGACCATCAGTTCACACCGATCAGCATCCTCTTCATGTGCGAAGCGCGTCTTCGCCGCCCCGATGCTGGGCTCGAGATCGACCAGCATCCCGCGAAGATGGGGATGAAGCTCGAGCACAGCAAGAAGCAGCGAGCCGCCGCCCCCGCCAAGATCGGCAACTACCTTCGCCCGTGAAAAGTCCCACGCCCGCGCGATCGGAGCGTAATCGTCCGCCGGAGCCGTGCCCATAACCGCGCGAAAGATCGAGCTGGCTTCAGGATCCTGCGACCACCGAGACGGCACACGCGGGTCGCGCACCTCCGCGGCTGGCTTGCCGGTCCGGATGCATTCGGTCAGCAGGGACCAGCTGTCGGCAAGAAGGTCCGCCCAGAAAACCACCGCCGGCCAGGCCGACTGATCCACGTCCCTGCGCAGCGGCTTCCCAAACGCGGTGAGCCGAAAAGATCGCGGCTCCGTCTCCTCCGTGACGCCGATGGCCGCGAGAGCACGCAGCAGCCGATACAGAGCATCCGCATCCGCCTGACAAGCTTCGGCCAGAGCTTCGACACTGCGCACCTCATCTCCCAGCGCATCGGCAACCCCAAGTCGCGCGGCCGCGCAAAGAATGCGACTGCGGGAATACGCCATGCCCATTTCGACCAGCGCCGTATTTGCCGTGACATTGCCGATGCCGCTCTTCGCCTCGACCATCCGAGCTCCTGATCCTGATGCTTCACGCGGCTACCACGAAGAATGGCTGAAGAACGTCAGCTGTCCGTAGGCCGCGCGGTCAATGCCGACCGGCGGCTGCGACGGGTCGCCGGTGCCCCACTCATAATGGTGCGGTTGAAACAGATTCTGCCCGACCACGGCAAACCGGAAGTGCTTGCCAAGCTCGCGCCCCAGATGCAGATCCATCGTCTGGTAGGCGGGCACTTTTTGCGCCGCCAGCCCGCTGACAAACCGGTACATCTGGTCGAACTCAAACCTGCCGGGAAGATTGATCATCGACTGGGCCATAACCATGTGCTTCGGGCTGGACTTATCGTAGGTGGAAACGGAGCCGGTGGAACTGATGTCGGAGGTCGGCCCATTGGCATGGAAATTCGAGTCCACATACGAATAGCTGGGATTCAACCGCCACCATGAGGTCAGAGCCACCTGCGGCGCAATCTCGAAGCCTGTGGTCGTCCCCCCGATCTGATTCTCGTATTCGATGGTGATGAAGGTGTTGCCTCCCGCCACGGAGAGCATCGGCGCACTGAAGCTTTGCAGGCGCGAATACTGATTTCGGAAAGCGGCCACATCCAGAAAAACACGATCGTGCACCAGTGTGCGGTACCCCGCTTCGTAGCCAATCACGTCCTCGGACTGGAAATGAGGATTGCCGGCCACGCGAATAAAGGTTGCCGGGCCGGCCGGGCCACTCAGCTGAAAATCCTCTTCCAGATCGGACGGTGTCGTCACGGCCCGCGTAACGCCCAGCCACGCCGACTGGTGCTCGGTCGGGGTCCACAGCAGACGCCCGGAGGGCTGGATGTCGAAGCCGCTGTAGTTGTTGTGCTGCAGCTTGGCCCCTGCGGTCAGATACACCTGGGAGCCGAGCGGAATCTCGTCCTGCACAAACCCCGTATGGTTGTGGTCGGTGGCCGACGGCGGAGCCAGGTCCTCGATACCGGGCAGACCGACAATCTGATAGGGACTCCAGTGCAGCCCACCGCCCCAGGCGAACTTCTGCCCGGCCGGCAGATTCAGGTGCTCCACGAAATCGATGTCAATCGTGTTGCGTGTCTCGCTCAGCGCTATCCCCGCGCGCACTGTGCGATCGAAGTAGCTCTGCAGTGTGAAACCCGTGCCGTTGGCATTTTCCCGTTCCCAGCGCAGATTCAGGTCCCCGCCTGATGTTTGATCCACCACCGGCGTGGTGCCCACGATATGTGGAGAATTGCCTCCGTAGATCATCCCTTCCAGGAAGTATGTGTCGCGGCCTTTGTCCAGATCTGTCCGGAAGCCGAAACGCTCCTGGTGCCACGCGTCGTCGTTCATGCCGTCGGTGTGATATTCGTGACCACGCTGGAAACCGTGCCCGTAGAATCGGTAGCTCAGGTCTCCGCGCACGAATCCGAACTGCAGCGTGTCGACGGTGTGATCCAGCGTTCCCCCCAGCCCCGACGCCATCGTCCCGCGCGTTTCCGAAGACTTTTTGGTGATTATGTTGATGACACCGTTCGCTGCGTTCGGTCCCCAGATCGTTCCACCGGGCCCACGGATCACCTCGATCCGGTCGACGTTTTCCAGCGGCAAATCCTGCACGTCCCAGTACACTCCCGCGAACAGGGGTGTGTAGACGTTTCTTCCGTCGATGAGAACCAGCACGGATTTGGAGAAGTTGTTCTCGAGCCCGCGAATCCCGACCGCCCAGGTGGTGGAACTCAGCCGGCCCACCTCCACGCCGGGAGCCAGCCGCAGGGCATCCGCGATGGAGGTCGCTCCGGAGCGACGGATATCGTCCGCGGTGATTACATACACAGCCGATGGCGTATGCCACAACTCCGTGGGCCACTTGTTCGCCGTCACGACCTCGAGGTTGCCGAGTTGTTCCAGTGAGAGGGTCTTGAGCTGCTTCGGATTCGCCGGCCCAACCGCCTGCCCCAGCGACGACGAGTCCTCCGCGCGCATCGCGCACGGCGTCGCGAGAACGGCCAGCAAAAACACCGCCACCTTGCGGGCAGAACACGAAAATGCCAACGCACGCTCCGTCTTTGAAGCGAATCTGAGGGTTAAGCTGGTTCAAAGTTGCGGCGGGCGTACTTCCGAAAGGCTCCGAGCTATCGCAGGAGTTCTGGGGTTCCCGCGGAACCCGTCGCAACACGAATTCAATATACGATGAACACTGCCCTCCCTGGCAACTCCCTGCCCCCTCCGTGGGATGACCTCGTTGGTTCCGGGACCGCCGGCGACTCCGGCAACGGTTCAATCACGGCCTTGACAGTGCGCCCCAAATAGCCTCCCATCATGGGATCAGAGCATTCAGGCCCCGCAACCTCCATCGCAGCATCCCAATCAAATTGCATCTGCGCCGTCGAACCTGAACCCAGAGACCTCATGCACATTCTCGCCACCTCGACAGCCTTTCCCCCGCACTACTTCTCCCAGCGTGAATTCCTCGACGCCCTCCTTCCCTACTGGGGCAACGACCCCAAAGTCGCCTCCATCATCGAGCGCCTGCACCTGCGCACGGGTGTCGATGGCCGCTACTTCGCCCGCCCCCTCACCGACTACCTCGCCCTCGACAGCTGGGGCAAATGCAACGATGCCTGGATCGACACCGCCGTCGACCTCGGCGAACGCGCGATAGACTGCGCCCTCAGGCAAGCCAACCTCCGCCCCGATCAGCTTCGCGCCATCTTCTTCGTATCCGTTACCGGCGTCGCCAGCCCCTCCATCGACGCGCGCCTCGTCAACCGCATGAAGCTCGCGTCCAACATCCGCCGCAATCCCATCTTCGGACTGGGCTGCGTGGCCGGAGCCGCCGGCCTTGCGCGCGCCGCCGATTACGTCCGCGCCTATCCTGACCAGATCGCCGTCCTGCTCTCCGTCGAACTCTGTTCGCTCACCTGGCAGCGCGACGACAAATCCGTCGCCAACCTGATCTCCGTCGGCCTCTTCGGCGACGGCGCCGCGGCTGTCATCGTCGCCGGCGACAACGTCCCCGGCCGAGGCCCGCGCATCCTCGCCTCGGACCGGGCGTTCTACCCCGACACCGAAGACGTGATGGGGTGGAGCATATCGGAAAAAGGCTTCAACATCGTGCTGTCGCCGGATGTCCCCAAAGTCATCACTGAGAACCTCGGCCGCAATGTCGACGACTTCCTTCTTGCTCACGGCATGACCCGCCGCGACATCGGCTGCTGGATCATGCACACGGGCGGCCCCAAGGTGCTCGAAGCTACCGCCGAAGCTCTCGGCCTTAGCCGCGAGCAGCTCGAAGTCTCCTGGGAAGCTCTGCGCCGCGTCGGCAATCTTTCTTCGGCATCGGTGCTTGTCGTGCTCGACGAAATCATGAAACACCGCCGCCCAGC
>Ga0181520_10003526_pt1 | contig 27310 bp, 20 predicted proteins | sample PEATcosm2014_Bin_29_FD_132451 | JGI IMG/M metagenome (GOLD analysis project Ga0181520, IMG submission 132451) | Peatland microbial communities from MTU Mesocosm Facility, Houghton, MI, USA - PEATcosm2014_Bin02_30_metaG | ecosystem: Environmental > Terrestrial > Soil > Wetlands > Peat | place...
GGAACGTGGTGACTCCGGCCAGAATCTCGGTGCGCCAGTTGGTTCCCAGACGCGTGAATTCAAAATAGCTTTCCAATCGATTGAGCATAGGCGGGTATCTCTAGGGAAACACACAGAAGCCGGGATGCAAAATGATTTGGCGACGGTGCTGGCAATTCCTATCCCAGCGCGCGATAACGAGAAGTTGCACAAGCAATTTCAAGCAAGCTGTCGCGTTGATGTCGCCTGCCGATCAACTCGTGAGGCATATTCGCTTGGTATAGTTGAGTGGAAAACGGTTCGTCGGGAAGAGTGCAGTGATTGGGTCGGGAGGTTTCTCGACGAGGGTATCAACCCAAAACATAACTGTATTCTTGGATTTAGCTCTAACTCAGGGATTGGCAATGCGCAAGGGCGTGAGCAACGAATTGAAAGCGCTTGACAGGAAATGTTGGCATAGTGGTATATTCTACTAGACAACTGGACGGGAGAGCATAGGATGGCTGAACTGCAACAGCTGGACCGCGGCAGTGTGATGCCTCTGCATCATCAGATCGGGCAGCGGCTACTCAGTCAGATTCAATCAGGGGTATTTGAGCCGGGCCAGCCACTGCCTCCGATTCAGGATATTGCCGCCAGCCTGGGTGTCAGCAACATGACCGTCCGGCAGGCCATTAAGTCTCTTTGCGATCTCGGGGTACTTTACAGCAAACAAGGCAAAGGAACTTTTATATCTAAGCTCAAACTTGAGAAGGATTTCCGGCAGATACTTTCGTTTACAGAAGAAATGAAATCTCGAGGGTCGACGCCCGGATCAAAAGTCATCTCTTTCGAGATTTGCCAGCCAAGCTCTGAGGTTATCGAAGCGCTTCGCTTAAAGCCTGATGAGCAAGTAATTCAATTGCGTCGTATTCGCCTGGTGAATGATATTCCGATGGGAATTGAGTGTAGCACTCTGCCACTCAGCCTCTGTCCGGACTTACTTACTACTTTCGACCCGCAGACCTCGCTCTACAAAATATTGACGGAACATTACGGGGTACAGATTATTGTCGCGGATGAGGTAGTAGAAGTTAACCAGGCAAGTTCCAATGAGGCCCGGTTGCTCCGGATCAGCGAAGGTAGCCCAATGTTTTCGTTTACCAGAACCTCATACGTTCAAAGCGGGCAGCCGGTGGAATTTGTGCAGTCGCTGTATAGAGGCGACCGCTACAAGATTGTGTACCGCCTGACGCGCCTAAATCGCGAATTGCTGGCGCCTCCGATTTCCATATGAAAAGGACTTGGTCCGCAGTTAGGCCTGAATAAAACGAAATAGGTTTTGTCGCCGGACTACAAGTGCGAGACGCAGTACGCGGAGGCCGGGGCCAGTGCGTTTACAATAATAAAGCTTGCGTGGCACTCCAACGGCACGATCTCGCAGCGGTATATTCATCCAAAGTGAGAGCCACTTCAGTTTGTATTAGACAGACTTGAAACGCCCAATCGAAAGACCCCGGAGGCGTCATATGGCGGCCACTAGCTGCGTTTTCAAATACAGTGCGTTGGTGAACCGAGAGCGTAGCATGTAAACTATTCATTCTAAAAGAAGGGCCTGTAGCTCAACGGTTAGAGCAGGGGACTCATAATCCCTTGGTTCGGGGTTCGAATCCCTGCAGGCCCACCACAAAACAAATCACTTAAAGAGATGTTGCCCAACCTAAAACAGCGCTGATCCGCTTCGGGGCGCTCGCGGACGATACACCGCCCTCGACAGCATCAACCACCGGCAGAGGCTGGACATCCAAAGATGGGAAGAAGCTCTGACAGCCTTTGCGGATCGATTCAGGTCCTAATACGGGTCGCTAGTGCGCACAATGTTCACAGACACGTGCTGGTTTTGGGCATACGCCTGCAATTAAGAAAATAAGGGGGCGAATCAAATGCGAGCCCAGCACACCGGACCCGCATTTGTGAATTCGCTCTGTTGTTAGCAGCTTTTCCGCCTTAACACCCAACCGATAGCCGCTCCGGCTACGATGCCTATTGCGGTTGCCACAATAACGGTCTCAATCGGATTCCGTTGGATTCGCTTCTTTGTGTCATCATAAAACTCGACAGCAGCATCACTGCCATGTTTTGCGGCTCGCCTAGCCGCGGTAACACCATCTTCAAGTGCATCCCCGACAGCTGAGGCAGCCCGAGAAGCTTTGCGTGACGTTTCGTCAATCTGATCGCTCATTTGCTCCAATACTGTGTGCGTCATTTTGTTATAACCTCTCCTAATCCATTGTCAGGCGCAGTTGGATGATCGGCTGAGCAACCTTGACCTTCGCGTGGATTAAGGATGCCTGGCAAAATCGCTCCTATTCTGTCGCGTATCTTGCTCTATTCGCGCCAGCTATGCCGCGCTATCAATCATGCTTATCTAAAGCGACAATATGTTTTCTCGATGCGGATAATCGGTTGGTTCGCGTTCGGTACAGCCCGGATGCACGGTGAAGTTCGGGATTTCGATCGGAAGCTCTCGCTAATTGTCTAAACAGGCAATGATAGTCTTGATCACCAGGTTGGTATCCGAAGGGCCTCGAACTGAGATCGAGACAACACCCGCTTGTTCGGCTGGATAGTCGTTCCCTCCTGGAAACAGGGCATCTCCGACATAGACCATTTCCTTCAGGGAGATGTGGAGAATATCGCGCAGCTTTCCAATTCCGTAAGCCTTATCAATGCCTGGCTTTGTGACATCAATCGATGTAGCGCCTCCCATACGAATCGAGAATTCTGGTATTAAAGTCTCCAGGATTGCTGTGATCTTTTTTCGCTTGGAAAAATCGGCATCCCATTTTTCCTTCTCTTCCAACGGCGCTTGTTGGCCCAATGCCGAGAATGTTATCTGGCTTCCACGATCCTCAATGACCTCTCCCCAGACCTTTTCGGCGCGATAACCTGCCGTTTCCATAGCATTTTTGAGCGAGCCGATGATCTTTTGTTTTTGTTCTGCTGTCAGGTCTTCCGAATACACCAGTTTCCAATCACCTGCGTATTGAAAGAACTTTGTACCGCAGGTTGGCAGCAACGAGAGATTCGCAAGGCTACCATCGTGAGGGATGTCAGAGAGCAGTTGTTTCTCGAACTGAGACCATGCGCCTCCAGAGATCACTGCAACCTTTACGACTCCCAATAGATCGTGCAGTAATGCTGCTGTTTCTTCATCCAGCGCGGACTTACTCGGCGCCAGGGTCCCATCCAGATCGAATACAATGAGTTTTTTCATGTGGGTCTTCAACTCTCAACTTCCGAAGCTTTTGACTGAAAGAAATGTGACGTTTGACCGCGGGCCGTCTCAGGTGCAGATGTTGAAGAAATTCATGGCTGTTGAATATTCCAGAACGCCGTGTTTGAATTTCTATCGAAGCGAGTGCGTCGGTGCTCCGTGTGGAGGTTGATCGCTCAAAGAAAACAAATGTTATAGGCGCAGAATCCTCACCTGGAGCCACCACAGGTACTATCCGTGACGACGCGACAAAGAGTCCGGTCAATAGTGAACAAGCGAACTGCAACCTGGTTGCACAAGGACCTATCTTCGCCTGGGTGTGGCACTTCATGATCGCGACCTGATTCAAAAGACTGCGGTCTTGCGATGAACGCAGGATACATGACTTGACAGCATGAGCAATTCGGGACAGACCGGCGACGGTATCCGCTGAGAAGTGCTCAGCCCACTTCAACAATGAAAGGCAAAGAGAGCTAACTTTCTTGAAGCAGACGCTGGAGTTTCTTGCGCAAGAGTAAGCGTGGAGGCCGTCCTTGTTCGCAACCTGTGACATGCATCAGCGCTGCCACAGGATTTGGCTTGCTTCGAGCGGAACAGATCCATTGGGATGATGGGGAATGATGCGCACAGTGTAGTCGCTCGCTGGGCGAGTTGCGGGCACTTGAGACGAATAGACGAGCGTACCAGTTAAATCTGCGCGGGCTTCCGATGCGCTCATAACTTCGAGAGCAGGCTTACTTCCCTGAGCTGAGTCCGCGTAAAGTTCGATTTGCAGTTGATCCTGGGTGAGGGCTCCGGGAGAAACTTCGACGTGAAAGAAATGCTGACCGTCATGAGTCTTGATTTCCACCGAACCCAGTCGCACTGTGCTCCAATGCTGATCGATATCCTGCAGCCAATGGAGCAACGCTCCGCCAAGCGCGCTATCTCCGGCTGCACGCTCGCGGTAACCGGACGCGGCAGGTAAATAGTGACCCTCGGTATACTCGCGAATGGCTCGCGTAGCTGAGAACTCTGAGGTAAGCCGCGCCATACTCTCGCGGACACGCGCTAACCATTTCAGCGGAAGGCCCTTTTCATTCCGTTCGTAGAACTCTGGAATGACTTCATCCTCTAGTGCAGCATACACAGCTTCAGCCTCTGAGCGATCCCAAAGAGCATCATCTCCATGCTCTTTGCCGTCACCAATGGCCCATCCCACTTCGGGTGAGTAAGCCTCGGCCCACCATCCGTCCAACTCAGAAAGGTTCAACCCTCCGTTGACGAGTACCTTCATTCCGCTTGTTCCGCACGCCTCCCATGGGCGGCGCGGTGTATTGATCCACAGATCAATTCCGTGAACCATGTGTTGCGCCAGCATCATGTCGTAGTCGCTTAGAAAGACGACTCTCGAACGAACTTCCGGACGCCGGATGAAATCCTTCCACTTCTTGATCAATGCCTGTCCAGGCAAATCCTGGGGGTGTGCTTTGCCGGCAAGAATCAGTTGCACCGGCCGTTTCGGGTCGGAGAGAAGGCGTACCAGCCGCTCAGAATCAAGCAGGAGAAGATCAGGACGCTTATATGTCGCAAAGCGCCGCGCAAAACCCAGAGTCAGCGCATTTTCGTCGAAGATGTTATTCGCAATCGATGAGTCTCCGCCTTCTGAAGCGAGCTGGCGGGCATACCGTTTACGCAACCGATCGACCAGTGTCTTTCGCTCCATGGAACGCATCTTCCAGATCTGTTCGTCGGTGAGGTTCCGGATGTCATCTTCAACAGCGCGATCTCCGCGCCAGCGCTTTTTGCCGCAAGCTGTGGTCCACAGCGCATCGGCCTCAACCGAATCCCAGGTCGGCACATGAATGCCGTTGGTCACCGAGCCAATCGGGACCTCTACTTGCGGCCAATGCGGAAAAAGCGGTTGGAATATCTGCCGGCTCACTTCTCCGTGAAGTTTGCTCACGCCATTCACACAGCCGCTGCCACGCAGAGCAAGATAGGCCATATTGAATGGCTCAGCATTGTCGCTGGAGTTTTGCCTTCCGATCTTGAGCAGTTCGTCAAGCGAGATGCCAAGTTCATCCTTCGCATAGTTGTCAAGATACTGCCGGATCAGTTGCGGGTCAAAGCGATCGAACCCAGCGGCAACCGCAGTGTGTGTCGTAAAGATATTTCCGGCCCGCGTAACTGCCAGAGCCAGATCGAACGGCTTTTTATTATCCTCTATATAGCAGCGCGCCCTTTCGAGCACCGCAAACGCCGCATGGCCTTCATTGAGATGGCAGACTTCGGGTTGCAAACCGAGTGCGCGCAGCAAGCGCCATCCACCAATCCCGAGAATGATCTCCTGCTTCAGACGCATCTCCGCATCGCCGCCATAAAGTTCACTGGTGATTCCCCGATGCGCGGCAGTATTGGCGAAGTCATTTGTATCGAGCAGGTAAAGCCGAGTCCGGCCAACAGAGACCTCCCAGCAGCGGAGCCAGATCAATGCTCCCGACAGGTGGATCTGCAGTCGCAGCCACTCTCCGTTTTTCTGCCGTAACGGCCTGATGGGCAGTTGGCCAGGATCGTTGACCGGATAGAGTGCCTGTTGCCGGCCTTCTGAATCGAAGTCCTGTCTGAAATATCCTTGACCATAGAGCAGCCCAACGCCCACAACCGGAACACCGAGGTCGCTTGCCGCCTTCATCTGATCGCCCGCGACATTTCCAAGCCCGCCCGAATAAATGGGCAATGCTTCGCTCAACATGAACTCCATGCTGAAGTAGGCGACCGTCGTAAGAGCTTTGTCTGGGTGCTTGTGCTGAAACCATGAATCTGCTTGGTAGGAGTCCCGATTGTGGCGGAGCAAATCGTCGAGACGTTGACGAAATGCTGGCTGTGACAGCGATCTATTGATCTTGTCTTTCGAGACAGTCTGCAAAATGACCCAAGGATTCTGCGTACTGGCCCAAAGTTCTGCATCGAGGTCCTTCCACAGCTCGTCCGCGCCATGGTTCCAGGACCAGTGCAGGTTAAGCGCCAACTCAGTTAGTGCATCAACGCCCTCTTCATCGGGTAGGCTCTTAGCCGCCGCTGATTCGCTCAATCCATCCTCCTGACGTACAGGCAAGAAAGCAGAGGCTTCAATGTATCCACTGGCCTTTGCCCTTTCGCTGCCCAGTTATCTAACTGTCAGTGAATAGCGCCCTGCCGGGATGGCCCTTTGCCATTGGTGCGGGCGCAGTCGCTTCACTGAAATCCGCCGTCCACTGCCAGTTCCTGATCTCGGGCATATCCTCCAGGTTCTGGCGGATGTAGTCGTGATGTTCACTCAGCTTTTTGCCAAACAGCGTAACTGCATCCGCCGCCTGCACGCGCAGCCTCGGAACATGTTTCAGTGCATCCAGGGCAAGTTGATAGCGGCTCATCTCGTTCAGCACCACCATGTCGAATGGAGTGGTCGTCGTGCCTTGATCCATGTAGCCGTGGACATGAAAACGCCCCTCATTTGAGCGCCCATGAATCATGGTGTGAATGAGCCAGCGATTGTTGTGGAACGCAAAGATGACCGGCGCATTCTCGGTGAAGAGTGCATTGAAGGACATTTCATCCATTCCATGCGGATGTTTATCCGGATACATCAGTGTCATCAAGTCCACCACATTGACAACGCGCACCTTGATGCCGGGCACAGACTTTTGCAGGAGCCAGGCGGCCGCGCAGATCTCAATGGTCGGCACATCTCCAGCGCAAGCCAGTACAACATCCGGCTCTGCCCCTCCATCATTCGTGGCGAATTTCCAAATTGATGCACCACGCGAACAGTGTTCCAGCGCCTCGTCCATATTCAGCCACTGGAGCTGAGGCTGCTTGCCACAGGTAACAATGTTGACATAATTCCGGCTGCGCAGGCAATGATCGAAGACGCTCAACAGGCAATTGCTGTCTGGTGGATAATACACGCGGATGGTATCGCTTCTGCGTGCCAGAGCGTTGTCAACAAAACCGGTGGCCTGATGGCTGAATCCGTTGTGATCGTTGCGCCATGCATGGCTTGTGAGCAAGACATTCAATGATGCGATCGGTCTGCGCCAGGCGTATTCGTGACATTGTTCCAACCACTTGGCGTGTTGAGTCACCATTGAATCGACGACCTGGGCAAAAGCCTCATAAGAAGACCACATGCCGTGCCGGCCCGTAAGCAAATATCCTTCAAGCCATCCCTCGCAGAGATGTTCGCTCAATACTTCCAACACGCGGCCATCCGGTCCGAGTTCGTCATCGATAGAGACAAGTTCGGCCATTGAGCAGCGCTTGGTTGCCTCGAAAACTGAATTCAACCGATTGGAGTTTGTTTCGTCGGGACAGAACATGCGGAAATTCGTCAGGTTCATCTTGAAGATGTCTCGAAAGAAATCTCCAAGTTTGCGTGGGGCCTCGGCAAGAACCTGCCCTGGTCCAGGGATTTCCAGTGCATAACCCGTAAAATCAGGAAGATCGAGTGTTACCAGGGATCGTCCGCCATTCACATGAGGATTACCACCCATGCGACGGTTGCCAGATGGCGCGAGAGCCGCCAGTTCCTGAATGAACTTGCCATTGTCGTCGAATAGTTCCTGTGGCTTGTAGCTGCGCATCCACGCTTCAAGGATCTTGAGGTGTTCGGGGTTCTCTCGTACGGTTGCGAGCGGCACCTGATGAGCGCGGAAAGTGCCTTCAATCGGAATCCCATCCACTTCCTTGGGGCAGGTCCATCCCTTCGGTGTGCGAAGAATCATCATTGGCCAGACGGGCTGCTTCTTGAATCCGCTGGTGCGTGCTTCCGTTTGAATTGCTCGAATCTCTGCGTAGCAGTCATCCAAGGCCGCGGCCAGTAGTTGGTGAACGACCTCGGGATCGTCTCCCTCAACAAAATACGGCTTGTAGCCGCGCCCGCTGTACAGAGCCTTCAGATCCGCATCGCTGGTGCGTCCCTGAGCTGTTGGCCCGGAGATCTTGTAGCCGTTCAGGTGCAGTATCGGCAGCACCGCACCGTCTCGCACGGGATTGAGGAAGTTGACCGACTTCCAACTGCCTTCCAGTGGGCAGGTCTCGGATTCGCCGTCGCCGATGACACAGGCGACGATAAGATCTGGATTGTCGAATGCAGCGCCAAATGCGTGAACCAGCGAGTAGCCAAGTTCGCCGCCTTCATGCATGGAATTCGGGACGTGCGGTCCGCAATGGCTTGGAACTCCGCCCGGCGTTGAGAACTTACGGAACATCAGCCGCAAACCGTCTTCATCGTGTGTGATTTCCGGGTGAACCTCGGTATACGAGCCTTCCAGGTAAGAGCAGGCATTAAGAGAAGGACCTCCGTGTCCCGGCCCGGAGATATAAATGATGTCCGCATCATGCTCTTTGATGAGGCGGTTCAAATGAATGTAGATGAGATTTTGACCCGGCGAAGTTCCCCAGTGTCCGAGAAGTCTGGGCTTAATCTGCTCTGCCTTGAGTGGCTCGCGCAGCAGAGGATTCTCAAACAGATAGATTTGTCCGATGCACAGATAGTTTGCTGCTCGCCAATAGCGATTCATCTTGTCGAGCATCTCTGGCGATAGAGGCCCCTTCGGCACCAGCGCTTTTGCTTCAACCTTGCCATTTGCCGCGATCGCAGTGGACAAGGATACATCAAAAATGAATTTGGAAGAGGGAGAGGCCTGTTCGGCGTTCTCGCTCACTGGTGAAGATGCTCCGTTGTGCTTAGCGCTTAAGGCGAGTTTTGTGGTAGCCATATCACCGGTTCCTTTCTATTTCTTCGCAATTGGTTACAGTGTGGAGGCGATTTTGATGCATTGGTTTATCCAGATCTTTCTGCGGAGGACCTCTGATTCACTTCGCTGACAGCTTCTCGATCGAGCGTCGGGCATTCACTAAGGTCAACATTTTTGTCTGGCGGCACACAAACGGTCTTCAACCGCATCGTCATTGCTTTCACTCGCTGTTACGAAACTCCACGGGGGTGATCAGCGTGCGCGAAGTATAGACGGCGCTCGCATCCAGACTGCTCGGACGACCGGAACCCTCAAAAAGTATGGTCTCGCGTTGATCTGAAATCTGAGCAGTTGTGCTCATGGCAGGCGTCAGGACGAGGCACTACAAATTTGTTCATGATTGCGCACCGAGCATCGGCTTAGAGACAAAAAGTGATCTCGACATCCGCAAGACCCTACACGTCAACTTGACTGAGCACAACTCCGAGAGACTCAAGCTTCCCGCTATTACGCGAACGAATTGCACCTAAATTTCAGGCGATTTGAAGGCGAGCCAAGAGAGGAATCTTTGCTATGTCCAGAATTGCACCGAATACAACTGCTGCGGCGAACTCGCCTGCGATGATCGCGACGGGCAATGGCGCCATTGCGATTCCCAGCGCCGCGAGCGTTGAGATAATGAGAACGTCGGCAATTGAAGAGAGGACGAGCCAAATGCTGGGGCGCAGGCCCCAGAGACGCTGGCGTCCGCGAATGACGTAGGTTGTAGCCTGGCTGCCAAACACAATGCCCACCGCAGAGAGGGTTTGGAGCCCTTCGATGCCAAGATGCAACCGGTATTTTCCAATCGCCAGGACCGCTGTGGAGAACGCAAGAAAGCAGATTCCGAGGATGACCCCTGCGCTCGTTATTCGGCCAATTTGCCACGAGTTCGGCATTTTCGAGGGCCTCACTCTGTCGGTGGTCAGCGACATGGCAAGGAAGTCACCTGTGATCATCACAATTACGATCAGCATGGGTGTCAGGACAGCGTGTCCCGTCATAACCAGGCCAACCGCTAGTAGGAGAACCTGAAATATCTTCTTCTGAACAGAGTTGAGGGTATACGTAAGAATGCGTTGAAATGTGATTCTGCCTTCCTTTACGGCCGCCACAATGCCGCCCAACCCGGCTCCGGTCAGGACAACACCAGCGGCCGATTTGGCTACATCGGTTGCGGTCGAAACGGCAATGCCTATTTGCGCCTGGCGAAGCGCAGGTGCGTCATTCGCGCCATCCCCACACATTCCAACCGTATGCCCGCTCTTCTGAAAGGCCTTGACGAGGTCATATTTGCCCTCCGGAAGAATCCCCGCAAAGACCGCGAAATCCTTTGGCTTGACAGCATCGGGCAGTTTTCCAGGCGGGCAAACTGCGCCCTTTAATCCAACCGCGCGCGCGACGATTTCCGCGGTAATTGGAGCATCCCCTGTGACCATGACCATGCGCACGCCAAGCGAATGCAACTCCGAAATCAGAGCACTTGAGTCGGCCCGCGGTGGATCGCTGAGGGCAATGAGGCCAATGATTTGCATGGAATCTGGAGAACCTTCTGCTACTGCCAAGACCCTGTAGCCTTGTTTCTCCAGTTCGCCGACGATTCCTGCCGCAGCAGGCGAAGCCGCAGTAAGGGCTGCAACTGCGATGTAGGCCCCCTTGATGATGCGCAATGCGCCACCGGTAGGATTCGTTGCCGTGGCTTCCGAGGTTTTCCTGGCTGGATCGAACGGTACAAATGTCACCAGCTTTGACTGGTTGGATACCGGCTTTTGTGAAGCGGCTGCCCGAATCGCTGCATCGACAGGGTCCTGGCCGCCCTCAGAACTTGCCAGAGAAGCCATCTCGAGAACGTGAGCTTCGTCAAACCCCGGCAAAGGACGAACGCTGGTTACTGAGAGTTCATTGCGCGTCAGAGTTCCGGTCTTGTCCGAGCATAGAACGTCGATCGAAGCAGCTTCATCTACAGCTGAAAGGCGTGTTGGCAACACGCCTAGTTTCGCCAGAGCGCGAGCTCCGACTGCCGCGGCAAGCGTGAATGTCGCCGGCAATGCAACGGGAATGATGGCAAGAACCGAAGTCAACAGAAGTGGAACGATCTCGCTCCAAGGCATGGCATGGGCATATGCATACGCGCCCATCGCAACTATTACGATGCTATTGAAAATTGCCAGGTTGCGGACGATCTTGAGAACGGCTTTCTGTTGAGTGCTCACCGCCTGTGCGGTCCGAACGAGTTCCGCCGTGCGGCCGAATTTGGTTCGAGTGCCGGTTGCCGTCACAACGGCGGTTGCTTCACCACGTCGGACAAGCGCCCCGGCGTAAGTGTCTATGCCCGGACCGGCTTCAATGGGAAGGGACTCGCCCGTAAGCATCGACTGATCGAGTTCGACCGATCCGCCGATCAAATGCACATCGGCAGCCACCACTTCACCAAGCGAAAGTTTCAAAAGATCGCCGCATACCAATTCCGCCGCCGGCACAGTCTTCCATACGCCATCGCGCTGGACAGAGGCATTAAGGGCAAGACGCGATTTTAGTGCCGCAAGGGTAGCCTGGGCTCGACTCTCTTGAAAGTAGGCAAGCGCCGCATTAAAAACCAGCAGGCTTGCAATGACCGCTGCTTCGTAATCCTTATGCAGGACAATCTCAAGCACGATGGAGGCTTCGAGCAGCCACGGCACCGGCGCCCAGAATTTGTTCAAGGCATTGCGCAGTGGATGAGCCGATGTGTCCGGCATTGCATTCAGCCCGTCTCGTTCGAGACGGGCGCGCGCTTCATCGCTCGTGTGCCCGTGCGACGCGACCAAAGCAGGCGCTGCTGTTTTACCGGATAATGCGGACGGAACAGCCCAATTCGCGATCACAGTTGGCCACCTGAACTGCCGATCTTGCCACCACCACTCCATCGAGCGGCTCTAAGGAGTCTTCGGGTCCGGATCGGGCTTTGCTGAGCGAAGAAGCAAAAGCGGACATTGCACCAGCTTGACAACCTTTTCGGCAATCGAGCCGAAAATCAGCGGGTGCCAGCCGGAGATTCCGTGTGTGGAGATCACGACCAGGTCGATATGTTCTCGGTCCACTGCTTCCAGGATGGCTCCGGCAATGTCGTTTCCAATTTCGACGCTTGAGCCTGCCTTGACTCCTTTGGTCTTGAGAACGGCATGAATCTTTGCCATGCTCCGCTCGGCGTGCGCCTTCACTTTCTCAGGAAACCACGCCTCAGGACCAGAATAGTCCGCAGTGGTCATCAAAAGCGAGGGAATGACATTGACGAGAAACAATTCGGAATGGAAGTGCAGCGCTAGGTCAGTTGCCATCTCCAAAGCAGCCTTTGATGATGGACTAAAGTCAATAGGTAGCAGAATTTTTGCGGGAATAGAAGGAAAAACACGAGCGTCAGGCATGCCTTGTTCCTTTGAAGATCAGTGTGGAGTTCATTGTCATTGGCCGTAATAACGAAGACTGTGCACTTTTGGGCACCCGCTTCAGGTATTGCCTCCAATGCCCAGCAAGGCACCTATCAACGAATGGCAACCGAGTGTGGGCCACAACAAGAACGGTAAGAACACGGATTTTGCGGTCGCACTTGATGGACCGCAATGAAACAGCCATTTAGATCGGGTCCCATCTTGAAGTGCAGCGCAACTGGTTACGCGTGATTCTTGAGCGACGGTAAGTGATTCGCACACTGACCACGACTTGACTAAGGTGTGATCAAATTGTTTGTCCGATCCGAGTTTCGCCGTGTGAGCTAACGCGCCGATGCGCTCGCATGAGAGCGGACGCTTGCGCAACTACAGCGGCATGCTGCGCAAATGTCTTGTTCCACCAAACGTCGAAACCATCGGCTGCAACTTTCAGATCTGGATGAAACTGCTTATCGCTGGGCTTGTTTCGCGCCGTGAAGTGTAGATCGCCCGCCGGGTTGAATCCTTGATACGCCATGTTGTTCCTCTTTCGCTCCCGTAGTGCGTCAGCACATTTGCGCTGATGAATGTTACTTCCGCCTACGTTATTCGTAGCCTTTTCTGCGTGCTTGAAATGATCCTCCCATCGCGAACTGCTAACCATCTGTTCAATTGGATACATTCATTGCAGTTCGACAGATGGAGAATCGCACTATGTGACGTAAGCCTTCGCGGAAGGTCTTTGCGCAGGAAATGGTTCTCCTCTGCCGAGAGTGCATAGTCAATGGCTTTGCGGCATTTCAAGGAATCCTCGCATAGCGAAGGAGAATGCTCTTGCTTCTTTGGAAGTCGTTTCTGATCGCCTTCAGTGTTCTACTGCCTTTAATCAATCCGCTTGGGTCAGCTCTGGTCTTTCTCGGGTTGGCCGGCGAGGCGCCACCGCAAGCCTATCGCTCATTGGCGCGCAGAATCGCCATCAACAACATCATTTTTCTTGCAATTATTGAGCTACTCGGCGCAGCGATTCTCAATTTCTTCGGTATATCTCTGCCCATCGTCCAGCTTTCTGGTGGCATTGTCATCGCGGCGATGGGATGGTCTGTATTGAACGAAAGGGATGCGCGTGCGATTTCAAGAAACAAGCAAGAGGAGACCGAGGTACGCGATGAGACACGAGCGCGATACCTTGAACAGGGTGCTTTTTACCCATTTACGTTTCCGGTGACCTCGGGGCCCGGAACGCTTGTCGCGCTGCTGACACTCACCGCTCACATTTCAGATCGAGTGATCTCAAAAGACATTCTGGCCCATGTTGGAGTATTTTTAGCCGTTGTCGTTCTCAGCGTACTTGTCTATTTCTGCTATGCCTATGCACCCAAGATCACAAAGGTAATTTCGCCATCGACTGCGCATGGCATCCTGCGAGTGGTTGCGTTCATCTTACTTTGCATTGGCGTCCAGATCGCATGGAACGGTCTCGCTGAGTTGCTTGCGACGGTAGTCAGGCCATAATAAGAAACAGCATGAGCAAAAGAGATCAGCAAGTGTCACAGCGCGAATAGTGCAATAGAAGAGAACATCACTGCATGTCGAATTGCAACGCAAGTTGGAGAATTGTTCCAACAATAAGATCAATGCGTAACTTGTCGCGGAACACTTTGTCATGAAGTATAGTTGCCACGGACTCGATTACTAGCGGCTGTTGCATCATGTACGGCACGTTTTTCGTCTTATCAAGACAACTTAACCAGCATTTAACTATTCGTCGAGGATTCGCTTTATGCCTTCATTATTGGACCCCATTCAAGTCGGTGCAATCACCCTGCCGAATCGTGTGATCATGTCTCCCCTTACTCGCTTGCGTGGCACACCTGATCACGTCCCGACGCGGCTCATGGTCGAATACTACACACAGCGCGCCACTGCCGGTTTGATCATCTCCGAGGGCATTCCGGTCGTGCCGCAAGGAGTCGGATATGCGAATGTTCCTGGCATTTGGTCGCCGCTGCAAACAGAGGCATGGAAGTTGGTAACTGAATCTGTGCACAGTGCAGGAGGTCGCATCTTTGCACAGATATGGCATGTAGGCCGCATCTCAGACCCGCGCTTTCTGGATGGCAATCTTCCGGTTGCTCCCAGCGCTATCCAGCCCGCAGGTCACGTGAGCCTGGTACGCCCCATCACTGAGTATGTGATGCCACGCGCGCTTCAGATTTCCGAGATTCCTGTCATTGTCGAAGGATTCCGAAATGGTGCGGAGAACGCCAAGATAGCTGGATTTGACGGTGTGGAGATACACGGGGCTAACGGCTACTTGATTGACCAGTTTCTTCAGGACGGTTCCAATCACCGCGCGGATGAATATGGTGGAACGATCGAGAACCGTGCCCGGCTCATGCTTGAAGTCGCTGATGCAGTGATATCCGTTTGGGGAGCCGAGCGAGTGGGAATGCATCTGGCGCCACGCGGCGACACCCACGACATGCATGATTCAAACCCCTCAGCTACCTTTGGCTACGTGGCGCATGAACTCGGCAAACGCAAACTTGCCTTTTTGTGCGCCCGCGAATGCTTCGGCCCAGATAGGCTGGGTCCACAACTCAAGAAGCAGTTCGGCGGTGTTTACATTACAAACGAGAAATACACTCACGCACTCGCCGAGCAGGTCATTCAGGACGGCGAAGCAGATGCTGTTGCCTTTGGGCAACTTTTTATTGCCAATCCCGATCTGGCTGTGCGCTTTGCAAAGAATGCGCCGCTCAATACTCCAGACCCTGCCACTTTTTTCACGTCCGGGCCACACGGCTACATTGACTATCTTTCTCTAAGTGCATCGCAGGAGTTGATCGCTCTCGTTAGCAAGTAAGTTGAGAGATTGCAGCTTGGGCAGAGAGCCTACACAGTCGAGGAGGCGTGATGAATGAAACCGTACGCTTGTTGCAGGCCCATCATAGCAGCCGCAGCTATAAGAGTGACGCCGTTCCCGACGAGATTCTTGATGCCATTATTGAGTCAGCGCACCGCGCTCCCACATCCATCAACAGCCAGCAGATTTCGCTTGTCGTCATACGCGATGCTGCCAGCCGCGCTCGGATCGCAGAAATCGCTGGTGGCCAGCCATGGATCGCACAAGCTCCAGTGTTTATTGCTGTGGTTGCTGATTTCTATAAGACAGGCCTCGGCGTCCAGATGGCAGGTGCCGACCAGGTGTTCCAACGCAGTCTGGAGGCGATCTTCTCCGCGGTAAGCGACGCCGGAATTACGATGGCGACACTCATGACAGCGGCGCGCGCTTTCGGTCTCGGCATCGTCCCCATCGGCGGAATTCGCCGCGACCCGCAAGGAATGATCGACTTGCTAGGACTGCCACCGAATACTTTTCCCGTAGCCGGAGTCGTCCTCGGGTATGTCGCCGAAGAGGCTTCGCAAAAGCCGCGCATGCCGATTGAGAGCTTTCGCCACGAGGAGAAGTATCACCCAGAAGCACTTGAGCCAGCTATTACTGCATACGACCTGACACTCAAGCAGTATTGGATGAAGATTGGGCGCGCGGACGGACTCACGTGGTCGGCCAATATGGCACAGCACTACAGTGCGTTCTCCCGACGGATCAAGTTGGTTGCTCAAAGGCAAGGCTTCACGATCGAGGTGTAACTCAATGAGCGAGCGCTGCCGTAATTGACAGTTTAAGGAAACGCTGAACGCGAGTCGTGGAAGACAGTACTTTTTAGCCCTAAAGTGCTTTGCGCTCACCTCAGTGTTCGGAAATCCGGCCGAGATCATCGAATAGTTGCGGACGTTCTTTGAGCCGATCCACAAAGCGGCGAAGTAAACAATCCGCAGTACTTCGGTGATACCATGGATGATATTTTTTTGATTTCTATGCATTTCCATGCGGCGGCCGGCAGCTTACCAGAATCTTGCAATTTATTCTTATCAAATATCTTGTGCGGACCTATATCTATCAGTGCGGCCCTATGCAAAACGGGGTAAAATTGGACTCATAATCCATTGGTCCGGGGTTTGAATCCCTGCAGGCCCACCGTAATAGAGTTCGTAATGTTCCCGGCATTGGTGCTATCAAGCCCTTCACTGAGAAGGTGGAAGAGTGAGCAACTGGGAGATAAAAAGAAGATTTCGGCATTTCTCCAAAGCGCATTTTTGCAGCGCGAAGGCAGCCATCTCCACCCTGCTTCTTCTTTTTTGCGTCGTCCTTGCCAAAGGGCAGTCGCCGGCACTTCGCACGGCGGTTGTCCTGACGGTTGTGGACGAGAATGGCCTGGCGGTTTCCGGCGCCGCGGTTACTATTCTTGAGCCGGGAAGGGCGGCTGTGCGATTGCAGACCGACTATGCCGGCCGTTGCAGCTTCACCCTCCACCAGAACGCAGCGTACCAGACTCGAGTAGAGAAGGCAGGATTTTATCAGAGCGCCCAAGACAATGTTGATTGGAGCGTAAACAATGTCCGCGTGGTGTTGACCCACGAACAGATTGTCACGGAGCAGGTGAATGTGACCGCATCGGTTCCCGGCATCGACATTGAACAGCCCTCCGACACGAGCGTCATGAACACGCCGGAGATTGTGAACGTGCCTTATCCCACCTCGCGCGACATTCGCAATCTACTGCCCTTCAATCCCGAAGTTGTGCCAGACGCGACGGGGCAGGTTCATGTGGCCGGATCGCCGACTTACGAAACTCTGGACACGATGGATGGATTCGATATCCGCGCGCCGCTGAGCGGCACGTTGGCCTTGCGGGTGAGCGCCGACGCGGTTCGGACGACCATTGCGCAGAGCACGCGCTACCCGGCTGAATTTGGGAAGGCGTCGGGCGGCGTGGTGGCGTTTTACACGGGAATGGGCGACAACAAATTCCGCTTCAACGCCACCGACTTCATCCCATCTTTCCGAGATCTGAACGGAATTCGCTTTGACAAGTTTGTTCCGCGTTTTGCTTTTTCCGGGCCTCTGGTGCGAAGTAGGGCGTGGTTTTACGACGGCTTGGAAACGGAATGGGACAACATTTATATCAGCGAGCTTCCCGCTAACGCCGATACGGACGAACTGGTGCGCGGCAGCAATCTGGTAAAAGTACAAGTCAATCTGACTCCCAAAAACATCCTGAACGCTGCACTGCTTTTCAACGATTACCATTCGCCATATGACGGCATCTCGTCACTAAACCCGCAGCAGAGCACAACCAAGCGCGATACCATTGCATGGCTGCCGTATCTGCGTGATAAGTGGAGCATTGGCGGCGCGCTGCTGGATGTGGGCGTGGGAACTACGCGTATTCGCGACGGCTATGAACCGCACGGAGACACTCCTTATGAAATTACGCCGGAACTTCCCGAGGGCAGTTATTTCGAGAACCTTACCGGCCGCTCGCAGCGCACGGAGGGAACCGCGACGCTCTATCTGCCGCCGCAGCACTGGGCCGGACGACACGATCTGAGGGCGGGCATCGATGTGGACCGCATCAGCTTTAGCGAAAACGTGACACGCGCGCCAGTAAGTTATTTGCGCGAAGATGGAACGCGCTCACGTGAGAGCACCTTTCCGCAGATAGCGCCTTTTTCGCTTTACAACGACGAATTAGGCGCATATGCCGAGGATCACTGGCTGACGACGGCAGGGCTGACAATCGAGCCGGGCCTCCGACTGGACTGGGACGAGATTATCCGCCGGCCGCTGATTGCGCCGCGCATCGCAGCGGTTTACGCGCCGCCCGCGAGCCACGGTGCAGCCAAAATTTCGGCTGGCGTTGGACTTTACTACGAACATACGCAGCTCGAATATCTGACGCGCTTCCTGGCGGGGGGTCGCTACGACACTTATTACCGGGCAGACGGAGTTACGCCAATCAGCGCGCCGGAAGAGACGGTTTTCACCGCCGACTACGCCTCACTGCATGAAGCTCGGACCGTCAACTGGAGCGTTGGCGTCGAACAAAAACTGCCCGGCGCGATCCTGGGCGGAGTGAACTTTCTTCAGAAGCGCCAAATCAATGGATTTATTTATGAGAATGAAAGCGCGCCGGCGCTCTCGGGAGAGTATTCGCTTTCTAATACCCGGCAGGACCACTATTACTCAGTTGAAGTGAATGCGAAGCGCACATTTACGAACGGGCACACACTGTTTGCTTCGTATACGCACTCTTCGGCGCGAACGAATGCGGCGCTCGACTACATGCCCGATCCGTCGCCGCTGGGAGCGCAGCAGAGCGGGCCTCAGGCATGGGACGCGCCCAACCGCGTGATTTCATGGGGCTGGCTGCCGTTGATGCTGCCGCGGCTTAGCAAGCGATGGGATTTTGTCTACACGGTCGATTGGCATACCGGGTTTCCGTATACATCAGTCGATGAAAACCAGCAGGTGGTGGGAGCGGCAGGCTCGCGGCGCTTTCCGGACTATCTCAGCCTCAGTCCGGGGCTCGAATGGAGATTCCATTTTCGCGGCGCGTATTTCGGATTGCGCGGCGTGATGGAAAACGCAACCAACAGCGGGGACCCGCTGGAAGTCAACAACGTGGTAGTGTCGCCACAATATGGAACCGTCAGCGAATTTCTGGGCCGGGCTTTCACCGCGCGAATTCGCCTGATCGGGGCTAAGTAAACTGAACTTTTTCTTCAATGCTTGAATTGATGGCTCTCTAAAGAACAATCACCGCTGGCCCATCCTCGGTTTCACGTTTCACAGCTTCAAGCGCCTTGTTGGCGTCGTCCAGAGAAAATGTGGCGACACGCGGGCGGAAATTGAGCTCGTGAGCCAAAGCGATGAAGTCGCGCGCGTCCTGACGCGTCATGTTGGCTACACTGCGAAGTTGGCGCTCGCCCCAAAGCAGTTTGTCGTAATCGAAGGCGGGCATCTCGTCGAGGTGAATGGCGTTGATGGCCACCACGCCGCCTTTGCGCAGCGAAGACAAAGCACTGATGACAACCTTTCCGCTGGGGGCGAATGTGATGGCGCGATCGAGTTCGGTGGGCGGCCTGGAGTTTTCGTCGCCGACCCATGTTGCGCCCAGCGACTCGGCAGTCTTGCGGTGAGAGTCACCGCGCGTCACCACATAGACCTCGCAACCCCACGCTTGCAGAATGCGAATAGCCAGCGATGCCGAGCTGCCAAAACCGAAGAGACCGACGCGTTCTCCGCGCATGACTCCCGCAACGCGAAGGCTGCGGAAGCCGATGATACCGGCACAGAGCAGCGGGGCTACCTGCGAATCGTCAAGTCCCGTCGGCAATGGAATGGTGAAATCGGCGCGGACGGACACATGTTCTGCGTAGCCGCCGTCCACCGAATAGCCGGTGAATACTGGATGATCGCAGAGGTTCTCCATCTGATGGCGGCAGAACCAGCAATCGCCGTCTACCCCGCACATCCAGGAGACGCCGACGCGCGTTCCGATGGGCAGGTCGGCGGCTGCAGCCTCCACCACTTCGCCGACAATTTGATGGCCGGGAATAATGCGCGGACGGATGGGCGGAAGATCGCCCTCGACGATGTGGAGATCGGTGCGGCATACGCCGCACGAGCGGACTTTTAGCAGGACTTCCCCAGGCTGCGCTTGTGGCCGGGGAATGTCCTCAATCGCGACCCAGTTTCCGGGAGTGGCCGATTTGGGGTCGAATATGGCTGCCCTCATTGCGAATCCTCTACCCAATAGCTTAATTCCGCAGAATCAGATCAGATAACCGTCCCCGGTACCTTCCAAATCTGCGACGGCTTGGATTTGTGCCTTCCCTCCCTTGCGGCAAAAACGTCGCAAGGATGGGGCACCCAAATTGGTACTACAACAAGCGGCCAGAGACCTAGTATCCTTCTGGCATGAAAACTCTGTTCCGCACGCTTCTCTATCTCGCGCTTATCACTTGGCTGGGCGCGGAGATCTTCTTCCCTGTGGTGGCCGCTGTCACTTTTGAAACGCTGCGGCCAGACACGCACACTGCGGGAATGATCGTGGGCAGCTTGCTGCGCATACTGCACGGCATGGGGCTGGTATCGGCGATGGTGGCGTTGGCATTGCTCGCGCTGGGTCCGGCATGGGGCATTTACAAACCGCGAATGGTCCTCGTGCCGATGGCTCTGTTGGTGCTGGCAATCGGGCTCACCATCTACTCGCAGTTCAGCATCATTCCGGCGATGGAGCGGGACCGGATCAGTGCGGGAGGGGCGATTGATGCGGCGGACGCCGCGAACCCCAGCCGCGCGGACTTCGAGAAGCTGCATCGCCGTAGCGTGAATGTAGAGGGAGGCATTCTATTGCTGGGACTGGCGACGGTGGTCCTGGTGGCGCGGGCGGAGACGGCGAAGAATCAAGGCTAGTTCCCTTCTCCTGTATCATCGAAGAGGTCCTCGCGTGCGCGTTTCACTCTGCCGTTGGCCACAATAGGAAAATTATGAAGACTGGCATTATCGGCCTGCCTCAGGTGGGCAAGACATCTCTGTTCAAGATTCTGACCAAGGCGAAGCTGGAAGAGCGCGGCCACTCGCGCCAGGAACACATTGGCGTTGCGCGCGTGCCAGACGAGCGGCTGGACAAGCTGTCGGCGCTCTACTCTCCGAAGAAGACCACTTACGCCAGCGTTGAGTTTGTCGACGTGGCGGCCATCGAGCAAGAGGCGCTGAAGGAGACTGCGTTTCTCGCCAGCCTGCGGCAGGTGGACGCGCTGATTCATGTGCTGCGCGCCTTCGAGGACGATGCGATTCCGCACGTCGGCCCAGTCGACCCACTGCGCGACATCAAGAATGTCGAATTCGACCTGATGATCAGCGACCTGACCCAGGTGGAAAAGCGGCTGGAGCGGTTGGAGAAGGACTTGAAGAAGGGGCGCACCAGCGAGTTGGAACACGAACAGGCGCTACTCCTGCGGTCGAAAGCGGCTCTGGAAGAAGAGTTGCCGCTGCGCGAACTGGAGATGACCGCCGAAGAAAAGAAGCTCATTCGGGGCTTCATGTTTTTGTCTCAAAAGCCGATTCTATATGCGCTGAATATCGGTGAGAGCACCACGCTGGGCGACGATCTTGAAGCCGCGGTGAGCCGTTTCAAGCTGGACGAAGTTGCGCATCGGCCCAACGCCGGAGCCACGGCAATCTGCGGCAAGGTTGAGGCTGAATTGGCCGAAATGGACGACGAAGAAGCGGCGGAGTTTCTCGGAAGCTATGGGCTGCGCGAGAGCGGGCTGGTGCGGCTGATTCGCAAAAGCTACGAGTTGCAGGGGCTGATCAGCTTTTTCACCGCAGGCGAGGACGAGTGCCGCGCATGGACAATTCCGGTAGGCTCAAAGGCGCCGCAGGGAGCGGGAGCGATTCACTCCGATCTGGAACATCACTTTATCCGCGCCGAAACTATTCGCTGGGACGCGTTGCTGGATGCCGGCTCCGAGGCTGCTGCGCGAGGCAAGGGCACGCTTCGCCTGGAAGGCAAGGAATATGTGGTGCAGGATGGCGACGTGATGCACATCCGGCACAGCGGGTAAGGGCCAATGCTGAGAATTTCTTTGATTCTGGGCGCGATTGCCGCGCTGGCCGATGTGGCCGGCGGGCTAGTGCTGGTGCGCGCCAAGGGCGTGGAGCGCTATCTGCGGTATTTTGTCGCGCTCGGCGCGGGCTTCCTGATGGCCACGGCATTGATTGAGATGACGCCGGAGAGCCTGAAGTTGAACAGCGGGAGACCGTTGCTAGGCGCGAGTCTCATTATGGCGGGTTATTGCGTGGTGCACCTGCTGGAGCACACCATCAACGCTCACTTCCACTTTGGCGAAGAGACGCATCACGACGAGTTTGTCAGCATGCACACGGGCAACTCTGTGCTGGCCGGATTGAGCCTTCACGCGCTCTTTGACGGCGTGGCCATCGGCTCGGGGTTTCTGGTTTCTGGCTGGTTGGGCTGGCTGATTTTTCTGGCCATTCTGCTGCACAAAGCGCCGGAAGGGTTCACCATGGCCTCTGTGATGCTGGCCAGCGGGCGCTCCCGTACGGCTGCTTTTTACTCTGCCGTGGCGCTGGCCGTGGCCACGCTGGCCGGCGTTTTAGTTATTCAGTTGGTGCCCAGTTGGCTACCGTATGGATTGGGGATTTCGGCGGGAGTAGCCCTGTACGTGGGCGCGAGCGATCTGGTGCCTGAGGTGAATCGCGAGCCGGGAATTCGCATGGCGCTGGTCTTCTTCGCCGGCGTTGGGGGGTTCCTGTTACTGCGGATGTTGTTGCCTGCGCTGTGAGATTAGTGCCGACGCGGGCCGAATCTGGCTGCGTAGAGCCTGGCCAATAGCTTGGCGTAATCCCATCCCACTTTGAAGTTGGCTTTGCTTGCGCCGCGGCTGCGGCTGCCAAATGCTAACGGAACCTCTGCCACCGAGCGGATACGCCCACGCACGAGAATCTCCAGCAATAATTTAAAGCCGGATGGCTGGAGCTCAATTCCGTCGATGCACTCGCGACGGAGAAGGAAGAACCCCGTCATAGGATCTTTGGCTCGGATGCCCGGCCTCTGGATGGGCCATGTGGCCCAGACCGCGACGGTGGAGAGCCATTTCCTGATCGGATTCCACTGGCCCACTTCTCCGCCGGCGGTGTAGCGGCTGCCAATTGCCATGTCGTTGCCGGCGAGAATCGCAGAGACCAATGCGGGCAGAAGCTCGGGAGGGTGCTGCAAATCGGCGTCCATCACGCCAAGAATCGATGCGTCAGTGTGCCGCCAGCCATAAAGGACCGCCCCGGACAAACCGCGCTCTCCTTTACGAACCAGAAGGCGCACGCGCGGGTCTTCATGGCCGATGGCGGAGACAATCTCCTCGGTCCCGTCGCGGCTGTCGTCATCGACGACAATGATTTCGTAGCCGATTCCCACCGGATCGAGCACAGAGCGCACGTCGGCGAGCAGGCCGGGAAGGTTCGCCGCTTCGCGCAAGGTAGGAATGACGAGCGCCAGCTTTTCGCGGTTGCTCGTCTGCGGCCCCGCCGATGACAAAGTGCGCGTTGCCTCGCCTTTCGCGAGCATATAGGATGTATCTGGCGCCGAAGGTGACATTCTGCGTCCAAGTATACGAGGCTATCTCGTTGAGACGCTACTTTCCGGTCAATTTTTTACTGATCATCTTCTTTACTGTGCTTGGGATCGCCGTAATGGGCTACCATCCGGGACTCGAAGATGATGGCATTTATCTGTCGGCCATCAAGGCGGACCTGAATCCTTCCCTCTATCCGCATGACGCGGCGTTTTTTCAGTTACAACTCCAGGCCACGTTTTTCGACAAGTGGATCGCCTGGTTTGTACGCTTGACCGGAATATCGGTGGCAGGCACTGAGTTTCTCTTTCAGTTTGCTTCAATCACGCTGATTGTCTTCGCGTGCTGGACGATTGCGCGCAGATTGTTTCCCGAAGTCCGCGCACAATGGGCCGGCGTCGCCATGGTCTCCGCCATGTTCACGCTGCCTGTGGCCGGGACTGCGCTCTATCTGGTAGATCAGCATCTGCACCCGCGCGCACTAGCCTCAGGCTTCATTCTGTTGGCGGTGTCTCGGATACTGGCGAGCAGAAAGTGGCAGGCTGCTCCCTTGCTGCTGCTCGCGTTTGCACTGCATCCCATCATGGCAGCCTTTGGTATCTCGTTTTGCTTTTTCTTGAGCCTGACCATGATGGAACAAGCACCTGCCTGGCTAGCAGGCTGGCGAAAGCCCAGACACACTTTTCTGGCAATCGCATTTGTCCCTTTGGGCTGGGTCTTCGAGCCGCCCACTGCCACGTGGAGTGAGGTTGTGAATATGCACACCTCCCTGCTCCTCTACCACTGGGCCTGGTATGAGTGGCTTGGTGCGTTGGCCCCGTTGGTTCTCTTCTGGCTGCTATGGCGGATCGCGCGAAGGCGCGGTGAGACGCTGTTGGCGCGCTTTGCACTGGCCGTCTTTGCTTACGGCGTATTTCAATTGGCCGTGGCAATGATCATCTCGGCAATTCCGGCCCTGATCCGGCTTGCTCCCATGTCGCCGATGCGCTTTCTCCACCTGGTCTATGTCTTCATGACGCTGATGGGCGGTTGCTTGCTGGGCAAATACGTGCTGAAGGCAAGCATTTGGCGATGGGCGGTCTTTCTCGCTGTCATCAATGTCAGCATGTTTGTAACGCAGCGGCAGGAGTACAGCAGCAGCGATCATTTGGAACTGCCGGGACGGACCTCAGGCAATCCCTGGCTGCAGGCCTTCGCTTGGGTTCGCCAGAACACGCCCGCCAACGCCTATTTTGCCCTCGATCCGGAGTATCTGGCCGCGCCGGAGGAGGATTATCACAGCTTCCGCGCGCTGGCTGAACGCAGTCAGCTGGCAGATAAGATCAAAGATGCGGCGGTGGTGACACAGGTTCCTGAGTTGGGTGAAGAGTGGAAACAGCAAGTGACAGCGCAGAAGGGTTGGGCCCATTTCCAGCTTGCCGACTTCGAGCGGCTGAAGGCAGAGTTTGGCGTGGACTGGGTGCTGGTTTCCTATCCGCAACCGATGGGGCTGAACTGCGAGTGGCATAACGACAGGCTGGCTGTTTGCCGGGTGCCGTGAACTGGGATCAGGGGATCGGTGTTTGCGGGTTAGCGATCAGTGAATAGTTGTCAGCGAACATTCGATGGCGGCCGGTTCTCTGCCCTTTGCGTCTTGAGGCCCTTTCCGCGAGAATGAGTGAGTTGCCTTTTACAGGTGTGGACGGATTATGCTCAACCTTACTCAGCGACTGATTCTCGGCTGCGTGTTGCTGGCCGGCCTCGTGGTTTGCTTGGTGGCGGTCGCGCACAAAGCTCTGGCGGCGACGGGGCAATTCAGGCTCGCGTGCCTGTTTGCGGCAGCCGCTGTGGTGGTCGCGGCAGGGACCATTTTTTTTGTGCTACGCCCGATTCGCCATTTGGCCCGCGACGTTCGCAAGATCGCCCAGGGCAATCTCGAATCCCGCGTGGAGTGGAGCAGCCGCGACAGCTTTGGCGTGATCGCCAGCGAGCTGAACCGCATTGCGGTCCGGCTGCGTGAGCTGATTGAATCCGAGGCAGGGCGGCGACAGATGGAATTTCAACTCTCCGACGCCGTGCTGCAGTCCATCTTTGAGCCCATAATCGTGACCGACGGCAAAGGGCACGTATTGAAGGTGAATCAGGCCGCGGCCGAGCTTCTAGGCGAAGCCGCCACCGACCGCATGGCGCTGACAAATACCCCCGGCGGCGACAAGATTTTGAGCGCCATTCGCGATGCTGTCTCCATGCAGAAGCCGGTGGCCGCAGAAGACGAGGCGGCTCTGCTGCCAATGCGCATCGGCAAGCAGGAGCGCAGCTATCGCCTGCGTACCACCCCCATGCGCGACTCAGACGGCAGGCTGCTGGGCACGGTGACCACGTTGGAAGACGTGACCACGTTGCAAGACACCGACCGCTTCAAGACGCAGTTCATCAGCGTGGCAAGCCGCAAACTGCGCGACCCGCTGCTGCAGTTGCGTCGCGGTCTTTATGCCCTGGGCAGTGGATTTGGCGGAGAGCTGCTTCCTTTGCAGGCTGAACTGGTGGCCGGCGCCAGCAGCGAAAGCGAGAAGCTGGACGATCTGATGAGCGATTTGATCGAAGTGGCAGAGTTGGACGCTGGCCGCCGCGAATACACGCTCGAGCGTCTGCGCCCGTTGCAGGCCCTGAACGAGGCTCGCGACCGCTTCTGCGACGAGGCTGCTCAGAAGCATATTCGCGTGGAGGTCTCGGCTTATGCCGATCTCTCGTTTATAAAGGCCGACCGGCGCGCCATGCACTCCATTCTTGACAACCTGCTCTCCAATGCCCTGCGCTACACTCCGCCTGAAGGCGAGGTTTTGCTGGCCGCTGAAGAGGTAACAGACTTTGTGAAGTTCACGGTGCGCGACACCGGACGCGGCATTGAAGCCGAAAGGCTGGGCAATGTCTTCGACCGCTTCAATTCCAACTCCGACCGAGGCACCGGCCTGGGCCTCGCATTAGTCCGGCGGCTGGTGGAGTCGCTGGGCGGCCAGATAGCCGTTGAGAGCCGTTTTGGCCATGGAACCACCTTTCGCTTTACTATTCCCGTGGCGGCCAGCAGCGAAATCCGTCATCAAGTAGAGGTGGGCTGAGTTATGGCTGAAATTAAACTGGAGCGCCAGCAAGAACCGGCCAAACTCCGCATCTACATTGGAGCGGCGCCGGGCGTGGGCAAGACCTACCACATGCTCAACGACGCCCATATGATGAAGCACCAGCAGGGCATCGATGTGGTGATTGGGCTGGTCGAGTCGCATGGGCGCAAAGAGACAGAAGCGCGCATCCGCGATCTGGAGATTATTCCCCAGCGCGTAATTCCCTACCGCGGCGTGAACCTGAAGGAAATGGATGTGGACGCGATCCTGGCCCGGCATCCGCACACCGTTGTCGTGGACGAACTGGCGCACACCAACGTTCCGGGAAGCAAGAATCGCAAGCGCTACGAAGATGTGCTGGAGCTGCTGGACGCAGGCATCAACGTGATGGCCGCAGTGAATATCCAGCACCTTGAAACGCTCAATGACGCCGTCAACCGCTCGGCGAACACCATCATTCGCGAGACCGTGCCGGATAACTTTCTGAAACGTGCCAACGAAGTGGTGAACGTTGACGTGACTGTGGAAGAGCTGCGGTCGCGCCTGCGGCAAGGCAAAATTTACGCCGCAGAAAAGGTGGAGCAGTCGCTGGCCAACTTCTTCCGCAAGGGCAACCTGAATATGCTTCGCGAGTTGGCCCTGCGTACTACAGCAGAGCAGGTGGGCAACCAGGCCTCAGAGTATCGCCGCACACAGGGATTGGAGCAGGCGCCCATTCCGGAAAAAGTGATGGTCTGCCTCAGCACTCGCGCCGGCACTGAGCGCCTGTTGCGCGTGGGCTCACGCATCGCCGGCCGCCTGGCC
>Ga0181520_10003528_pt1 | contig 27308 bp, 21 predicted proteins | sample PEATcosm2014_Bin_29_FD_132451 | JGI IMG/M metagenome (GOLD analysis project Ga0181520, IMG submission 132451) | Peatland microbial communities from MTU Mesocosm Facility, Houghton, MI, USA - PEATcosm2014_Bin02_30_metaG | ecosystem: Environmental > Terrestrial > Soil > Wetlands > Peat | place...
TGAAAGACCATTACCACGAGACCAAAGTGGACGTGGTATTGGGCATTGAAGCGCGCGGCTTCATTTTCGCTCCGGCGCTGGCGTATGCGCTGGGAGCGGGTTTCGTGCCGGTGCGCAAGCCGAAGAAGCTGCCGGCCGAGACGGTAAGCGTGACCTATGACCTGGAGTACGGCACGGACACGCTGGAGATGCACAAGGACGCGGTTTCGAGCGGCGCCCGTGTGCTGATCGTGGACGACCTGCTGGCCACCGGAGGCACCGCCGCGGCGGCGGCCCGCATGGTGGAATCGGTCGGCGGGCAAGTGGCCGGGGTGGGATTCGTGGTCGAGCTAACATTTCTTCGCGGGCGCGCCAAGCTGGCAGGCCGCGAGGTCTTCTCGCTGCTCCAGTACGACCAATGAGTAGCGGTTTGGCAGAAATCGACCGGTCTTCGCGCCAGCAACCGCTCCCTCACGGTCGCGGCTCCGAAGCGTCGAAGGGGCTTAGAGTCGAGGCCGACCAATGAGTCTGACCCGCCGGGCACGTGTGCGCGCGCTCGCCAAAATCAACCTGGAACTGCGCGTGCTTGGCGAGCGGCCGGACGGCTACCACGAGCTGCGCACCATTTTTCACACGATTTCTTTGGCCGACTCGATCGAGATTGCCTTCACGCCGGCCCGGCGGACCAGCATCGAGCTGGTGGACGATCTTCATCTCACAGATAACCTCGTCGCGCGTGCGGCCCGCGCCGCGATGGATGGCATGCGCATAACCGGCCACGTGGAGATGCGGCTCAAGAAGCGGATTCCGATGGGCGCGGGCTTAGGCGGAGGTTCCTCGGATGCGGCCGCCGTGTTGCTGGCGCTGCCGGCGCTGGCCGGGCGCGGGCTGGCGATGGACCGGTTGCGGGAGCTGGGCGAGCAGTTGGGCAGCGACGTGCCTTTCTTCCTGTTGGGCGGCGCAGCGGTGGGCATAGGTCGCGGCACGGAGCTGTTTCCGCTGCCCGATGGGAACCGCGCAAGCGGCGTTCTGGTTTCACCCGGCATTCACATTTCGACGGCCGGCGCGTACCGCCTGCTTAATTCGCGTTTGACAAGCGAATCTCAACAAAATAAAATGGTTACTTTCCAGTCACGGGTGTGGGACGGGGGTGTCTCCAGGGCCGCCTGCAACGATTTTGAAACGGTGGTCGCGGAGGAGCACAGCATCATCGGCGCGATCAAGAAACGGATGTTGCGGGCCGGGGCGTCGATGGCGCTGATGACCGGCAGCGGATCGGCCGTATACGGGATTTTCCCCGGCTCCGCCCAGGCGGCTGAAGTTTTTAGGGTCTTCCGAAAAGAAAAGGCGTTTCGCTTTTCGCTGGTAAGCCGCGCGCGGTATCGCGCCATGTGGTGGCGGACACTCGAAGAGCACATTTCCGCGAAAGTATGGCCTCCCCGAAACCGAAAAGAGCGATGAGTCACGACCGGCTACAACTGTTCACGGGCAACGCCAATCCGGCGCTGTCGCAGGAGATCGCCCAACACCTGAACACCGCGCTGGGCGCATGCACGGTGAGGCAGTTCGCCGACGGTGAGATCCACCTGCAGATCCAGGAAAATGTCCGCGGCGCCGACGTTTTCGTCATCCAGCCGACGTGCAAGCCGGTGGAGCGCAACCTGATGGAGCTGCTGCTGATGATGCAGGCGCTGAAACTGGCCTCGGCGGAGCGCATCACGGCAGTGTTACCCTATTATGGGTACGCCCGGCAGGACCGGAAGGACAAACCGCGGGTGCCGATTTCGGCCAAGCTGGTTGCAGGGCTGCTCGAAACGGCGGGGGCGGATCGCGTGCTGACGCTCGATCTGCACGCCGCGCAGATTCAGGGGTTTTTCGATATCCCGGTGGATCATTTGTACGCCTCGCCGGTATTGATCGAGTATTTCCGGGCGCAGAACCTGCCGGACGTGACGGTGGTTTCGCCGGATGCCGGTGGCGTGGAGCGTGCGCGGGCGTTCGCCAAGCGGCTGAATTCGTCGCCGCTGGCGATTATCGACAAGCGACGCGAAGAGGCCAACGTCGCCGAAGTGATGAACGTGGTGGGTGACGTGGAAGGGCGCCACTGCCTGCTGGTGGACGATCTGATCGATACCGCCGGCACGCTGGTGAAAGGCGCGGAAGCATTGATTGAAAAGGGCGCGGCCAGCGTTTCGGCCTGCGCCACCCACGCGGTGCTGTCCGGTCCGGCAGTGGAGCGGATCGAGGCATCCGGGCTGAAGGAAGTAGTTTTTACGAATTCGATACCGCTGGCCGGTGAGGCCTTGCGGTCGAGCCGGATCAAATCGTTGTCGGTCGGGCATTTGCTGGCGGAAGCCATACGGTCGATTCACGAAGAGACTTCGGTGAGCGTGCTGTTTATTTGAATTTGAAGTTAGGGCCGGGCATGCCCGGCCGGAGCCGCAACCCACGTCAACCCCTCCCGGGGCGAACCGGACTTGCGGGGAATCAAGGAGAGTTTGCGTGAAGAGAGACATTACCGTAACAGCCGAGGTGCGCGCATCGCGCGGAAAGAACGAAGCTCGCCGCACACGCCGCGCCGGGCAGATTCCTGCCGTGCTCTACGGCGCATATAAGGACGCAGTCAGCGTAGCGGTCAACCCGCGCGAGATCCTCAAGATCGTCCGCAGTTCGACCGGTTACAACACGATTTTCAATCTGGCGATTGAGGGCGGCGAAACCACACCCGTGATGGTTGTGGACAACCAAGTTGATCCGCTGAAAGGCAACCTGCTGCACGCCGATCTGAAGCGCATCGATCTCACCAAGCGAATTCGCATCACGGTTCCGGTGTTTACTACAGGCGAGCCGGCGGGCGTGAAGTTGCAGGGTGGGCTGCTCGAAGTCATCACCCGCGCGATTGAAATCGAGTGTCTGCCGGACGAGATCCCCGAGAGCTTCTCGGTGGATGTGAGCGAGCTGATGATCGGGCAAAGCAAGCGCGCCAGCGATGTGGCGCTGTTGGCCTCGATGAAGCTGGTCAGTGCGGCGGAGACTGTGATTGCGCACGCGGTGGCGATGCGCGCCGAAGAAGTCGCACCGGCTGTCGAAGCCGCGCCGGTGGCCGAAGCCGGCGCCGAGGCCGCCGCCGAGCCCGAAGTGATCAAGAAGGGCAAGAAAGAAGAGGAAGCCGCCCCCGAGGAGAAGGAAAAAGAAAAGGGCAAGAAGAAGTAGGCTTCCATGTTCCTGGTGGCCGGTCTGGGGAATCCGGGCGAGGAGTACGTGCGCACGCCGCATAATCTCGGGTTTCTCACGATCGACCGACTGGGGGAGCGGCACGGCATCCGCATCACCCGCAAGGACTCTAAGGCGCTCGTCGGGTTGGGCGAAATCGACGGGCATGAGGTGATGCTGGCCAAACCGCAAACCTATATGAATCTCAGCGGCACTTCGCTTGGGCCGCTGATGGAGAAGCACTCCGTTCCGACGGATCGCCTGGTGGTGGTTTACGACGAACTGGATCTGCCGTGGCTGTCGCTGCGCATCAAGCCGAAAGGCACGCCGGCCGGCCACAAAGGCATGATATCGGTGATCGCGAGCCTGGGAACCAGCGAGGTGGCGCGGGTGCGGTTGGGAATTCATCCGGGCCGTCCGCTGCGGAGCGGCGCGGAATATGTGCTGGCGCCGGTACGGCGCTCGCAGGACAAGGAATTGGACGACTTCGTCGGCTATGCGGCCGATGCGGTTCGTTCGATAATCGCCGAGGGCGTCGCTAAGGCCATGACGAAATTCAATCGTCGCGCCCCAGGCTCAAACATAGAGGATGCATGAGGATTTACGAAGAGCTTTTCATCGTTAAGCCGGATGCGCCGGAAGAGGAAGTCGACCAGTTCGTCGAGCAGTTACGAGCTCAGTTGACGGCCGCGGGCGCCACGGTGGACAAAATCGAGAAATGGGGCAAGCGCCGCCTGGCATACAGGGTGGATAAGTACCGCGAGGGCGCGTACGTGCTGCTCGAATTCACCGCCGCGGCGGATACCGTGAAGGAACTCGAGCGCCGGCTGCGCGTCTCGGACGTAGTCATCAAGTTCCTGACGGTGCGCATCGATCAGACGCGCAAGCGGCTGGATAAGCGGAAGAAGCAGCGCGACAAGCGGGCCGCCAAACGAGCCGCCAGCGCGCCGCCGCCGTCAGCCACCGTTCCCGGCGCACCTCAGAGCGCGGCTCACGCCGGCGAGGCTCCGGCCATGCCCGGCCAGCCGAAGGAGAATTAAGCCATGGCGGAATTCAAAGGAAGACCCGGCAGCGCCGGACAGCGGCCCACGGGCGGCGACAAGGCCGTCGTTTCGCAGAAGAAACAATATTTCCGGCGCAAGAAGATCTGCCGTTTCTGCGTCGAGAAGATGGACGACATCAATTACAAGGACGTCAAGACGCTGCACGCGTTTGTGGCGGAGCGCGGCAAGATCGTCCCGCGCCGCATCTCGGGAGTGTGCGCGCCGCACCAGCGGCGGCTCACCGACGCCATCAAGAAGGCGCGCAACATCGCTCTGCTGCCCTTCGCGGCGGCGAACTAGGGTCAGGAGGAAACTCGCATGGAAGTCATATTGAGAGAAGACGTGGAGAAGCTGGGCAACCGCGGCGAGGTGGTGCGCGTAGCGCCGGGTTATGCCCGCAATTTCCTGCTGCCCAAGCGCCTCGCCGTGGCCGCCACGGACGCCAACCGCAAGATCGTGGAACAGGAGCGCCAGGCGCACCTGCGCAAGGAAGCTCACCTGAAGGGCGAGGCCGAGGACCTGTCTAAACTTCTGACCGGCGTCACCGTCACCATCACACAGAAGGCCGGCGAACAGGATCAGTTGTTCGGCTCGGTCACCGCCAAGGACGTGGCCGACGCACTGGCCGCCAAGAATTTCACCATCGATCGCCGCAAGATCCAGCTCGACGAGCCTATCAAACAGCTCGGCGAGTTCAAGGTCCCGGTGAAGCTCCACAAAGACGTCACCGCCGAAGTTACGGTGGTGGTGGCGAAAGAAGAGTAGCTACTGCTTGTGGGGCAGCTTGACAAGCCGCGGTCCGCTTGGCAATCGGACTGCGCGGCGATAATGCTCTGGGTCGCGCGCAGGATGCCATCCTGCTCCACAATAGCCTTCCTATTTTTTCGCCGGCGCGCGGCTGGACCGCTCCTTATGGTCGCGGCTCCGATGCCGGCAGGTGCCGCGGCATGAGGATCGCCAAACCGTCGACAACCTTGACCGCCTTGGCGACGAGTTTGACTTGAGCGGACTTCAAACCAGGACGGCTGGCCGTGATTGTAATTGTGCCGGCCGAAAAGGTGGACCGGACGGAAACCCGGTTGATCCCGCACTCGGTATTGAGGTAAAGATTGTTGGTGGAATCGGTCTTGCCGCTGTTGTAGCCGCCGCGCCAGTCGCCAGCTCCGGAGACGGCAAAATCAATCTTGTCGTCGTCGGTTGGGCAGCGCTGGCCTTTGGCATCGACCACTTCCACGTCAATCAGCGCTACATCCCGCCCGTCGGCCTGGAGGCCCTGCGGACCGACCATCGGGGTGAGTTTGATTTGCGCGGGCGGGCCGGCGGTGGTCAGTTCCTCTTGGGCCAGTATCTTATCGCCGTTCCTGCCGATAGCCTTCAGGCTCCCAGGCGCAAATCCCACATTGGGAAAAGCGAAGATATATCCGCTGGCCGGCTGAGAGTTTGCGCCGGCCGATTTGCCGTTTACGACCAACTCTACCGACTGGGTATTGGCAATGACGTAGATGGTCTTTACGGTCTTTTTCGCGTCCGGACCGGCCGGATAACTCCAATGGCCCAGGATGTGAAGGTCGGGCCGATCGTTCTGCATAACGCGGTGGGCGAAATAGATTTCCTTGGGCAAACGAACTGCATCCACCTTTCCGCTGACACGGCAGACCTCACTTGAATCCTGGCGTCCGTCCGCGTCCGAATCGGAGAAATAGATGGAAGCGTAACCCGACCACTTGGAGTGAGCCGCGTCGGAGTTGGAAATGCGGTTATCCCAGTAAGCCCGGTAGCGGGCGACGCCGGCCAGGGCGAAGCTCTCCGACGTAAACTGCCATGTGTCGCTCGGTCCCTTCTTGAAACCGAAATAGGGCGGCGAGAAATCGTCCCAGAACCGCCGCGCGCCTTCCTCCCGAAAATCCTCGGTTTCGACCATAGGCGCGCGGTCGCGGCGCTCAGCACTGTAACCGCGGAACATGTCCGTGGGGCCGGAGAGTGCGTCGGTCCGCGGGTCCTGGCCGATCATAATGCCAAAGAACTCGGCGATCGGAGTGATAGCAGTATTGGCCGCGACGTTGTCGTTGCCGCGAGCACCGATGACGCGGCCGCCATCGGGGTCCCACTGCTTGCGCAGAGCGACCATCTGTTGCATGTGCTCCACGGTGACCACCGTGTTGCCCGCTTCCCAGAAGAGGATGCTGGGACTGTTGCGGAGATAGATCATGGTGTCGCGCATGACTTCCATGCGCTGCTCCCATTGGCGCCCTGTTGCATCGCGTTCCTTGTCGCCGCCGGGGCAGATCTGAATGATTCCGTAGCGATCTGCCGTATCCGAATCCACGCGCTGCGGCGCAATGTGCATCCAGCGCACGTAGTTGGCGTGGCTCGAGCGAATCAACTCAGCCTGATAGTCGTGCATCCAGTCGGGATATGCCTGGCCGAGGCCGGCCCATTCGTTGCTGGAACGTTGGGCGAATCCCTTCAGGTAGACAAACTTGTCATTGAGATACACGCCGCCCGTGCCGGCGCCACCTTTGAATTCGGTCTTCCGAAATCCGGTAGTTACCTTATCGACGTCAACTGTCTTACCGTCCACGGCGAGAATAGTATAGACGTCGTACAGATACGGGTCTTCCGGGCTCCAGAAGCGCGCGTCCTTCAGCGCGCCGGTTGCGGTCAGGACGGTCTTCTCGCCATCGACCATATCGACGGGATCGCCGTCGAAGCGGGCGCGAACCTGCCCGCTGTGATCGACAATCACGACCGATAACCCCACCGTGGCGCGGTCGCCGGACGCATTGCGCACTTCCGACTCGACGGTGACGTCGGCGCGTTTCCCGGCGATATTGAAGTTCGCGGCATGAACGTACACTCCGGTGCTTTCCAGGCCGTAATAGAGCGGAAGAGTCTGATAAATCTTGCCGGTGACGTACAGCCAGACATGCCGATTAATGCCGCCGTGGTCGGGATTGAAGTCGTTGGCGTTCCATTCAAACGGGGTACCGCTGGAACGCTCCGCGTAAGTGGTACGGTTATCCAGCTTCACCGCCAGGACGTTCTCCTTATTCCCGAAGTGAACGGCACCGGAGATGTCCACACCGTAGGCCGTCACTCCGTTCTCATAGAGCCCAACCTGCTCGCCGTTCAGGTAGATATCGCCGGCTTGCCGCATGCCCTCGAATTCGAGGAAGATCTTATCGCCGGCCAGACTGGCCGGAAGCTTGAAATGTTTGCGGTACCAGGCCAGGCCTTTGTAAGTGCCGCGGTCGCCGCCGCTATGGGAAATGATCTGACGAAAGGAGTCTACGTCATTGAAGCTGTGCGGTGTGCTGATCGTCGTCCACGCTGAATCGTCGAACGTGGGCGCTTCCGCGCCGGGGACGTCCTCGCGAATGAACTTCCAGTTCAGGTCGAAATTCAGCTTGGCGCGCGAGGACTGCGGCGGTGCATATGGTGTGGGTTGAGCCAAGGCGCCGCTCGAAAGCGCGCCCAGGATCAGCGCCATCGCGCCCAGGACCTGGTTCACGCCCGCTGTGCAGCATGCACGCTTTCGGTATGACGCATTCGCTGTGTTCAAGTCAAATCTCCTGGAACTGGAATCGCCCCAAAGTTCAGTCGCTCCTGAAAGAGCCGATTATACTCCGAACGGCGTCCCCTGGAGCTGTTTGTCTCATTCGTTCCTTTGGTTGGTCGCAGCGGGCTGGACGAATAACGGCTAAGTACCGCAGCAGTGTAGGGCTGGAGAGCGGGTGTTATGGAATCCCGTCATTAGACGCAATCAACTGAGTCGGGCGGCGACCGCCGGCTCAGTCACAGGCTGACGTAATTTACGTAATTCTCAGAAAACAGGTTGGTTGCCAGAGAGACCAAGGGGTGCGCACCACGCTGCCGACACCTGCCCGATGAATAATGTGGGTGAGAGGGGCGTATTTCCCACGCCCTGAATAACGCCTGGCTTCGGGCAATTCGCGTCCACCGCACAACTCAACTTGCTCGCAGCAGATTGCTGGCGAGAATAACGAGTGCGGCCATGCCAGGGCGAGGAGAACGAATGCCGAGAATGCTTTGGATGGTCCTGGTGGTCTGGATCGCCGCAGGCCAAACACAGATAGACCTGAGCACGCAAGTAAAGAACGTGCCGATTAAGGCCGGGGCCAGCTTGCCAAGCACATGCGCGGTTGGGCAGATCTTCTTCCTGACCGGTGCGCCGACAGGAACAAACCTGTATGGCTGCACGACCGCGAACACATGGTCGGCACAGGGGGGCCAGTCGGGAGCGGGCGCCATGATGCAAGGAACGCTGGCCAGCATGCCGACCAATTGCGCTGTGGGCCAGACCTACTTCGCCACCGATGCGCCCGCCGGAGCGAATCTGTACGGCTGCTCGGCGGCCAACACGTGGGCCTTGGAAGGCGGGAGCGAGACAGTGAACAGCAATGGGGTGACGGTGGGCTCCCGCCCGATAACCAACTTTATGACTGGCGCGGGCCTGATATCGGTAATTACCGACACTGGCACGGAAATCGATATCCAATCGGCCCTGGATACAGCGGTGGTCGCCACGCTACCTGGCGAACAAACCGGGTCCAATCTGTTGTGTGATACATCCAGCGGCTCACCGACCGCGTACGCGTGCTCGATGACACCGACAATGACGGCCTACACCGCTGGCATGGTGCTGCATTGGGTACCCGATGTGGAAGGAGCGGGCGGGGCCACCACGCTGAATGTGGATTCCTTAGGCGCGAAGAGCGTTAAGCAGGCCGACGGGGTGAGCGACCCATCGGCGACGGACATCGTGTCCGGCAGCATGCGCGAGGTCTGGTATGATGGGGTCGCCTTCCGGTTCCTTGGAACCGGGTCGGGACAGACCTCGGGAGGCGGATCGGGAGCGGTGCAGAGCGTGTTCGGACGGACGGGAGCAGTGGCGGCTGCGACCGGGGACTACACTGCATCGCAGGTTGCCAACGCGGTGGCGACGAACTTGAGCAACACGTTCACGGCGGGCACGCAGGATTTCTCGGCAGCGGCACACACCAGACCGATGATCGTAGTTGCCTCATCGGGGAATTTGCCGGCAACGTGCGTGGTGGGCGAGCTTGCATTCGTTAGCGGCGCGGCGGCTGGACAGCAGATCTACGAGTGCTCGGCGGCGAATGTGTGGACGCAGCAAGGCGGAGGCGGGGGCAGCACCGGGGGTGGATCGGCTCCAGCACCGGTGTTCAGCACTTATGCGAACCGCCCCGCCTGCAACGGCACCGCGAAGGGCACATTCTTTTGGGCCTCTGACATTTCGTACAAGAAATGGATCTGCGATGGCGCCGCATGGCAGCCGGTGGCGTTCGATATGCAGGTGGCTGAACCCACGACGTTCACATGGACCGGAGCCAGCAACGGCAATGACAACCCAACAACTGCCAGCGTAGCGGGCGCGGTGCAGTTTTCTGGCGTACATGCCGCGGCTTCCGGTGTTTTCGAAATCCAAGCGATGTCCGCGCCCATCGGATTGACGGCTCCCTACACTATCGAAGTCGCCTTCACCTTCCAACTTCTCTCGACCGCCTCGGCTTGGTATGACTATGGCTGCGGCTTCGGCGTAACGGGTGCGCAAACAGGTGGCGCCACGTGGGAAATCATAACCTGGTATCCATCAGGCGGCATCGGCGGACCGGTCATCGGCGTCGGGTACTGGAATGCCTATGGTTACACCCAACGCACCAGCGCACCGAGCGTAATAGCCCAGCCCGCGATACGGGCCAAGATCGTCGATGACGGCACGTACCGGACATTCTACACCAACACCGGCGGCGGGTGGGCACCGCTTTATCAGGAAACCGATACTACGGGCATTTCCTCTCCCGGCTACTGGGGTGTCGGCTGCCAAACCTACAATACCGGCGACCAGTTTCAGTTGACTCTATATCATGCGAGTGTGCACCACTAATATGAAATCACTTTTTTTGCTACTCTTGGGTTCGCTCTGTTTTGCCGGACAGGGGATCGTTCTGGGCCCCGGCCAGGTTGTTTATAACGATTCGATACGAGCGCTGTCTCCCGGAACGCCGTATCGCATCGAAGAGTCTCTACAGAATTTGCCCACCTGCTCCGCTGCGCTGTGCCACGTGATCGGCCCTTTCATAGTGAATGCCAATATCTACCTGAATTGCCTTGCTAACCCGAATCTACTGATGCTCTGTTTGGCTGATAATGTCTGTTTCCAATTTGTGACAAACACCCTCCCGGATGGTTTTGTCACGTTTCGCGTACAGCACTTTCCCTCGACCATGACAGATACATGCCAGGCGTGGGACGTTAACGGAAACCAAGTCTATAATGCCACTGCTTCTTACGCGCAGGAGAATGCATCTTCTTACTCAAATGGCGTAAGTGTCGGCGATGGCGGCGGATACGCCGTCAATTACGCACGAGTTTACTCAGCGACGGTGGCCACCACGTCGCGGCCACCAGTCACGACTGATACCACTGCTAACCTGATCTTCGAATGGAAATTTGATGGGAATCTCAATGACTCCGGCCCAAGACACTATAACGGGATACTCAGCAGTGGCGCCGCAACGTACGTGACCACCCTGGGAGAGTCTCTTGTGGTGCCCTTGATCACGAATCCGGATCTGAATCCGTCCTGGCCGGCGCCGATACCGGGGTACCAGGCCAGTTGGCGCGCGGGTCACCCAGCCGACCTCTCCTGCACCAGCAGCTATTCGCAATCAGCAAGCCCAAATGTTTCGTGTTTCTGGCAGGTTTTGCTGCAGCCGGGGCAGACGGAGCCATTCTGGAGCGACCAGACCTCACAGACACCCACGCTTACCGGGTTGGTTTTCGGCGACTACGCCGTCCAATTGACCGTGACGGATCAATCTGGCAATACAGCAACAGCCCTGACACACATCGGCGCCGTCGCGACGGACTCAAACGGTGTGGTAGTGAATGCGAACCCAGCTGCCGATGCGATACTCGGCCCCATGATCGCCTTCGGAAGGAACCCATGGGGGCTGTCGGACTACTGGCACCTGGCGGGAAGCATTCAAAGGCAGGCGGAGTATTGTGCTGGGAATTGCGGCCTCTCACAGTCGGCAATATGGGCGGCCGGCGGCATCTCACCCCAGTACCCGTACGCGACGTGGGAACAGCCGCAATCGGGTACGATTACATACTCGTGGTCTGGAAAAGGCATGAACAGCTCTGGTGGGACCACCCTGAACGGGCCGTGTTCCAACACGGCGACCTCCTGTACCGTCACAGACGCTTCGCAATTGGATCTTTCCTCCTTACCGGCGCGGATTTATGTTTCCACATCGTCGGCTCCAACGAAATGGGAAGAGATTCGGGTGTGTTCCGTGACGGGAAACACCTTAACTTTTTGCTACGACGGAAGAGGCTGGCCGGATCCCATCGGCAACCCATCGCGACTTTCGGCAACCAGTTGGAACCCTGGAGCTACGGTTGGACAGATGAAAGTAGCAGGATCCGGAACGGCATTCCTGAAGACACTGTGCCCGGCCGGTGCCCCTGGACCGATGGGTCAGATCTCATATAACAACGGAACAGTTTCACTGACCGCCGGATCAACGGAGATGACCTTGTCAGGCGGAACCTGGACTACCGGAACTGGCGGCAATGTTCAAGGCGGTTATTACGCCGTAGTTTCGGCAAGCGCGGCGGGTTCTCCGTTCACGTTCATTTCACCGATCACCACTCTTACCAATGCGACAACGATAGTATTGTCGCGCCCTTTCCCTTCCGACGCTACTACGGCCTCTGGCTTGAGCTACTCTATCGTCAACCCAGACATTTTTCCGGACCTTGGCTATCAGATGTTGCAAGGGTCCTCCTTAGTGTCGTTTCTTAAATACTGGACCAATCAATGGGGTACACCTGATGGCTTCGGGTGTGAATCAGACACTTCATTCTATATGGCCCCCTATTGGGACGTCCCGGTATTGAATAGCACCACCCAGAGAAATCAGCCGTATTCGTATCAGATTGGCATCTGGTGGTACAACCAATCCAGCACTGGTGGTTTGGATTATTACTCTGAGGATCTTGCCAACTTAGCGGGATGGCTGCGCTCCGGACTCAAGCAGTTTCATGATTCATCAATGATGATCGGCGATATCTGGACGAGACAGCCACAGAAATCCAATGGCGGCAGTGGCAGTCTGCTGTACTATGGCGGGCCCGTAATAGGCGGCGTGGCCAACGCGATGCTGTCCGATACAGGCCACGGAACGCGGTGGACTGATATCCGCTCCTTTGCGCTTCCCCAAGTCAACCTTGGAACAGGCATGGCGGGAACTGCATTTGATTGCAATGCGGATGACTCAAGAGAGTTCGGATATCGGGGAGCGTTTTTGGCTCTGGCGGCTGAGTTTGATCCGGACACCACCTCTTCAAATGCGCCTGGAGGGATAAGCTGGCATCAATACTGGCAAAATGCTTTACCTCAGTTCGCAGCCAACGAGGCGGCCTGTGCGAACCAGTTCGGCAACACAGACAACTCCTGGCGTACTAATTTTTATTCGTGGCCCGAGTCCCGGTCGGTGGCGAATGCTGTTACCCTGACGAACGGATCGGCGACTGGAACCGGCACAGGCCTTTCGAATAACTTTTGTTTCGGAATTGCGCAGGCCTCAAACGTCGCAGTAACGAGCGGTTCGAGCACTGTAACAGGCAGCGGATTCCCAACGACTGGCTGGGATCGGGTGGCCATCACAGGGCCAGGGCTCGTGGATCGGAACGGCAATCCAGTGCCTACTCTTTGGGTCTATGCCACGCCAAACAGTTCCAAGCAGTTCACAATTGGCTTCGGGGCGGTTTGGCCAGGCAGCAGCAGCACGACCGCGAGTGTGATGTTCGACAATAGCAGCACCGCAGGCGACGTTTTGGCTTCATTCATGTCATTCGAGGCTGACCCGATGAGCCAGTACGAATGGTCTTGCATCTATAACTCGTCCTCATCGATCACGCTGAACAGGCCGTGGAACGGCACGAGCGGCACCAACTACGCACAAACATACAACGTCAATGGTTTTGCCGTCCAGCCCTTTATGCTCGGAATTCGCCAATACGCGTGGTTGCAGGGGCAGCTAGCCACGGCTTTGACGCAACCAGACGTGTCCTCAGAGTTTGCATCCCTGCGAACCAAGGCCGGCGTGTTTGAGCACAATGCAGCCTTTGATCCTGTGTCAGGCGCAAACTATTATGCGATACAACCTGCTTGCAATCCGATCACGTTGGCGTCGATGGGCGACTCGGTATGTTATAGCGGCAATCCCCCAACCGGACCCGGTGCTGGCTACTCCTACACGGCTGAGCGCGTTAACACTATAGAGAATTCCATGTCATTGACCGATTACTACTTGTCGCAAGGCGGAAGCCCATCAGCGGTTGCATGGGGCGATTTGATGTACGGGAATTGCATGGGCAACCCGACGTTCACGTCCGGCGGAGTTTATGCGGCAAGCGATGGGAACACGTGCGATAGTAGCAATGGGAACCTGAATTCATCCACGGGATGGGGTCTTGGTGCGGGAAAGTGGTATGGCTTTTTCTTCGGCATTGGTGCATCTTGGCGATGGCCCGCACAGCGACTAGGGGGCGTGCAGGCTGCGCAGCCACGCGCCATCTTCGTAGGATTCGATCTGGGCAGCGTGCCTTCGGCGGCCAGCGTACAAATTATGCTGACGGCGCCATCCGGCGCCCAAACAAGCTATGCATGTTCGGCTTCCCCGTGCCGGGTGATGGTCGACGACCGCCAGGGAAGCCACCTGTACCGCATAAGCTATATGTCACAGAGCGGTCACGTGCTGGCTCAGTCACAGACCGCTCTGCTCGATTGACGATCCGAGACGCAGGAGGCAGCAGCACACCAAGTCCGGTAAGAGCCGCCTGATTGCCGTGGGTCCCACGGGGTTGGGCATCCATGACGGACACGATCATTCAAGCGCTACTTGGCTAACAGCTTGCGAATAGATTTCAACTCTTGCCGACGCTTCGCGGTGGTCTTCGGGTATGCCATCTTCAGTTCGTTGAGCGCGTCACGGACAATTTGGGAGACGATCAACCGGGCATTCTCCTTGTCATCGGCGGGAACCACATACCAGGGCGCGTGATGGGTGCTGGTCGCGGTCAAACAAGCCTCATAAGCCTCCATGTACTGCTTCCAGTATCGCCTCTCTTGGATGTCAGCAAGACTAAATTTCCAGTTTTTTTCCGGCTCATCGATACGCTCGAGGAATCGCTTTCGTTGCTCCTCCTTCGATAAGTGGAGGAAGACTTTGATGATCCGCGTCCCATTCCTATAAAGATGGCTTTCCAGGTCCACGATGGAGCGATACCGCCCCTCCCAGATGGTTTTGTCGTCGCGTAGCTCTTCCGAAAGCCCCTGGCTGCGAAGGATCTCCGGATGCACTCGAACGACCAACACTTCCTCGTAATAGGAACGGTTGAATATGCCGATCTCCCCGCGTTCGGGAAGCCGGCATGTCGTACGCCAGAGAAAATCATGTGCCAGTTCCTCGGCGCTGGGCTGTTTGAAGTTGAAAACCTGACAGCCCTGCGGATTCACCCCGGACATGACGTGACAGATGGCGCCGTCCTTGCCGGCGGCGTCCATCGCCTGAAAAATCAGCAGGCCCGCATAGCGCTTGGACGCATAGTAAAGGCGTTGCAGGGAGCTCAACTCCGCGACGTGTTCTTCCAGGAGTTTTCGATAGTGTTTCTCCGACTTGTAAAACGGCTTCACCATCGTCGGCCACGTTTTGAGTGCGACCTTTTTTCCGGGCCGCACGCGGAAATCCTCTGAGTTGATTTTCATCTTCAATCCTTCGTCTCAAGAACGGTAAGTGCGTTACAACTCTGGTTCTGCAAACCGAACGCAGCCAATCTCGCGGAGGTGGACCTGTAATCCGTGTGGAGAATGCTTCGGATCCCCAGACCTTCCGCGACCTGGACGAACATCGGAGTGTTTTCGATATAAACTACCTGCCCGGCTGGCGCCTGAACAATATCGAGCGCAAGCTGAAAGATCTCCGCGTCGGGCTTCCGGGCGTGGACGAAGCAGGAGGAAATAAACGCATCCACGAACCGGTCCAGCTTGAACTTTCGAATCCGGTATGCATTCACTTCCCGCGCTTCGTTGCTGACCACGGCGATCTTCAGACCATACCGGACCTTGAGCTGCGCGACTAACTCGATCATCGCGGGGTAAGGTTTCGATTGTGCGAACATGAAGCGGCGGAACTGGGCACGGGTGAACGGTCGCTTTTCGTAGAAGACCACCCGCCCTAAGTACTCATCGAGCGTAATCTTCCCTTCTTCGTGGACTTCGAAGGTCAAGCGATGCCGCTCCTCCATCTCCGCCCACTCCAGATTGAAGTGCCTCGCCGCCCGCCGACGAGCGTGATGATCCCACCCGTCGGTGAGCAGTACACCGCCGACATCCAGAAACAATGCTGTGATTGGCATCCGTACGTTCCCAGTTCTCGCGGCGCGCGCTCCCGCCGCTGCTTATTCCATCACGGTCACCCGCAAATGCGATCCAGCCGCTCCGCCGCGATACACGCGCTCCATCGCCTTCTGGAAATCCGACGAATGGGCATTCGGAATATCCAGAAACTGTTGCGGGTTCCGATCCACCAGCGGGAACCACGAACTCTGAATCTGCACCATGATGCGATGCCCGGAGCGAAATGTGTGCAACACATCCGGCATCCAAAACTCGATCTTCTCCGTCTTGCCCGGCGTGAACGGCTGCGGCTTCGACATGCTGTTGCGGAACTTGCCCCGGAACGGCTCGCCGCGCACAAGTTGCTGGTAACCACCCAGGTAGACGCCTTTGACGTTCGGATCCGGGTCGGGATAGTCGTTCGGATAAACGTCGATCAGCTTCACGATAAAATCCGAGTCGGTGCCCGACGTGGATACGCGCAACACGGGCGTGATCGGTCCAGCGATCGTGACGTCGTGGTCAAGTGGCTCCGTTTCGTAGGTCAACACGTCCGGCCGCGTGGCTGCGAAGCGTTGGTCGAACGTCATATAGTCCGCCGGCATCCCCATACCGGGAGCGACTTCGCCCGTCGAAGGAACCGGCTTGTTGGGATCGCTCGAATATTCGTCGAAGCCCGCCGCAGCCGGCGCGCTCCAGGAAAGCTTGCCGTCCGCATCGAGATAGAGCGAGCGCACCGTGGCGTTCTTCGGCGGCCAGGCGTCGAAGCGATGCCACTCGTTACGTCCCGTCTCAAAAACGATCGCCTTGGGAACACGGCTATCTACAGTGGCTTTCAGTCCGTTGCCCTTGCCCTTCAAGTTTTGAACAAAGAACGGAAGTTCGATGTTCTCCTGGAAATACTCGGATGTATTCGACTTGAAGTTCAAATTGCCCAACGTATCTCCGGGATCGCGTGCCCAACCGCCGTGCCGCCACGGGCCCATCACCAGCGTATCCGGGGCAGTGGCGCCATTCTTCTCCAAGGAGTCGAATAACTTCAACGGTCCCGCGAGATCCTCGGCATCGAACCAGCCGCCCACCCACATCACCGCGGGTGTCACATTCTTCATGTACGGAGCCTGTGCGCGCGATTGCCAGTACTCGTCGTAAGCGGTGTGCTGGATGGTGTCGTCCCAATAGGCGCTCTGGTGTTTGAGATACTTCTCGTTGGCGTTCGATATCGGACCCATGCGCAGGAAGAAATCGTAAGCGTCCATCGTGCCAGGTTCGAAGCCGGTCCTCGGCTGCGGCCGCTCCGGTTCCCCATTGCGCGGCAGGAAGCCCGAGTAAAAACGAAAGTTCGCGGCCAGATGGAACGCGCCGTTGTGGTACCCGTCGTCCCCATTCCCCACGTCGCCCATCGGCGCCTGGGGCGAAACGGCCTTCAGCGCCGGATGGGAATCGATCAAGCCGTGCGCCGCGAAAAAGCCCGGGTAGGAGATCCCCCACATACCGGCCTTGCCGTTGTTATTGGGAACGTGTTTCACCAGCCAGTCGATGGTGTCGTAAGTGTCGGTGCTCTCATCGGTGTCCGTGGAGCTGTCGTAATGCGTCTTGTGCGGGCGCACGTCCACAAACGTGCCCTCCGACAGGTAGCGGCCCCGCACATCCTCATAGACGAAAATGAAGCCCTCTTTCTCCGCGGCAAAGGATGGGCCCACCTGCGGTTTGTAATTGTCGGCGCCATACGGCGCGACGCTATACGGCGTCCGCATCAGGATGATCGGATACGCCTCGGTCGCGTCTTTCGGGATGTAGGCGGCGGCGAACAGCCGCACGCCGTCGCGCATCGGAATCCAGTACTCATACTTGGTATAGTGCGCCAGCGTGTAGGCCAACTGCGTGCGCGTGACCTCGGTGAGAGGTGGCACCGCAGGCGGTTGCGCGCGCAGCGCCGCGGCTGCGACGAGTAAGCTGAGGATCGCCAGTTTGCGAATCGCCATCGGCAGGTTATCGTATCAAATTTGCTCGCCTCACCGTAATCCCGATAATTTGGCTGTCGCGGCATGGTACAATAAAAGCTCTGGAAGTTTATCCGCAACCCCTTCTCCCCTGATTAGCGAGTCGGCTCGCCGGTTTTCCTCCTCTAAACGACTAATGAAAAAATTCTCTGAACTCCCCCTCTCTGCCCTGCTGAAGAGCAATCTCGCAAAGCATGGCTTTACCGAACTAACCCCCGTGCAAGCCCAGGCCATCGAGCCCGCGCTGGCCGGAACCGACCTGGTCGCCACCGCACAAACAGGCACCGGCAAAACACTGGCGTTTGTCTTGCCTCTGATTCACCTCCTCGGGAAGCTGCCGCCGCAAACCGGCATCCGCAGCGTGATCCTGACTCCTACCCGTGAACTCGCCATGCAGATTCACGAGACGTTCGCCAAAATGGCCGCCGGCACCGGAATCCAGGCCACGGTTGTAGTCGGCGGCGTCAGCGAGCGGACCCAATTGAACTCGATTCGTAAAGGTTCGCAAGTGCTGCTAGCCACTCCGGGCCGACTCTACGATTTCCTCAGCCGGCAACTCGTCGATCTCGGGAAGGTCCGCATGCTGATTCTGGACGAGGCCGACCGCATGCTGGACATGGGTTTCCTCCCCACCGTCCAACGAATCATGGCGGCTCTGCCTGCCGATCGCCAGACGATGTTGTTCTCGGCGACGATCGAAAGCTCCGTCAAGCACCTGGTCTCGACGCAGGTCCGCAACGCGGTTCGCATCGAAGTCGGCTCCACCATCAAGCCGGTCGAGCAGGTCGACTTGCATCTCTACGAAGTGGAGCAGGATCGCAAACTGGGCCTGCTGCAAACCATGCTGCGCGAGGAGGACGGTTCCTTTCTCGTTTTTGCCCGCACCAAACGCGGCGCCGACCGGCTATCGACGCGGCTCTCGCGCGAAGGCGTGAAATCCGCCGCCATCCACGGCGACCGCAGCCAGAACCAGCGCAACCAGGCGTTGCGTGGTTTTCAGGATGGGCAGTACCGCGTTCTGGTAGCTACCGACGTGGCGGCGCGCGGAATTCACGTGGAAGGGATTTCCCACGTTGTGAACTACGACCTGCCGCAAGTCCCGGAGGATTTCATTCACCGGGTCGGCCGCACCGGCCGCGCCGGCGCCCGTGGAACGGCGTCGACCTTCGCCACGCGATCCGAGCGTGCGGAGGTGGCCCACATCGAGCGCACCTTGACCACCCATCTGATCCGAAGGCCGGTGGCGGACGGCGTTCCCTGCGAGCAGAGATCCGCTCCCGTCATCGTCATGCCCTCCTCGATACCTGCGCGGCGGCTTTCACGCTCCTTCGGACCAAAAGCGAAAACCCGCCGCCTGTACGCGGTCTAACCGCGGCGCCAAAGTGGGGCAGGCGCTTTCGCCTGCCAACCGCGGCCATTGAGCCCGCCTCACATCTCTTTGCGATCGGCCTTAACCACGTGCGCGTCCGGCACCGGGGACGAACGATATACCGAGACGTCCTCGACGTTCATCAACACCATCGTCGGAACGCCGGATGCCTTCTGCGCCTTGACATGTTGCAGGTCGATTCCCTTCACCGTATCCAGCACAAATGCCGGCCGGCGGTCTTCCTGCATGTAACCGACTTCCACGTTGTTGAATTCGATTCCCGTGGCGTGGCGGATAAAGAAGCCATAAGCGGGCAACATACCGAACATGGAGGGCTCGGGATATTCTTTTTCCCGCTCCGGCGTCGAGTACGGTTCGCGCGGTGGCACACCGCCGGAAGCTCTGAAGAAAAACGTGTTCACTAACTCCGCCGGCTGCTTCGCGACCTGATCCAGCGTCAGGCCGCCGCGATAAAGGATGCGGATATCGCTCAGCTTCACGTCCTCCACGTCGTGGCCGGGAATGCCGCTGATGATCGAACCATACCGCGGATCGGCATCGTACACAACAACGTTGCTGATGTTCACTCGCCGCAGCGATCCCACCGGGGTTCCCTCCGGAGCCCGCATCCGGCTGCCGAGGCGGAGGAAGATCGGGGCATTGGAAACCTCGCGCATGGTGATGTTCGAAATCGCGATGTCTTCCAGGTGCGCCCCGTCAACCGATTCCAGGGCGAGGCCGCGCGAGCGGTCGAAGACCACGTTCGAGATCGTGATGTTGCGGAAATCGCCTTCCGATTCCGTGCCGATCTTGACCCGCCCCGTGGGGCCGTCGCGGTCCGGAGCCTGCTTGACCGTGCGTTTATACGTGCCGTCCAGCAGCGATCCGATATCGTAACCGCTGACCAGACAGTTCACGATGGTCACGTTCTCGGTCGGACGCGCGAAGCCAAGCGCGTGCGTGCCCTTGAGCACGATGGCGTCGTCGTTCGGCGTGTTGACGCTCGCATTGGAAATCCGCACGTTGCGGCAGGAGTCCACGTCGATCCCGTCCCGGTTCGTGTCGATCGTCACATTGTCGATCGTCAGGTTATCCACGCCGGTGGCCAGGATGCCGAAGTGTCCGCCGGAAAGAATCGAAAAATCGCGCAGGGTTACTTTCCGGCAGAGTTTGAGCGCGATGGCTTTGTCGCCGGCCGCGCCGCGTTCGCGCGCGAGTGCCTTGCCGCTGATCAGGACGGGGCCCTGGATCGAAACGTTCTCCAGCCCCTCGCCCCAGATGAGACTGTTGTGGAAATGGCTGTGACCGAAATCCTGAAACTTGTCCCATTGGTTCGGTTCGGCTGCGTCGTAAGCCTTCGGATCCGCCGACGCTTCGAGCGTCGTGCCAGGCTCGAATTGCAGAGCGAGATTACTCCGCAGGCGAATCGAACCGGTCACGTAGGTTCCCGCCGGGAAGTACACTGTCCCGCCGCCCGCCGCTGCCGCAGCTTCAATTGCCTGGTTGATGGCGGGCGAGTCGAGCGCCTTGCCATCGCCCTTTGCCCCGTAACTCTTCACATCGAAAACGGCGGCGTGCCCTTGCGCCGGAACGAACCACGCGGCCAGCGTGAGCACGAGCCAACATTCCACCCAACGTCTCGTCATTCCAGCTCCTTCGCTCAAGAATCTATTCTGCCACGTAACGGAACAAACGGAGGTGGTATCGGGGGCTTGCGTTAATGGAAAGGCGTTCCCAGCGTGCTGACGCGCGCGATTCCGCAACATTCGTCGAATCAGGGAGGGCATTTCAGAGCTACTCACCGTCAGGGAGTGGCCGGGTACGGTTTCAGCGGCCTCTTCGCTCAGTGGCCAGGAGGAGGCGGGGGTGGCGCGGGCGCGCCGGTAGTGCCGGTTCCGGTACTTGGGCCGTTGCCAGTGCCGGTGCCGGTGCTGCCGCCCGGTTTGCCTTTGTCGCCTTGCGCTCCGATGCCGCCGCCGACGGAGCCGATCCCCGGCCCCACGTGCCCGCCCAGTAACACCTGGGCCATCGCCTGCTCGGCGGCTCTCAGGACGAGGCGCATCGCCGCGTGCTGGTTGATCTGTTGCGGGATCAACGGCCGGTTCGGTTCGACGAGGATGGATTCACCCGGCTTGAGAAGCACCGAGGGGCCGGGCGCGGTCAGGTTGCGGACGTCCACCAGACCGTCATCCAGGGTGACGAAGGTGGTTCCCTCCTCATCCTGCACTTCTACATCAAACACGGTGCCGCGCACGGAAATCACGGCCGTGGGCGTTTTGACGTCCTTCGGATTGGGACCCTTGGAATGTTCGATGAAAACCTTGACCCGTCCGATGAACAGGTCCAGCAGGTCGGTGATGCCCGGGGTTTCGCGGAACACCACCTTCGAGTTCGAATACACATCGAAGGTGCTGCCGTCGGAGAGTTGGAATCGGGCGAAGCTATCGGGACCGGTAACTATGGTTTCGTGCAGGCGCAGGCGGTCGCCGACAGAAAGCGGCCGCAAGTATCCCGCGCTGTCCAGTACGGACACCCGGTTCAGTTGTACCAGAACTGTCGCCGCACTCTCGTCCTGAGCACGGAGCGATGCCAGCGACACGATGACCGTTGCCGCCAGCAGCAGCGTAGACCGATACCGCATGTGCTTCAAGCGCCGGACCATATCAAATTTCGGGACACGAAACTCTAAACCAGCGCCCCTAGCTATTTCTCCTCAAGTCTAGCACTAAACTTGCATTGCACATAGAGTGCCGGAAGGAAGCAGGCGTCACAAATCGAGTGATATCAGGTATTTGATGATTATTTCCCATCGGAAGTTGAGCTAAAATGGGATTGCTCGTGTGTCATAAAGGAACACTCCGCGTTTCATTATGGTTCGCCACCGCGGCTTTCTTGGCCGGCGCGGCGGGGTTCGCCCAGACGGCGCCCTCATGGCGAAAGGTGGGGAGTGCCTCGGTTAATTTGCAACTGGCGGGCCCGGCCACAGGACCCATCGAGCAGGTCTGGTTCTCTCCTGGAGGCGGGGTGCTTTACGCACGTTCCACCTCGGGCGCGGTGTTCGAGACCGCCGATTATGAAACCTGGACTCCGGTGGCCGCCGCCCTTGAGGCGCCAGCCGCCCGGCCTGCCACCGCCGCGCGCCTGCCGGAGGCCTCCGCGCGAATTCTCGTTTCGCCTTCCAACCCCAATGTAATCTTCGGTTTGGGCAGGCAGCTCTACCGCTCCGAGGATGGCGGCCACGCTTGGCACAACCTGACTGCGTTCGGCTCCCGCTCGGTGATCGGTGATGGCGTGAACAGTGTCGCGGTTTCACCGGCGGACGCCGATCAACTGGTGGCGGCCAACGATTTTGGCGTGTGGCGTTCGCTCGATGGCGGGCTGTCCTGGTCGGCGCTGAATCTGGCGCTGCCCAATCTTCCGGTGCGCCGCATCCTTTCCACCGTCACCGGAACGTTAGGGACGATCATCGAGGTGGAAAACCTGGGCACGTTGGAGTTGCCGCCCAGCGGCTCGCTGTGGCAACCGGTGGACGCGAACCCGCCCGATGCCATGCTGAATGCGCTGTTTTCGAACCGGATGGCGACCGAAATCACCGCCGTGGCGCAGGCGGGCAGCGCGCTTTACGTGGGTTCGGCCGACGGCCGCATCTGGGTATCGCCCGATGGCGGCCGCACCTTCCCTGCCCTGGCATGGCCGACCGGCGGCGGACGCGTGGAGCGCATCTTCGCCGATCCCGCTGAGCCGCGCGTCGCGTTGGCGGCGCTTTCCGGCGCCGGGCCCCACGTGCTCCGCACCACCAACAGCGGCGGCTTCTGGGATCCGCTCGATTTCAACCTGCCCAACCGGCCGGCGCACGCAGTGACCGCGGACCGCGCGGCGGGCGCTGTTTATGTGGCGACCGACGCGGGCGTGTTTTACGGCGTGGCGGATTTGGAGAACGCGAGTCCCGCTCCGGTGAACTGGGTGAACCTGTCTACGCGGCTGCCGGCGGCGCCTGCCTTTGATGTGCGCCTGGATCCGGCGGGCGTCCAGCTTTACGCCGCGTTCGACGGTTACGGCGTGTACGCCACTGCGGCGCCGCACCGCGCGCGCGCGCCGCGCATCGTCAATGCCGCCGATTTCAGCACCCGGCCCGCGGCGCCCGGTTCGCTGCTGAGCGTGGTGGGAGCGCAGGTGAGCCGCGCGGCAGCCGCCAACCTGGAATTTCCCGTGCTGGCCGCGGCGGAGGGCGAATCGCAGGTGCAGGTCCCGTTCGAAGCGGTCGGCCCGAGCGTAGGGCTGGCGCTCGATACCACGGCCGGCAGCTTCACTATCCCACTCGCGGTGCAACCGGTTTCGCCGGCGATCCTGGTTTCGCGCGACGGGGCCCCGGCTATATTCGATGCCGATAGCGACCTGCCGCTCAATGGACGCAGTCCCGCGCATTCCAACGGGCGTGTGAAGATTCTGGCCACCGGCCTGGGTAAGGTTCAGCCCAACTGGCCCACCGGGATGCAAGCGCCTCTCGAAGATCCGCCGGCGGTGGTTGCGGCGGTGAGAGTCTTTCTCGATGGCGCCCCGCTCCAAGTCACGCGCGCCACGTTGGCGCCGGGGTATGTCGGGTTCTACCTGGTGGAAGCGCAACTCCCCGCCCTCACCAACGCCGGCACCTCGGAGCTGCACCTCAGCGCCGCTGGCCAGGACAGCAACCCCGTGCAGATCGTGATTGAGCCGTAGGGGGCGCACACAGCCTTGGCGGAAAACGGCGCCGCCCGAGCGCGGCCACAGCTTGACTCCTTCTTTCGGCTGGGGTGTGTCAACGGTTGTCCGGTTACGCGATCCGGATGGACATGTGCGGCACATGATTGTATGCTGAGAACATGTCGAAGATGATCCAGGTGAGGAACGTCCCGGACCACGTGCATCGCACGCTGAAGTCGCGAGCCGCTCGCGAAAGCCTGAGCCTGTCCGATTTCCTCAAAAAGGAATTAGCGCGTGCGGCGGAGCGGCCCACCATGCAGGAGTGGCTGGATCGCGCAGAGGAGGCGGCGCCCATTCGGACCAAGCGCAGCCCCGCGCAAGTAATCCGCGAGCTGCGCGACTCGCGATGATTGTCCTGGACGCCTCCGTAGTAGTGGAGCTGCTCACCAACGGCGCCCTGGCTGACTCCATCCGCAGCGACCTCTCCGGACGCGATGACTCCTTCATTGTTCCGCATTTGATCGATGTCGAAGTGATGAGTGCAATTCGGAGGCTGGCGGCTAGTCAGCGCATAGGGACGCATCGCAGCAATCAGTTTCTCGCCGGACTCGTGGCGCTGCCCGCGGAGCGCTATTCGCACACGCCGTTGATTGGCCGCATCTGGGAACTACGGCACAACTTCACCGCCTATGACGCCGCGTACATCGCTCTGGCTGAAGCAATGGACGCCGTCCTCTACACCAGCGACGAGAAACTGTGCAAAGGCCACCGTGCCCGCGTCGTGCTTTTCGCCCCATAAATCCCTGCCAAACGGCGGTTACGTACCGTCCGTCGCTGATTCCTAGCCAAATGGAGCACTGGCGCCTATGCCGCACAGCTACCCTTTCTTTTTTCGTTTCTTTTTCTTTCGCTTTTTCTTGGCCAGCGGATCGCGCTGAATCAGGTTCGCAAACTCGTCCTCAAAGGCCTTGAGCGCCTTGAGAACGTCTCGCGTGCGCTGTTTCATTCCGGGCGTCTCAGCCACGCCTTTAAGGCTGGGAGACGGTTTATAAATCACCGGGTGCTCGACCTCCCAGAAACCCGCCGTGAGCATTGACACGATCTGGAACTCGGCGTGGAACTCATCGCTCGCTTTGCAGTAACCGTGGTATTTGAATGCAAGCGGCTCGTCGTTATCGTCAGAGCTGAGAACTGGATCCGGCATCCACGAAAGGAATTGTCTGCGCAGCGCCCGATCCGCTTCCAAGACGCGCTTGCGAGGAAAAGCAAGAACTCGGACGCCCGCTAGGTCGTCCAGGCTCGTTAGGGTATATTCCTCGGCGTGTTCTGGGTCGAAGGTCGCGCCCTCCTGGCGTCGGCGCAGCTTGTCAAAAGCGCTCTCGCAGTCCTTCACCCGCGCGGTGACGACCAACTGTTCATACTTGTCCAACTGACGCGAGATCGGGAGCAGACAATGTTTAACCTCCGCCTCAAGTTCGCCAACAACGCGGCGGATATCGGGAAGCAGGGCAAAATACTCCTCCCGCAGCAGGTCCTTAACAGTGCGTTCGCCTCTAGCCAAGGACTGACTCTAGCTCGCGCACAACCGCTTTCGAGGGGCCATCAATGAAGTAGAAGTGCCACCCGGTTCCGTTTGCGCGTTCCTTCATGCAGTCCTGAATCTCATCCTCGCTGCGATCTTGAATAAAGTTGATGCTGAAGACCTTTTTGGCCTTCCGGTTTACATACATCTGGCGATCGAAACTATACGCGTATCCGGCGTTTTCGAGAAGTCGTGCCTTTGACTCTGTAAATCGTCCGGTCTGGATGCGAACCCTCATGCCTCATTCTACCGAATACCCGCCCGAAGTTGCCTCCTGTTTAGACTCTCGATTAGCGACGTCGCCCTACCCCGCCCCGTAGTGCGCCTTCACCTTCCGTGCCGCGGCGCGGCCTACTGACTTGGCCAGATCGTCCTCCGACGCCGTACGAACCAGCTCCGAGCTGCCGAATTGCTTCAGCAGCTTCTGCACCGTCTTCTCGCCGACGCCCGGAATCGTGTCCAGCTCGCTCGTCAACTGGCGCGCCGAGCGGCGCGAACGGTGGAAGGTGACGGCGAAGCGGTGCGCCTCGTCGCGGATGGATTGGATCAGGTGCAGGATGGGCGAGAAGCGGTCCAGCACCACCGGTTCGTCTTCCTGCCCGTAAACGTAGATGATCTCTTCGCGCTTGGCGATCGAAGCCAGCGGCTGGTCGGCGATGCCGAGCGCTTCGAGCGATTCCGCCGCCGCGTGCAACTGGCCCAGCCCGCCATCGATCAGCACCAGCCCCGGCAGCGGCTGCTTTTCTTCCAGCAAGCGCGCGTAGCGGCGCGTCACCACTTCGCGCATGCTGGCGAAATCGTCGTTGCCGACCACCGTCTTGATGATGAACTTGCGGTAATCCGATTTCTTCATCCGCCCGTCTTCCCAGACCACCATGCTGGCCACCTTGTCGGTGCCCTGTATGTGCGAAATGTCGAAACACTCGATGCGCTTGGGCGCGCTGGGCAAAGTGAGCGCGTCTTGCAAGGCTTGCTGAATCGCCTTCGAGGAAGGCTTCAGCACGCGGAAGCGGGCGTCGAAGCTGTGTTTGGCGTTGGTCGCGACCAGGTCCATCAGCGCCTTCTTCTGCCCGCGCTGCGGCGTGCGGATCTCCACGCGTCCGCCATGCGGGGCGTCGCGCTTCTCGCTCAGCAACTCCTCCAGCGCCTCGCGGTCCTCGAAATCCACTGGCACGTGGATCTCCGCCGGGATGAACTGCTGGTCGAGATAGAGCTGCTGGAGCAGCGAAGAGAAGAACTGCGGCTGGTCGAATTCCTCCTGGTCCTCCCAGAAGAACTCGCGGCGGTCGACGATCTGGCCGTGGCGCAGATGAAAGAGATTCAGCGCCACCAGCGGCGGTTCCGCGTAGCAGCCGAAGATGTCGACATCGTCGCCGCTAGCCGCCGCCATCTTCTGCCGCTGTTCGATCTCCTCGACCGTGGCCAGTAGGTCGCGCAGCGAGGCCGCTTCCTCGAACCGCGTCTCGCGCGAAGCCGTTTCCATGCGCGTGCGCAGATCGCGCGCCAGATCGGTGTGCCGGCCCTCCAGGAACTGGCGCACGTTGCGCACTGCGGTCTCGTACGCATCGTCAGCCACCAGGCCTTCCACGCAGGGGCCCAGGCAGCGGTGAATGTGGAACTGCAAACACGGCTTCGGGTGATAACGCGTCAGATCCACCTTGCATGACGGCACCAGGAAATGACGGTGGATGAAGTGCACCAGCCGGTATGCCAAGTTGGCCGGGAAAAAAGGACCGAAGTAGGTGGCGCCGTCCTTGCGCAGGCGGCGGGTGACGTAGACGCGCGGGTAGCGCTCGCGGGTCAGCTTCACGTAGGGGTAGGTCTTGTCGTCGCGCAGCAGGACGTTGAAGCGCGGCTGGTATTGCTTGATGAGGTTGTTCTCGAGCGCCAGCGCTTCCTTTTCGTTGTCGACCAGGATGTAGTCGAGATCGCGCGCTTCCGCGATCAGGCTTCCGGTCTTGACATCGGCCAGCTTGTCCTCGGAAAA
>Ga0181520_10003531_pt1 | contig 27290 bp, 31 predicted proteins | sample PEATcosm2014_Bin_29_FD_132451 | JGI IMG/M metagenome (GOLD analysis project Ga0181520, IMG submission 132451) | Peatland microbial communities from MTU Mesocosm Facility, Houghton, MI, USA - PEATcosm2014_Bin02_30_metaG | ecosystem: Environmental > Terrestrial > Soil > Wetlands > Peat | place...
AAGCCGGTTATTAGTACCGTCAAAGATAGTAATATTCTGGCTACCACTATCAATATTTATAGCGGCAGCCGTTCCACTGGCAGCCGACCCACCGCCTGAAGCATTACCCGTACCTGTTCCGCCCAAGACAGCCGTACCTGAACTAGCCCCACTGACTTGGGTAGATTCATTATTGGTTGGGGTGGCTGTGGTGGGGAGGAGACCGATAGGCAACTCACTCAAAGTATTGTAATTGGTACCTAGACTTGATTGCCAGCTTACTTCGTCAATCGAACGAGACATGAAATTATCCATACCCGAACCAGACTGATAGTCATAGTCCTGGTTGGCTGCGTTACCACCGGCTAGTTGAAAGGGCATCTAGTTTACCTCCCTACACCGAGTTCACCTACTATGGATTCGTAGTTGTCGAAGTATAAGGTCAGCCCGTTAAACAGTGGCTGGTCGCCGGAGTTGTTGTGGGTGAAGCGGATATTGATGTCGTGTCCAGTACTGAGTTCAGGCTTCTTCTGCGGAAAGACCATGGTGGTGATGTCCTTGTCAATCTGCCCCAGCGTCCGCCAGTCGCCACCGTCTAGCGAGTACTGCATCAGACCTGTCCTAGTTTTTTCGGAGTCTATCTGCACAGCGTCAAAGATTTTCTGCTGCTCTATACCGCAGTTAGTCCGGCCGAACTCCACGGTCATGGGGATTGACAGACCGGCGTCAGTGTTGCCGACCTCGTCACGGAACACCATACCGTTCTCGTCTGTGAAGTAAGGTTTGGTAAAGCCGTTCATAGCGTGCATGAACTGGAAGCGCATCTCACGGTTGTGGACTTCTTGCCACCAGATGTTCATATCGAACTCATAACAGAAGCGGATACATTGTTTAGTAGTGGGTTGGGTGGTCGTAGTAGAAACCGTAGTCGAAGTACTGGTCGAACTAATCGAAGTGCTTGAGCTGGTAGAACTTACAGAAGTGGAACTGGTACTTGTGCTCGATGTAGAAGATGAAGTGGAACTAGTGGAAGTTGTCGTACCCGTAACCGTGCTGGTTGAGGTGCTGGACGTGGAAGTGGAACTGGTGGAAAAGCTGGTCGAGCTGGTGGAGGTGGAGCTGGTGGACGTCGAGGTCGTGTTAGTAGTCGAACTCATCAGTTGGGAAACAGCTAGTTTATACGTCCGGTTGGAAATCACCGCTGAGGCGTGGGCAAGGTTAGTCGGGTTAATCAGTTTAATAAGCGGCCCGATAGCCCGTGATATCATCTTCAGCTGGCCGGTGGTGTCATTATAGCCCCAGACGCCGGTGGTGTGCAGCCACAGCGTCCACGAGCCGATATTGCAGATAGTTTCATGCGACACGCAACCCACTGAGGGCGCAAGCTGGGTAAAGTTCGAGCCATCCCATTTAAAGAATGTATTCTTAGAGAACAGGAACAGCCGGTTGTTATTGACAATCCAGCCAATGAACTCTGGGTTTTCATCCAGTCCTGTCGGAATCCTAATCCAGTCGGAAGTCTGGGGAGTCGGGTAGTCGGTATTCCACAGGGTCGTCAGCTGGCCGAACCGCCCACTTATCCACACCTCGTCATTGATATTGACGTTAATTACCTGCCCTGAGAAGCCAATCATATTATTGACTTTATCCACATAGGTAATCTGGAGAGCTGATACTTCTTGGTTCTGGGTGAGTGCGCCGTAGATGTCGATAGTCATACCGACTTTCAGGTAGTGGACGGAGTCAACGTGTATCTGGGTTGTCCAACCGTTGACCGCAGTCTGCACCTGCGTGACCACATCCATAGCCGGTGAGGAGATATACATCCTGTCGGGATAGTTGTTGTTGCCAATCTTGCAGTTGATAGCATAGAGCTGACCAGCGTACTGGGCGATAAACTTGCAGGGCGGTGCGCCTAAGACATTGGAAGCGTTCGAGGTATTATCGGCTACCATCTGCGAGTTAATCGTAGTCAGCGGGAAGTACTGATTACCAGGAGATTTACCGGCCACATAGAACTGGTCAAGATAACTCAGACACTGGAAGCGGGTATTGGCGGGAGCGTTAGTGATAACAGGAGTCCATGAACCCCCCGAATCCAGAAAATTAAGAGTAGCGTTAGAACCACTAGCATTATTAACACCAGCAAAGATACGGTTATTGTTCGAGCCATAATTAAAAATCCCTCCGTAAAGCGAATCATTACCATATTGGACTGTCTGGCCTAGCTGTTCGTAACCCAACCTGCGTGCCGCCGCCCCAATACGGATATTATAAGCAGCGTTATACGAGTTATAGACTTCCATGCGTTTCTTGAGCAGGTGGGAAGTGGCAGTCTGAAGACCACCCGATAGGTCAAGTAGGTTAAAGGAGTTCTGGCCTGGTCTGGGCATTTAAATTATCTCCGATACGATTTACGCACCCACCCCTCGTTCTCAAAGCGTCTTGGAGTGCCAGCATCTATGCGGTCTTGCTGTTTGATGTGCATCTTTTCCATAGTGTATTGCTGGTAGTAGTTGGTGGAGAGTTGCATATAGTTGGGGTTGGTGGCCGAGCGTTTCAGGTAGTACTTGTACTCGGCGTAGAGTTTATAAATCCGCGGGGTGGGCGTCTGGATGATATTCGCCTCGCTGACCAGCGGAGTGAAAGTCTGCCAGTAGTAAAGATACCAGACAGCTGGTGAACTAGTGGCGGAGAAAGGATAGTAGTCGAACTCCTGCATGGTTTCATTGATACACAACTCTTGGACGGTGTCGTCTTGGGTGGTGACATCGTTCTCGTTAGTGATATGCCGGTTGCGGAAGTAAGTCAGGTCAACCACCTCTACGGTGTAAGTATTGTTCGTCACAGGGCTAGTGGTGTTGTTGACGAAGTTATAGTCCATGTGGTCGAACTTCCAGAAGTTAGACGGGTAGGCGATTGAGTTCGCCCCAGCCACCCTCGGTAAGACTATCCGTGTGCGTAAGAAGTTGTAGGGTCTGACCACGCCCATCATCAGGTCGTCATTGACCTCATTGAAGTAGCCAATCATCTCATCCCTAGAGAGCAAGTCTTCCGTCAGGTCGGTAATCTCGGTGTAAATCTGGTCAACAAGATAGCCGACTTGGTTTCTAGCCCAGCCTGTCACAGCTGGTAGTGGGTCGGAGTAGGCACTGGTGACAGTCGTGACTGAGTTATACATGGCTGTCTGGTAGTAGTAGCCGGCCTGTGAGGTCAGGTCGTTGTATGAGGTTTCCAGCCCCTCGTTAGTGACATCAAGGTTGACTGTGGCTACTAGCGTGTAAACCCCGCTCACTCCTGTTGTAGAGCGGTAGAACTGGACTTGGTCGAACTGGAGTATGTAGACTGGGTCATCAGCGTTGTGGGAGAACAGCGTAGCCCCGACAGGTACGGTAATCCCGTCAGCTGCCGGAGTGCCAGCTGTGACTATCTCAGTCGTGGACATGCCAGCTTCGCCTAACTGGATACGGTTGTTATTTGAGATTAGTTGGTTGTTGCTAACTGTGATTGAGGTTACGCCTGAGTTATATGACTGGGCTAGAAAAGTCTTTTCTAGGTCTGATGTGTCGGGGTTAAATGTACTTATTACCATATATATTCCTATTGCTGTCCTTTAAGTTCCCATTGCAAACCAGTCTGCCGTTAATGTAGCACCAGCTGAGTTTGAAACACTATCAAAGTAAGCAGATATTCCACTTGCCACTAAACCAGAACCATTAACAACTAATTGGGTAACGTCAGTACCTACTGAACTAACTGTTAAATTAATAGATTGTACGGTAGTAAAGAAACTGGTTGGAAAGTAAATGCTATAGGCTGGAGCATTATGGCTAGATTGAGAAGCAGTCTGTCCCCAACACATCTTAATCCCGCCAAGATTTATATAGTAACCCGTTCCACCCGCGCTGCCCGTATTAGTATAAGTCTGAACTTGTGAAACCAATCCCGTACCAGTCAGAGAACCATTAAGGACTAAGGAGGCTAGGGTTGCCACACCTGAAGCTGCTAGTGTATCAGTAGTCAGGCCGCCAGTATTAGTAAGACCGCTAGAGTTGCTTAAGGCTGTAGAAGTAGGAGAGGTTAGGGTTGGAGTAGTTATGGTTGGGTTCGTCAGGGTCGGGTTGGTGTTGAAGACGTTTGAACCTGAGCCTGTCGTTGAGGTCGTGCCGGTTCCGCCGTTGGTTGTCGGCAGTACACCGCTCACATCACTGGTCAGATGTACTTGGTCGTAAGTCGTTGTGCCTGTGCCGTTGCCTCTGAGAACCGTACTGGCCACAGGCGTAGACGCACCCGTACCCACCTTAGTTTCTAGGGCGACTATAGCGGTTTGTTCTTGGTTGGACTGGGCGGCGTGGGAAGCAGCTTGCAAAGTTTCACCTGAAGTGAAGCCTGTGAACGAATCAGTACTACTCGGAAACGACATGGTTTAATCTATACACTAAATCGTACCCATATAAAACTATCACTAGTGTCTAATACGGGTTGTGATGTGCGGGGCGTTGGTGTCTGTCTTATTCTTTATCCGCAGGGAAGTGCCAGTTGTTTTAGGCTTATTGGTTGAGGTGGCCAGTTTGATGTCGCCAATCGGGGTGATTGGCGAACCCACCAATACATAAGGACTATCTACTGTATAAACAGGGTCATCAACTAGACATGACGGATAACCGTCTAAAGGTGTAACGGTATGGGGTTGGGCTTTCCCTGTAACCTGCGGAACTCGTGAATCTAACGCCATTTGAGCCTCCAGTGACTTGTTATGCGTGGTTTAAACCCATAGTCAATCAGCGTGGTAGTAGAACTGGTAGAGCTGGAAGTACTGCTTGTAGAGGTGCTGGAAGTCGAAGTGGTGAAACTAACCGTTGTACTGATACTGGATGAGGTCGAAGAAGTACTAATACTACTTGATGAACTGGTAGAGGAAGTACTGGTTGATACGGAACTGGAAGTGCTTGACTGGCTGGTAGAAGTTGACTGCGAGGTGCTGCTGCTGGTAGAACTTTGGGAAGTTGAGGTACTGTGTGATGTAGAACTACTAGTGGATGATTGGGATGTAGAGGTAGAGCTAGACGTACTGGACTGGGAAGTGCTGGTACTGATAGACGAGCTGGTAGAGGATTGTGAAGTACTGGTGGACTGGGTGGTCGAGGTGCTGCTGGATGTGGAACTCACGCTGGTGGAGGTTGATTGAGACGTACTGATTGATGAGCTAGTGCTGGACTGGCTAGTAGAAGTACTTTGAGTGGTAGATATACTGCTTGAGGTTGAGCTGATGCTAGTGGAAGTCGACTGGGAAATAGAGGATGAGGTAGAGCTCTGGCTGGTAGAGGTACTACTGCTAGTGGAACTAATCGAGGTGGAGGTGGACTGGGATGTTGAGCTGGACGTAGAACTTATAGAAGTAGAGGTAGAGAGAGACGTACTGCTAGAGGTAGACGATTGACTGGTACTGGTACTGGTACCAGCAATCCAGTTGCCGGTGTTTGATTCAAGCGTTGAGTTATTACCCGCAAACCAAGTATTTGTTTGCGCCGGTGCACTGTCTTGTATGAATAAGTAGTTGCAGTTTATAGGCCCTGTACCGCTATAGCTAATTGCCGCAGCATTACCCACAGAACTAGAGTTAACGGTCATGAGCTTGCCGCTTGTGCCGTTTACATTAAAACCGCTCCCGAAAGTGTTTGTCGAGCCAAAAGGTAACTGTAGAGTTCGCGCATTGCTAGCATCACTAAAATTAATAGTCGCAAAACTGTTGGAGCCAGTAATAATTAGTAGACCAGTTGAACCGGCCACAGTATAGGTAAGGGTGCCGTAAGTCTTACTGCCTCCGGCAAAGGTTCTGGTATTCGTACTTGCATTCGTTATAGTAGTCGTGCCCGTGTCGCTTATCGTTCCCGCTGTGCAGTTCCAAACAGTGGCTGCAGAGGTTGAGGTAAGTGACCAGTTACCGGTTTTAGTTAAAGTTGCACCCGTGACTGAAACGGTAGTAGAAGTTACTGTATAGCCATTGTCGATGAATGTGCCGGCGTTTAATGTCAGCGAGCTACTAGTTACAAGATTGCCCTGCAGCGTTAAAGTTCCGGCAGCACCACTAGCAAGTGTTAGCCCATTGGTAAGTGTTAGCCCAGCGGTTGTTAAGTTATAACTGCCGTTGGGGGCGAATGTTAGCGCACCGCTACCGGTGTAGGTCATGCCGGAAATTAGGGTTAGTGACCCATACATTGTGTTTGAAGTTACGGTAAAGCCAAATGTCGGGTTGCCTGTTGCCCCCGTCCAGTTAATACTGCGGCCGAGACGCGGCATATCGCATGTAATGGTTTGAGAGGCTGAAAAAGCCGAGCTAATCACTACATCGTCTTGTGGTAATGGTACTCGTGTAGTCCAGGCATTTGCCGACCAGTTACCACCCGATGTGCCACTCCAGGTTTGTTGTACGGAACTAGTAAGCATAAGGCCAGAATTACCGCCGCAATCACCAGAGTTACCAGTTATAGCATGTACGTCCCAAGATGCTGCGCCAGCGCCAGTAATGCCTTGAAAATCGACATTTGAAAATGAATTGGCCGCGCTGGTAACTGTATATTGTGAACCAACCAGACTAACACCAAAAAGGACACGATTGGTCGCACTATTACCGTTAATGGTTAGCGTACCGGTATTTGTTCGTGACGATAGGATGGTAAGGCTACAGGTTTTGGTAGCCGTGCCGGTGTAAGTAATATTGCCGAACTGGTTATTACCAAATATGACTGCGCCGCCGCCGCCGGTAAACGCAATCGTGCTTCCTGTAGCAAAAGTAACATTGCTTGCTATGGCAACCGCAGGAGCTAATCCGCTCAAAATCCACGTTTCAGTAGATGACGTATAAGTCATATTGGTAGCCGGACTTAAGTTAAGTGAAGTACCACCGGCACCGGTAAGTGTAATAGTTGCAGTGCCAGGATTAAGCGCACGCGTATTTGAGTTAGCCGAACTATAAAAACCCCACGAACAGTTTAGGCTGTTAAGGTTAAGGCCACCTTGGGTATGCGTAACGGTAGCTGTTGCACCAGTATTAAAGCCGGATGTCACTAACTTCATAGTCGTTGTTGTGCCGTTATTTATAGTTACATTTCCCAGAGTTGCACCGTTGAAGTTATAGGTGTTAATCGCGGCAGAGGTGTCGGCAATCGAAATGGCTGAGGTGGTTGCATTTCCTATTGTGTAGGTTCCTGCAAAAACTATCGCAATATTTGAGGCTGGTGCTGTTGCCCCCCCCTGATTTAAAGTTACTCCTGCGTTATGCGTAATAGTGCCCGTGAAGCCAGTACAAATAAACGACCGAACTACAACAGTGTTGACATCGATAGTTAAGTTACCGGAGCTGCTATTAAGGACTACATCATCGCCAGCTGCGGGTATACTTCCAGGTAACCAGGTAGCACTTGAACTCCAGTTTCCGCCTACAGCCGATACGGTTTGAGTAGCCATTACAGGACTCTCCTAGTTTGGTTAAATGTTATAGGCGAAACGGCAGTCGAGAGGTCATAGAAAGTTACTACTCCACCGGTATTTACTCTTGCGGCACCCAAAGTAAAGGTTGCCGTTTGAGTACCGGTAGAACTAACTACCTTGCTCTCCATCGCCACGGCTTCATTGGAGACGTTATCGGCTGTTAAGTTGGTATAACCGGAGCCCAGAGTAAAGGTAGTTGCCGTTCCGGTGTAGGTCCCCATACCTATAACTAGTTCAGTCGATTGAGTAGTAGTAGCTGAAGTACCCGATGTATCTGTTGTCGATGAGGTATTTACAGAAGAAAAGGCTTGATCTAGTTCTGGGGTGCCAACAAATCCATTAAAATATTGAACTGCTACAGTGGCATTAGTAACTGCGGAGTTATAGTTTACAGTTACAGTTGGGCTGGCTTTAGCCGTTGTAATTACAGAGTAGTAAACTACTTGAGAAAGAGTGCCACCCTTACTAATAATTGCCCCCGGAATTGGGACGTAAGTATTCGGGGTGGTAGCGTTGTCAGTAACAGATGTAGTAGAGTTTGAGCCACCACTATAAATTATTGATACAACTACAAGTTGACCGACTGCAAAGGTATTAGTAAAAGCCGGAGTAGTAGCTACGCCAGTCCCGTTAGTTACTACCTTACCTTCAACAAACGCTAGAGCGATATAGCTACCCTCTCTATCTTTACTTTATGGCACTTGGGGTATACAATATCTATATGAAAGACTGCATATTGTGGGATAAAGCTATAAACCCAAACGGCTACGGAGCTAAGTGGTATAGGGGTAGAACAATAGGTGCTCACAGATATACTTGGATTATAAATAAAGGGAAAATACCCAGTGGTATGCTTGTATGCCACTCGTGTGATAATCCAACTTGTGTGAATATAGACCATCTTTTTCTCGGTAGCCAACTGGATAATATGCGAGATAAAATCCGTAAAGGTAGACTTAAAGTTGGAAATCCTCTTAAAACTAAGGATGGGTTGCGTCAATGCTTTGAGTGTGGAAATATATTTCCTGAAACTGATTTTCACAAAAACGGGATTAGCAAATACACTGGCAAGGTGCTGAGGAAGCATGTTTGTAAAAACTGCCGAACTTTTACCAGTCGATTTGTCTAACGCAAGTGCCATGTCTAAAGCGTGGCATTTTACAGGCTAAATTAGTAGTATCACTACAAAGGCAAGAAGTTGGTTTCGGGCATTTGGTAAACTTCGTGGTTCTTAGAACAAGTTGCCGTAACACCGTCTTTAGAGCGCATCTGCTCACCGCACTTGCTACACTTCACGCCCCAGATATCGAAGTTCTCACCCCACTTCTCATGGTTATGATTCCAGCTAAGCTCAGGTATTTGCAGGGATTTAACTTCTTCTTTCTCAGCCCTGAGTGCCCGAAAGGTTGATGACCACCAGTGCCAGACCCAGCTCTTAGTAGTAGCGACTGAGCGGAATCCCATCATCCTAGCACGGCAAGAGTAGTCGTAATCTTCACCGGAGCCGACATAGTATTTATTATCCAGCATACCAATTTTCAAGAACCGTTGGGTATCACAGACACAGGCGTACATCGTCACCCCGTCAAAGACTGAATCTGGTTCAATAGTTAAATGTTTATTAACGTAATGGGATTCGTGTAGTAGAAAATCGTAGTCTGCCTGTGTATACTCAGTCTTGTATGGCAAGATATCAAAGTCATCCCCGTCTGCTCGCCCGACTGACCAATCGGCTAATCGGATTGATGCAGGACAGACTATTACCGCCGGACTATCAGGCGTGGCCTCCTCTACTTGATGAAAGGTATCGAGTACGCCCTGCCACCAGCCAGAGTTCACCATCTCGACGTCATCGTTCAGTAAAGTAAAGTAAGGTGTTTGAACTAACTGTATCCCCAGATTGCAGGCTGTGGAAAACCCAAGATTGCCCGTATAGCGCAAGTCAGTTTTGGGTGAGCGTATCACCATGAGATTTTTATACTTATCTCTCAAGGCGTTGGCGTCTATACCCTTTACTGACACGTCAATTATATAAACGTAGAAACTACTCTGTTCAGTGTACTTGTAAAGCGTTTCCAGACAACGCTCAATATTCACCGTCAGAACTGTGATAATAATGAAGGTATTCCACTTAGGGTGAACGTCAAGCATTGGCAACCTTTCTTATCCAATCGTAAGTAACTCTCAGACCGTCTTCCAGTTTAGCGGTGGGTGCCCAGCCAAGTTTAGCCTTGATTAGCCGGTTGTCCGAGCTGCGCCCCCTGACACCCAGAGGCCCATCAATGTGTTTAACCCTCAGCTTTTTGCCGGCAATCCTCATCACCATCTCAGCCAGCTCGTTGATGCTGACCATTTCGTCTGAGCCGATAAACCCGCCAGCCCCGCAGACTAATACGTCAGCCATGTATTATCTCCTCAATCTTTTCCATTCTTTGGTCTATTGTATACTCATGGTCAATTAGATACTGTCTGTATGAGTACGAATCGTAGTCACCTTTGATTTGTTTAATGGCTTCCTGTGGTGTGTTCCAGGTCAGCTCAGGCCAGATGTCCTCTGACCCGTAGAAAGCGTGAGGGATAGGTTTAATCCCCTTAGCCATAGCTTGAGCGATCGCAAAACAGAAAGCCTCTTTCATGCCGGCATGTAAAAGAAAGTTTTTGTCTTCCAACCACTCGTCTAAATTGTCCACCCAATCATAGAATATAAAGTTGAGGTTATGTTTTTGGATAAAGTCCATACAGTAGTCGTGAAAATAAGGGTAATCATTAGACCAAACTCCCACCCAATGGAACTCGTAATCTCTCGGTAACTCATAAGCTATTTGCAAGATATTCTGCATACCTTTAATAATCCACTTCTCGGAGACTATGGCTATCTTTTTGCCTGGATTGTGTTCGGCAAATGTCCAGCGGTTCAAGTCCACGCCAGGTGGAATTACGTATTGTTTAAAGTGTCCTTGCTGGGGGCGTGAGTCGGCCATCATAATCTGTTGGATGTGTGGTGCTAAGAAAACTACATCATCAACTAACTGCCACATATTGTCGTGGGCATGCGACCCACCCCATATCTCAATATCTATAGGCTCTACGATTATCTTTTTATTAGACAAGTCCATCTCATGCATATCCCAAGCCCCAGGTCTATTCGTATACTTCCATTCGTCTTTAAGGGCTTGGTCTGGGTTGGTCGCAGAGAGTAGGTTATTGTCTGCGGTATGAAACCAAACCACGTCAGCCCAATCTACCAGTTCTGGGTTATAGTAGGTCTCCCGCTTTACCTCGTAGCCATGATTAGTCCACCAATCACAAGGGTCTTTCATAAATTTTCCATTGTATGGGTCGAAAACCGCAATCTTCATGCTAAATCTCCATAATAGTGTTTTCTCAAAGCTATTAGTTTTTCGATAGCAACTTCTTTGTACTTAGAGTATCTTGCAATAGCTTTACCATTTACATAAACCTCAGCTTTCCATCTCCCATCTTTGCACCAGATAAGACCTGTATATCCAGAGGTATTTCGAGATAGCTTATCTTTATTCAATGCATTAATTCGTGCAGTAGTAGGACGTAGATTATATCGTTGACAATTTAGCTTATTACGGTCCTTGTGGTCTATTGCCTGTTGAGGGAAACCCATAATCTGTCGGTGCATGTATATTTTCTTTTGACCTTCGGCAGTCCACGTAGTCCTAGCAGCATATTTATTATCGTAAAACCACTTCCATTGATTGAGCCATTCATAATCATCATCATCCACCATTACTTGTTTATCACGAGTCAGCTCTATCTGTTTCATATTCATATTATACACCATTCACCATATCGTTGGTGAACTTGCCATTATACGGATCGAACATTGAGATACGCATTGACTATAGTTAGTAAGTCCTTCACTCTGTTATGGGTTCGCAAATATCTTTGGCCAAACTTACAGCTCTTCTGGTCCTTCTTGGGATTGTCTTTTACCAAACGCTCTTCTATCTTTTTCAGACAATCATCCACGTTATAAAAATAATCCACGCAATCTCTGAACCTGACTTCAGACAGGGGAACGTATCGGAATAGCGGTCTGCGCCCACAGCACATTATCTGGGCGGTGCGGTCTGACCAGTAGCCAGCCTCGATTGTATGGTCTATAGAGAGGATAACCTTAGCTCTGGAATACAGTCCAGGTAGTCCTTCATCTAGTATGGGTGGGCGCACATCTTTGAACCCAGGCCACTCATTAACGCTATGGATTACTAGGTTAAACTTTTCATCAACTGCTTTGAGGGTTTCATTACGTTCTTTAGCCCACGGTAAGTAAGAGCCCGTGAAAAGTACGTCTATATCTTTATTGGGATAAGGTGCTTTCCGTAGAAACTCAGGTGCATAATCTTGTGAAAGCCATTGCCAGCCAGGGTATTTAGAGTCGGCTATTCGCTTTGAAAGATACAAGTCGGAACTCACTACTAACTTCTCATGCCAGTCTTGACCATCAGCCTGATAGTCAAACGCCCAGTAAACTATCGGTACTTTAAATGTCTTTTTTAAGTCTGGTACCATATTTTCTGGGTATCTGTCCCATTGGGCAATAAGTATAAAATCTACGTTATCACTTTGGCCTGTATTGATAGTACCGCCAGTATTTAAATTATTATCTTCACGCTGTTGCCTGATTACTTCATGCCCTAATTGTTCTAACGCATTAGCGATATGGTTCTCGTCAGTTATAGAACCATCCCATGCTCTACCAGAGAAGTTCCCAATACTAAGTATTCGCATATTCTTTCCTTATATAAAACGCATTACATTTACAAAGATTTCTATGTCATAGATACTGAAAGCTCCCAGTTTAGCTTTGAGTTCCATTTCTTCAAGAGTCAGCATATTTACCCTCGTAAACCGGATGATAGATTAACTTGTCTTTAAGTACCATGTTCTTGTTATACCACACATCTGCCTTGGGTTCGTCATCACGGGTGTAACCCCATTTAGTACGGTAATAGTCGAAGTTCTTCTGCCACTCTTCTTGGTGGGTGCCGTCAAATGTCCCCGACTTATTCGAGAAGTGATAGACCAAGACATCTCGAAGCCTAACTGGTTTAACGCCAGCTAAGTTTATCTTGGTCTGTAAATCAGTGTCAGAGTTGCTTCCCCAGGGGTCGTAGGCTACGTCATACCCCTGAATATCCCGCCAGAGCTGGGCGTTGATAATGAACGGCAGATTAAAGCCTGGTTCCGGCTTAAGGCTTTTCCCAGTCAGTAAGTGCTTAATCTGCTTGTCTACCTCTTCTTTCTCAAAGTCCTCTATGTTGTAGTAATTACCATATTTCAGGAATGGGTCGGCACTACCGTTGTTATTGGTGGGTTCGACAAGGTTCGGGCTCATACACAGGTACTTGAACTGTCTGGTTTCCTCGTCGACACAATTGACCAAGTGCTTATCCCAGCCTGGGGCGTAGTACATATCACTGTTACTAACCATAATATATTTATGGGCTGGATTGACAATTTGAACACCCACATTAACCGCAGAACATTGTCCTTGGTTCCTATTATGCATATGTACAGTGATATTAGGTATATGTCGTAAGTCTGGTTTAGCTTTTCCACCATTAGTAACAACAATAATATCCCCCCCAAAACCAGAACCCCTAAGACTATTTACGCATAATTCTAAATATTTACTGTCTACTTCATATAGACTTGGTATAACTACAGAATAATCTGGAACTCTCATATTGCTACCTCGTTTAATCTCGACTATTAACACGCCATTCATATTTATCAACTAATTCTTGATCTTCTGGGCTAATTTTCAATTTTAAACGCTCCTTCCGTATAGCCCTCTGGGACTGTCGGGGGTACTTTAAAGAATATAAACATTGATGAGTAGCCAATCGAGTTGTGCCACTCCTCTACCCAGCCACGCTGGACAAACGGTCTGGCTAAGTCTCCCTCGGTAATGAAATCATTATTCTCGCCAGCCGGAGTTTTGAGTTGTTCTGGGGTGTAGTCCCAGCTTGTACCGCCGATAGGTGAACATATCACTATACACCGCCGGATGTGTTTCCAGGTCTGGTCTATAAAGTGGTCTAAGTCGTTGATGTGCTCGCAGGTTTCAATGCTAATCAGGGTATCAGCGTCTGGTAGTTCGTCTTTACTTAGGTCAAATTGTTTAAACTCTAGGTTGGGTGCGCCCCAACGGTGATAGCCCTCAGCTATACAGCCCTCGTCTATGTCCAGTCCGATAACCTTACCTGCATACTGGCCGATTAAATGAGAACCGTAACCTGTAGCACAGGCCGCATCTATGACAGTTTCGCCAGGCATTACCCAGCCACGAGCCATAAAGTACCTGGAAATATGCGGCCCATTAGAACCGCCTCCGCCCCACGCATAAGGATTGCCTCCGTAATGTCCACTTATAGTAATACCTCGCTTACGAACTTAAAATTCGTTTCATCTTTAATTTGATCCTTAATCTGGTTGGATAGTTCATATACACCATTGCCGACGCAATCCCAACAATGGAAATGCATACCACCACTAAGGTCAGTATCTTGACTGCCGTTCCAAGCCACGAAGTTACCGTTGTTATTCACGTAGGTTGGTATCTCTTTGGCTAAATTAGCTCGGCGCATATTATTGTAGGATTGGTCTGCCAACCACCAGCCATGAGCCTTGAGCCAAAGATAGCAGTCATCGCTTATCTGCCAGCCTGGGGCTTTGAAACCTTTAACGAAGTAGTTGTCTATCATGGGTTGCAAATCACGTACGTGCTGGTCGAACTCATCGTAGGACATCTCGCTGCACTCGTAGTTTGAGCTGTGCAAGAAGCCATGTACTGCCAGTTGTATCCAACTGTTATTAGCCCTACACCACTCGCACAGCTCGTAGGTCATCTCGCCTGGGATGGCGAACAGCGTAGCCTTAAAACTAGGATTAGTATAGTGGAACTCGTCCAGTTTATCCCGACAGTCATGGGATTGACACTGGTCTGAGATAACGTGCGAGCAAGCGAAATCATCGGCGTCAAAGATAATCATTTCTTTACCTTCCTTCCACCCCAGGTATCTGTCTTACGATGACAATTTACGCACAGGGTTCTACCATTATTAATGTCAAACCTTAACTCAGGATACTCAGCAAATCGTTTTATATGGTCAGCATGTAAAACGACAGCCTTTCCGCTACCGCTACTAGCTCCACAATGTTGACAAGTGTAGCTATCTCGTTCAAAGACTGACTTGCGCCAATCCTGGTAAGCTTCAGATTTTCTGATTAATTGATTAACTGTTTCCTTAAAACCGTCCCATTCTTCTAAAGATATCCCTTGAAGAGAAGCACTTATTTTTTGCCTAGTGACTTCATCTCTCTCTCCAGGATTATATATACTCTTCAGGCCAAGCTTAATTGCCATCAAGCGAACAGCGTCATGCGTTTTTCCAACTTCTTCTGATATCTCTTTAAAAGTATTTGTTACAGAAAGTTTAACTAATGCTTCAATCTCGCTTGCACTCCACTTCTGAGTCCGGCGCTTTATATTAAACTGCTTCATCACTCGCAAAATATTAGCGCCTGTACATCCCCATTCTTTACCTATATCCTCAGAGCTTTTCTCTTTCCCCCAATATTCCGCATAAAGCCATGTACGATTAAGATAAGGCTTTACTTCTTTAATAGTCGATAGGTCTTTATTAAGAGATAATAATTTCTTAAGCAACGTAGAAGGATAAACTTCATCTAGAAGTACTGCATTCTCGATTAGACAATGGCCGCCAATCTTCCCTTTGGGTGGGTCGAGTATGAACTTCTGGAACTGCTTTAAGCCGAGTTCTTTGTAAAGCTGGTTGTAGTCCTTATTCCAGTCTTTGGTGAGTTGGTAGTCCATGCCTATCGCTTTAGCCACCTCAGCTTTGTAATCCGCAAAGACTATATTCAGCCCATATTCAGTAGTGCTTAAGAGTTTAAGGGCTTCGGTGTATCTGGTATTGGGTACGAGCCGTACTTGGAGATGGCGTTCCTTGAAGTAATGCTCAAAGAACGCACCTGACATCTTACGGTTGTAACCAATCCAGCGGGTCGTTAGTTTAATGCTCTTAGCTAGGTTTGGGTGGACGCCCTCAACGGGGGTGTGGACAGCTTGAGGGAATTTATCAGTCGTGCCAATCGGCACGGTTGACCAGATAGCAACATGTTGCGGTTCGTAGCGTGTGATGTAGCCTTTCACTTGCTCGACAAAATCTTCGGAGTAGGGGAAACAGATATGCATCACGCCTACCGGAGCAGCCTTACGGTTCTTCTGGTTAATGTCGTAGGTATGGGCATCGGGACAGATGACCTCGTGAACAGCCTGGCCGATCTGACCATAGCCCACAATGATGTCTTTAACCATGGGGTTCTTTCTTGTCTAAAATGTAAAAGAGATGTTGCCTGTTGGCGGTGGGTGGGGTTTCAGTCATTAGCCAGTGGTAATCCAGTGTGTCTAAGAACTTCTCCCACTCCCGTTTATCATACCACGCTCCCCAACCGTCATCTCCGTCATCATTGATGTGTGGGTCGTCCATGTCTTTCAAGTGCCAGAAGGTGATGATAATCCGCTTCTTAGCCACTCTAAGAGCCTCTAGGACGGGTTTCTCAAACCCATTGGTGTGTTCCAGTACATCCTGGAGTATAACCACATCCCAGGACTTGTCTGCCTCTTCCAGCTTACGGCAGTCACCAAGCTGATAATCGGCTTCTGGGTTACGCTCCTTGGCTACTTTGACAAACATGGGGGAATAATCCAGACCCTTATAGTTTCTGACGTTCGGACCGTATTTCATAAAGTGGGCATAGTTCCAGCCTGGCCCGCAACCCACATCTAGGACTGTTTCCTTATCATTAATGAACGAACCGAGTATCATACGGGTGTCCGAGCCTATACCCTCGCCATACGTTTCCATGTAATGGGCGGCAGTATTCTCGTCATTGCTCATAAGTTTCGCCCAGAAATCAGCCATTACAGATACTCCCTCTGGAAGATATGGATAGCGTTATCCGGTACTTTAGTAGTGAACAGGGGTGGGGTTTCATAGCCCTCTTGGTTAGTGACGTAAGTAGTACTTGGATTGAGTGCGACACGCCTATTAGTATCCCACAAATGGAAGCAAACTTCAGTCGATAATTTTATAAGGTCGCTCTCATCCCAGTGGAGTTTGTCAATCACGTCTTCAATCGAGGCCATACGCATAATCGCCCCAGGTATGAAACCTATCTGTACGGCATAGAGGTAAATGTCTAATTTCTCACGCTGGGGCTGGACATGATAACTCTTGCCCGTAACTCCGTTGACATCTATGTCTTGGGTTTCTTCAAGGTGAAAGTTATAAATCCGGTTGGCGAAGTTCTTAATTCCCAGAGCCGAACTGAGGATTGCCAGTTTCTTATAACCGCCCTCAGCCAACCCACGCCTGGAACCCTTGCTGGCTGGATTGGTAAACTCGCTCTTTTTAAGCAGGTTGAAGTTGTTTAAGAAGTACTGTCCGCTTAGGGTACAATCAGCCTCCACCAGACAGACGTAAGGGGTACGGACTTTCTTGAGTCCGACTGTCCACGAGTCTTCCAGCAGAATCTCAGACCCCTGTATTGGGTCAAGCTGTTTAACTAAATCTGATTGGGTCATCTGAATAACCTTAGGTTCTTCAGTTCTTCTGACTATAACTGTCAACATTAAAATACATCCTTGTTAATTCTTCACCTGCAAATGGTTCAATATCTACGAAAGTATCACCTTGGTCTAGGGCTGGGTGCCAGATGTCCGAGTGGCCGCTTTGTTCGGGTTTCCACTCTTTAGGATATCCCCAGCGGTCGGTGTCATCTTTAATGCCGAATAAATGCAGCGTAGGGATATGGGTGGCGAAGCCAGTCTTATAACCAGCGTCTCGAAGTTTACCGCAGATATAGCGTTCTTCTTGGCCTCGGCCTGACATCTCCCTGTCCCAGCCACCCACCCGTTTGACTGCTTCAGTACGCATTATTCTTAAACTACCGCCTGGGTGAGCAAAGTCCGTAATATCCTTTGAGTCATCTTCAAATATATTACCCGTCCCAATCATCACCTGGGTACGGCAGGCGATAGCAGCGTAATCTTCGTACTTGTCCATCAGGTCAACCAGACGGGAAATCCAGTCACCGTCAACAGTCATCTGACAGGGCAGGCAATCATTGTCTGCGTCTATGAAGTAATCATTGAATGTGTTTCTCTCCAGCATATACTCTCTGGCGAACTCCAGCCCCTTGTTCTCCATCAGGTTGATATAGGAGTGAAGCAGGTTCTTATCAAACATTTCTTGGAGCATGGTGGTTGTTTCTTTATTTGAACCGTTGTCTAAGACATGCAACCTATAGGTATCTGTCCAGCTGTTCCTATGGATAGTACCAATAACCAGTTTGGTTATGTTTGGGCGGTTCCAAGAGACCAGGTGAATATCAACCATCAATCACCCCCGTATCGAAGACTTCGCCGAAGTCCTTATAGACATCCTCGCTGGTTCTGGGGTACTGGATATAAAGATACATATCTAAGGGCTTGCTCAGGTTATCACGAGTCAGGTAGTAGAACTGGCAGTAGTCATCCCCGTAAGGGTTGCCCAGCGAAAGACCATGCCTGAGTACGCCGTCTTGAAAAGCCCCAGCAGGGTTTTCGGTATTATCCCACTTATATTTGTCCTCTACTGGGTCAAGTTTGAGTGGGATTTTACTGGCCGCCGCAAAATGATAGGGACTGCCGTCATCAGGGATACGATACTTTTCATCACTTAGCCACAAATCCCGCCTGAAAATAAACGAACCTGCTCCGACATGACCCGACCTGAACCACTCATGCCCTTTGCCCTCAATGGCAGGCTTGAAAGCGTTCCTGACTTCCGTGTGGTAATCACCCCAATAGATAATACTGCCGAAGTTGAATATCTTATATTCTGGAAACTCCTCTACAGCCCTGCTTAAGTCCCTGAGATATGTTGTAGAATACTCATCATCTGAATCCAGCCAGCACAACCAGTCGCCAGTCGAGTGTTCCATACCTAGATTCCTGGCTGCCGACCGGCCGATATTAGTTTCATTGTGGATAACTTTGATTTTGTCGCTCATCTTAGCGAATGAATCCAAAATCTTAGGCGTGATGTTGTCCACACAGCCGTCATCTATTATAATCAGCTCCCAGTCACGGAATTGCTGGTTCATTACTGACTTGATAGCCCGCTGGACTGACTTACCTCTAAAATGACGCCTACCAGACGCGCCGCTTTGGATGGGCTCTAGCTCACTATATACGGGAATCGTCACGCTGAACGTCGGCACTGGGTTGCTCCATGTTTAAAAGTGGTTCTATATAATTGTGGAAGATGTGGTCTGGGTTTCGCTTAGTCCTGACCCACGTTTTGGCCCTGATAACCTTCTCATTTTCCAAATAGTACTTAATATTACTGGCCATTGTCCGGTAATACTCGTTAATGTTGGAATGGGTGGTGGTAATTTCCCCGTCTTCACCGTTTATGGCGATATTTGCACCGCTGAACTGCTTATAAAGGGCATTTTTGCCATAGATTTGCCTGAATGGGGCGAAATCGTGGTTGAGCAGGCACAGATTGCCCCTCAGCATGGCTTCCTGGGCTATCAGTGAGTAGGTTTCACTCTTGCTGGGCAGTAAAAAGACGTTGGACAGGGTGAAAAGCTCTAAAATTACCTCATGCGGTACTTCCATAGAGGCAGCTTCATCAAATTCGGACAGGAAAGTCACCCGATCTTCCACCTCAAGCTCTTTGGCGAGGCGTTTCAGGTCTTCCCGATAGGTCACTTTGTCACCGCCGGTACTCTGGAAGTCACAAAAGATGACGTGTGAGGTCATGTTGTTCAACTTACAACCAGCCATAAGGTAGACATCAGCCTCGGCGTACTTCCCCCTGTCTAACCTTAATGGGTATAAGACTAATACTTCAGGGTCGCCGAGGCTCAATTCGTCATATAGCCGTTTGACTATCCGGCTCATCCCCTCAACCGGATCGGTAGCGTGGGGAACTTCTACAATTTCGTTCTCTTCATAAGAATAATTGGCAGCCACACGGGGAATATCATAAGCGTTGGGGTACATTATGATGGAGTTCGGGAACTTGGAGTTCAGCAACTCCTCATATTTCTCGCCAAACATAGCCCGTTCTTTAATAAGAGAGCCTGGAGCGGTAGCCGAGTGGATAAGGTGTATCCACTGGATTGAGGGGCGTTCTTCGGCAATCCTGCGACAAGCCACATTGTGCTTGACGTAGTCTGGTAAGAAGATTAAGTCATGGGTGAAAACCACCGATTCGTCTTCTATTATCTTATCCAGGTGGTCATAGAGCATATCGACGTCATCTTCAAACGCCTGGTCGACTGTCGTGCCGTCAATCACTACGTTGGGGATACGTTTGGTTTCCACGCCAGCAAAGATAGATTCTTCCGGTGGGTTCCAAGACTCAGTAGCAATCAGAACTGGTTCATAACCAGCCCGTTTGAACATATTGACCTGGGATGAAACGACTATTATGGGTGAGTAACTTTTAAGATATTGGCCGAAATTAGTTAATATGTAAATCTTACGTTTGGAGTTATCCATTAACACAAACGTAACATTATTCAAACATCACTGTCAACTTTTTTACCAACCTTTTGAATTTACTCTCTTGAGTTACTTCTGGTTTGGGTTGGTTGATACAGCCATGCCTTTTGTCATGGAACTTCATGTAACAAATCTCGTCGCAAAAATCCTTGCAATACGAACAGTTAATCCTAAAGGAATCCTCTGGAATCTTTTTCTTACAGTTAGCACAGACCATACTAGTCTCTAATATACGCTATCGTGAGGTCGGAACCACCACTATTGTTTACCACCAGATTTCCTCTCAAGGGTATGTTGTAGTGGTAGTCCTTCTCCTGAATAGACGCTTTCTGGATAGCAATCACGCCTCTGGCTGAGTCAGAAATGATTGTTCCTGCCGACGAACCAGCAGCATTAACAGTCACGCTCTGGAGAATTATCGGTTTAATATCTCCAGACGTAGTATTGAGTGTCTGTTGGGCCGGAACAATCGTTACAGTTCCGGTATTACCGGAATCCATATGTACCCATTGGTTAGGTGCGCCGACAGCTGCTGCCGACCAGAAGTTTTCAGATTTAGCCCGATAGAGTGTACCCATTAGCCCGTAGTCTCTCCCTTAGCAAGCGGTGCTACGTAAACCGTTACGCTCGCGTCGGTAGTTATGTAGACTGGCCAAGGACAGAAAAAGTTTTGCTTATAGTCTCTGGCTGTGAGTGCGCCCTGCATGATGTACTGTTTAGTTCCAGCAGTGTCCTGAAACCACATGCTGACTCCGCTGGTTGAAGTGGCGTTGACTGAAGTAGTTGTAATGATGCTGCCTGCACCAGTAACTTGTGCACCTGTTTCGCCGCCAGCGAAGTAGACGGGGCTGACAGCCAACCCCGAGTTAATCGCTGCACCTCTGTTAGTACTTCCTATTCTACTTTGATAGTCGCCTGGTAACATAGCCATATATTAGCCCTCCTTATACCGGCAACGTGGTTGTCGAAGTTGATGTACTTGATGTTGAGATACTTGTAGTCGAAACTGAAGTTGAACTGACAGACGTACTTGCACTGGTTGAAGTACTTGAAGTACTCGTCGAAGAAGTCGATGAACTTGTTGAAGTAGTCGTCGAGTAGAACTCCGGCGAATCCTTTGGCGGATAGACCAGAACTTTGTAGAACCAGTAGAAGAATATCAGGTAAGTGGTTCCGTTAGGTGCGGTGGCTGGCTGCGCCCAGTTCTTTTCCACGAACTCACCGTCAATGTTAGAAGCCGAAACGGCTGCTTCCACAATCGGGAAGTTAGTATGGAAAGCTGTTGTGGTGTGGTCGGTGTAAGCTGTTGTCAGCGTGGCCGACAGACAAGCGATAGTCGAGTAATTAGGGACTAGACGGTGGTCAAGGCCGATGCGGTTCGTAGTATCCACCGTAAGTGTCATCGAAGTACCTGATGTACTTGGGATGACTATAGAAGTAACTCGTTTAAATACCAACGAACCAATTACCTGGGCATTAGCCGTATAAGCTATTGTATCGGTAATCGGTTTACCTTCAACGTTTACGCCGTTGATAAGAATACTGTCAGAAGAATATCCAGAACCACCAATTGTGATGGCTAGAACTCTTGGTACGTCTGGGTTGGTAATACCCGCCGTAATAGTTTGTTTTGTTGCCGCACCAGCCGTTGAAGCTAAAACTGCCGCTGCCGTACCTGCTGAAACCATTTTCTTATTATTAGTGTAACCACCAGTGGTCTCAATTACATCTTTCAAGACCTGCGGTACACTTAAGCCCCAAGCAGTATGCATCGCCCAGGGGTATGTTTTATCTCCAATTGCCATAATTAAAAATCCTTTCGCTAGGGATGGGGCGGCTTAATTGCCGCCCACTACCTAGACGTTAATTTAAGCGTTAGTACCTAGGCTACCATACCACCCCCGCCAGTTTGACCAACCGGCACTCCAACGGCAAACGACTTTCCACCTTGCGGTAGTAGTATCGAAATCCCAATCGGGGCCTTGCAGACCTAAATCTGAGCGGTTAAACCAGTTAAGTTCTGAAACAGCCTTATCATAAATGAACCAAGCTGTATCCGAACCACCGGCTACGGAACCCAAGTAATCCCAAACTTTAACTTCGAGCCGACCCTTATAGGGGTTGATATCGTTGTTAGTCGTACCAGTCCGCTGCATGGAATCCATTAGGATTCTAGCTTCCTTTTCCAAGGCTGGCGGAACTAGTAATGTCTGGGGGTTAACTAACATGAGCTGACCTTTACCATCGAGAGTAGCTCGCATAGTAACGAGTCCGTTTTCAATCGAATCTTCACTCAGGTCAGCGGTGATGTAGTTGCTCTGTGTGGAACCACCGTCTTCACGAGGGTGGGCATTATAGAACAACGCTACTGAGTCAGGGCCTGTAAAAGGCGCTGAACCGCCACCACCGGCGGTAAATCCGTTGTTGAGAATATCAGCACCGAATTGCTCAATTGTCCGAATCTTAGCATTGGCGAGGTTTTGGGGCTTTCTCCTCATCACGCCAAACTGTACCTTATCCTAGACTTTCATCTAAGGGTGGACTATCGCTTCGCTCTTTGGAGCGCTGAAAAACTTAGTCTCTGCAGCTGCATGGGATTGACTGTATATTTTATGAAGCTTTCGAATCTTACTCCAGTCGCTATCATTACGTTCGATAACTTCTGGAGTCAGACTATATCTGCCGGAATCCTCTCGCCGTTTTAATGAACGGTCAAAGAATTCCATAGCGAGCCGAGCTTGTTCTCTCTTGATAATCAAGAAAGGCTCAATGTCGTGTAAAATTTTGTAGGCTGATTTGCCGTATACCGTCCAACGGTAATGGGCGAACTTACCATCTTTTAACTCTTGACAAACGTGGCCGTTGTAGAGTCCATATAGTAAGTCCATCAGTTTGCCGTCCTTTTGGCCGACATCTACACGTATTGAGTAGCCGATTTTACATCTCGCTTGACCTGCTGAACGGACAATGGTTATGCAACCTTCCCCGTCAACGAAGCCAGCCAGATATGCTCGCTGCTTCAAGTGCTTCTTATTCAAATTGTTAATCCCTGCTTGCTAAGGGTTGGCGTGGCAAATTGCTTTAATTGCTTTAGCGTTCCCTTTATCATTTTCAGTTTATCGATGACCAGTGTTACAAAATCATCTTCCCAAAGTTCCTGAGACACCGAAGTACCCTTAGCAAACTTTAGGTGGGTATATATAACGTTGTACCCTTCAACTTCATCTTCGTATGTTATAGGCGCAGACTCACTCGTTTGAACCAAGCGTGACAAACCAGTAGCACTCGAATCCTTTTCAATGTTTTTCACCGAGGTGTCGACATTAAAGATAGAGAATACTTGCTGTTGCAACTGACGAATTTCGTCACCGTAAATCTTACGGAAAGCTGGGTCGAGGATGTCTGGCCAGGTAGGTCTCTGTGATGCCATAATTTATCCTTCCTAACCCGCCACGTATGGGTTTAAGAATGAGTTTGCTAATACAAACACGCCATAGTTACCAGTTGGCAAACCGGTCAATCCCGATGATGGGAAACCAGTCATACCAGGAATACCTATCAGTACAAATTGACCGACAGTTGTTCCGACTGCAGTAACCGTTTGAACACCAGTACCGGTACCGTTCGTGATATCAAAATACTGACCGATGTAACTGTTGGTGCCATTAGAAATGGTCAACGAAGTTACCGACTTCAGTAGATATCGCATGTTACGGTCAACGCAAACAGAAACAGTAACTGTTCCCGTTGCCGTACCCGTACCAGTACCTTCTGCCATGCCGATTAGTCTTGCTTGGTAAGCTGCAGCAGAGGTAATCGCACCACTGGAGAAATATACAAAATCTCCATTGGTAACAGTTACACCGCTCGCTACCACGAAGGCTTGAGAGGCATAGTTGGTGTGGCCGTCTATACGTCCTATAGCTGTTGGGACTTGTAGTCCCGCTACAGTTTGAGACATAGTAAACTCCTTTAGTTAGTAAATGGAGTTCAAGCGACTACTTCGGACAAATCTTTTATAGCATCTTCCCTAGTCTTAGAGGTGAACATTTTTTGATAAGCGTCTATTTGGGCATCGCTGACTTTCGGTCTTTTGGCCGGCGGCAGGGTAGTGGAGTTAGTGTGTGAGCTGACGCCTGCGTCTTTAATGACTGCGTCTTTGGTCGGGGTGGGGGTAGTGGGTTGCCAACTGAGCGTACCAGCGATACCTTGGTATAGTTCCAGCCAGGTCGGGGTGCGGCCTAGTCTGTCGGTCAAGGCTTGGTTCACGCCATTGCTGACTTTTTGGAAATCAGCGAACTCCTGCTCGTTTCTGGCCTGTGGATAACTTTTGGTAAACTCATCAAAGGCCGCAAACATATTTGTGGTATCCATAGCCAGTATTCTTTGTTCGGCTAAAGTAGCGGGTGTAGATATTGAAGCAGGTGCAGGAACAGTTGGGGTGGGTTCGGCTGGAGGCGGTGGAGTCTGAGTTGGAACTTGGGCGATAACCTGTTGCGCCTGGGCAACGGTGGCCTTCATCTCATCGTTCTCTTTCTTCAATCTCAAGGCTTCTTTGAAACTGTTGTCGTAGGCTTTCTCAAGTTCCGGCAGATATTCTTCAGCTGTTTCACCTTTAAGATTAGGGAATTGCTTTGTAAAAGGTTTAGTCTCGGTTTCAGGCTCTTTCTCTTCGGGAGGATTAGCTGCTGCTACTTCCTCTTCTTCGGGTTCAAGCTCTGATTTCTCCTCGACTGGTTCGATTTCATCGTTGGTTTGCTGTTCTTCGGGCGCTGGGCCTGTCTCGTCTCGTATGGGGGTTTCGACTGGGGTTCCCTCTACGTCCCCTAAGATTGCTGCGGCCTTTTGCTTGTCAGATAGTTTTGCCATTTTAAACTCCTGGGATTTTTTCCCTGGGATTGCTCCCGTAATTAGATTTTTTCTAACCAGCTAAATGCTGGTATCTGCGGGGAGGGTGGGTCCGCAGGTATCAACATTCAGAAACTCACAGAAACTCACAGAAACTCAAGGTTCTTTGGTATTGTCTTTATGGATTTTCTTAAGTTCCAGCAGCATAAAGCGGTGGGCGTTGGCCTGTCCCTGTAGCATGGCGACACGTTCCGACGAGCCTGGCTGACCCATGACTACGCTAATAATCTGGGAGCCGATTTCGTTAATCTTAGTCTCGTTCCACTTAATCAGTGCTTTGTATTCTGGATACTCGTATAAAGTTGCAAGGGCTTGCTTGTCTTTTGAACTAAGTCCTGTCATTAAGTTATACACAGCCTTTCATAATTAGCAATCAACACTACACGCTAGTACGTACTGGTTTATTAAGTGGGGTCTGGGTGAAACCGCCAGCTTGGGCGAGAGGCTGGTTCTGGGGTTGAGAGGTCAGACCCATAGCCGGTAGGTTGGGCATTTGACCGACGGCTGTCGGCGGGGTGGGGCGGTTGGCACCCATTGGCGGTTGGGCGTTAGGGCCTTGCATCTGCGGATTGCCTGGAGGCGCTGGCGGGCCGTTCTGGTTGCCGCCCAGCCCGTTGGCGCTCATGGCCTGGGATGCCGAGTTGGTGGCGGGGTTGGCCTCGTGCTCGCCCATGATGTGCTGGGCGAAGAGTTGTTTAATAAACGGTTTGGTCTGGATGAGTTGGTTGTACTCCTGGGATTGGGTGAACATGATGTGGATAAGGGTGTGTTCCTCGGTAGCGCCTGGGGTGGGGCCGAGGGGTTGTCCGGCAGCCATGACACGGTTCTCAGTTTCGGCCTGGAGCATGGCGCTGCCTGGGTCTTGGTTGAAGCCTGCTAGCCAGTCCTGCGGTTTCTCGTCATTGACCTTAAGGACACGGGACATGCCCTTACCGATGTCTATCAGGGCAGCGGTCTGGGGGTTGCTCATAAATAAGGTGAACATCTCTGTCGTCCTGGTCTGCTGGACAGTTCTGGATACGGGGGTGAACTGGGTGGCGTCAACCGATATATCGAAGTTGCCCTCCAGATACTTGGCCATTTTCTTGTTGAGTTCAAACGAAGAAGCGCCGATAACGTCTTCCACGTTCAGGGTGGGAGTGCCGTTGACGTTCTTGACCTGGAACTTCTTGCCGTCGGTGGTGATGGTCTTGAAGACCTGCTGCTCTTTCTCCTCACGGGTCTCGGTGACTTTCTCCATCCGTCCCAGCGGATAGAAGAACTGGATGTTGCTCCACTTCAGACGTCCGACTCTAATTATCGTTTCCATTTCGTCGAGCGTAGCCAGCATGACAATCCGCTTCAGGTAGTTCTCCTGCTTGAGGGCAGCAGCCGTCGCCGTCGCACTGGGTTCTTCCTCTTTCTCCAGGTCGATACCGATTGCCCTGGAAATATCCTGAATCATAATCTCGTCGGTCTTGAAGTAAGACGGCCCGACGTCTGGGATAACAAGGGGTTGGATAGCTTGGTTAATCGGCAGGCCGTTGGTGTCGATGGAAATCAGCCCGCCTGGGCGGGTGACCAGGTCTTCCTCGTCGATATCGTACATGTTGTTATGGAAGAACATCTGGTTGATCTGCATGTGCTGGCGATCCATGTTCATGTTCCTAATCGTGTTGCGCTCTTCGGCCAGCATGTGGATAATTCTCGGAATCCCCATACCCCAGAACCGTCCAGGCACCCGGTAGTAGTAGCGGACAGCGAACGGAATCTCCTTGTGCTTGGTGGGGAGCGGGCCGTAGTGGATGACGACGTTGTTGGCTACCACCCAGTAGGCATCCAGGGCACGGTTGAAATAGTGGAGTACCTCAACGTCATTGCCGGTGATGTCTTTAGGCAGTTTAAAGAAACTGCGGGTGGTGGTTTCGCCGCCACGGGTGACGAGGTCCTGGTTGATGAAGTCTTTCTTCATGCCGTAGATGCGCTGGAAATCACGGATATTCAGTATCTCACGGCGGACACCGTCGTCAGCGTAGTCAATCGTTCGGGCTTTCTCGTCTATGTAGCAGAACTCGTTGGGCAGCCACTCGGTGAAGTCGTCGTCCCAGTCAGTGACTTGTCTTTCCTTATATATATAGTTACCGTCCTTATCGATGTCATCAAGGTCTTTGACCCAGCGCTGCTCCAGCCGGTAGTAGTCGTAGAGGAAACTCGTGCCCCGAATCGCTGCGGCCAACCCACTCATATAATAGTTATAATCAAAGTTGGTGTTGTTCATGTTGTAGTTCAGGACTGAGTTGGCAAATTCCTG
>Ga0181520_10003532_pt1 | contig 27289 bp, 19 predicted proteins | sample PEATcosm2014_Bin_29_FD_132451 | JGI IMG/M metagenome (GOLD analysis project Ga0181520, IMG submission 132451) | Peatland microbial communities from MTU Mesocosm Facility, Houghton, MI, USA - PEATcosm2014_Bin02_30_metaG | ecosystem: Environmental > Terrestrial > Soil > Wetlands > Peat | place...
GTTTCCATTTATGACCCTGCCGCTATGCCAAAATGCAAGACCATACTTCCAGAATCAGCACAAATTCGCTACGCGCATGACGAGTATGACGCAGTTAACGAAGCTCATGCGTTGGTTATATTGACAGAATGGCCACAATTTTCAAATCTTGATCTAGAGCGCATATGTCAATCTATGCGGTACCCGATTGTGGTCGATGGTCGCAATTTGTACAGCCCGACAAAAATGAGTGATGCAGGTTTTCATTACTATAGTGTTGGCCGGCAGTCCGCCCGGCCGATATTGGAGACGGCGGAATTCCAACAAAGCGTATTCATAAATATGGAAACCTCTGTTTAAAATGAATTCATTTATTTAAAAGTAGCTATTTGTGTATCTGACTTGGTTGGATAGGTTGAATGCTAGGATGAGTATAAAAAACAATAATATCGACGAGTATGATGCTGTAGCATCAGGGGGCAGTTCCCTATCCCTATCTGCGGATCTGTCTTCGTTGCGTGTAGCCATCGTGCATTACTGGTTTTTGTCACATTCTGGGGGCGAACGTGTAGTCGAAGCATTTGCAAGCCTTTTCCCCCGCGCTGATCTATTTGCACTTATCGCAAGGCCAGAAACAATGGCACCAAAATTGCGCGACAGAAAGCTATCGACTTCGTTTTTACAAAAAATTCCTCAAGTTCATAAATTTCATCGTCACACTCTAATGTTACAGCCTTTAGCGTTAGAGCAATTTGATTTAAGTGACTATGATCTGGTGCTTTCGTCGGAGTCTGGACCTGCCAAGGGAATTATTACGCCACCTAAGGCTATGCATATTTGCTACTGCCACTCTCCAATGCGCTATATATGGGATATGTATCCTTCATATATTCGCACAATGCAACCCATAACACGCGCGATATTCTCTGTTGCAGCTTCCTATATGCGGATTTGGGACTATACAACTGCGAGTAGGGTTGATTCATTCGTATGTAATTCTAAATTTACCGCGTCGCGTGTTAAGAAATATTATCGACGGGAATCTGAAGTAATATATCCTCCTGTGGACGTACTTTCTGTTGTGACTAGTGATCAGCAAGAAGACTTTTATCTCTCGGTTGGTCGTTTGGTTAATTACAAGCGTACGGATCTTGCGATTGAGGCTTGCAAGATTATGAAAAGGAAACTTAAAATAATAGGGATTGGACCAGAATACAAGAGGCTAAAGAAGATGGCGGATTTAAACGTTGAGTTTTTGGGCTCGATTACTGATGATGAAAAGCACAAAGTCATGGATAGATGCAAGGCACTGATTTTTGCTGGTGAAGAAGATTTTGGAATTGTTCCCGTAGAGGCTCAGGCACATGGCAAACCTGTCATTGCTTTTGGAACGGGTGGTGTATTAGAAACTGTAAATGAGTTAGGGAGTTACGCTCATATTAAAAGGGTGCCTACGGGTGTATTCTTTTATGAGCAGTCTGTCGCATCTGTTGTTGAGGCAATGGTCAAATTTGAAGCGAATGATTATTTATTTAATAGAGAATCTATCAGAGAGCATGCTTTGCAATTTGATGCAGGAGTATTTCACAATCGGATAAGACAATTTATTGAGAATAAAGTTTGTGACGCAAAAAAAAGAAAAGAAGAATAATGAATGCCAACTGTACGGTTTATCGGCGGATTTATTTAGCCCCGCTTAAAGATAGTTGATGTATCCTTGTAATGGGAAATTTGTTATGAAGTCAATACGAAAGTAATGGAGAAGCCTTTGTATTTTGACCAAGAACAAGATCCAACACTTCGTGATTTATTGAGAATATTCGATAGAAGAAGATACATTTTTCGCTGGACGGCAGCGAGCATCTTCTTGTTGTCGATATGCACCTGCGTGTTTATGACCCGGCGCTACACTGCGACTAGCGAAATTCAGCTTCAAAAATCGAGTTCAGACGGACTTGATTTGGAGAGCATGATGGGGTCTGCTTCGGGTGGGGCTTCGGATTCGATGTCGGTCAATCTTGACCTTCAGACTCAATCCAGCATTTTGCAGTCGGAAGAGCTTGAGCTGAAGGTAATCAAGGATTTGCATCTTGAACAGAATGAAGATTTCAGGCCGCACTTTAGCCTTATCGGAACAGTGCTCTCTTGGATTAGTCCAGCCGGTTCGAAGGATCCTGAACATGTTGAATTGGAAAATGCTCCACTTCGCAGGGCACAAGCGCTAAGGATATTTAACAAAAACCTAAAGGTTAAAGTTGTTGCTGGAACTCGACTACTTGACGTCAGCTATAGCAACCCGGATCCCAAAGTCGCGGCCCTTGTCACGAACCATCTGATTCAAGGGCTGATCGATTACACTTTTCAGACAAAATTTCAGGCCACCAACGAAGCATCTTCCTGGCTTGAAGGCCAATTAGGCGATTTGCGCCAGAAGAGCGAGGATCTTCAGACAAAGGTTGTTGATCTGCAAAAAGATACTGGGCTGTTCGGAGTTGGTGGTTCCGATCTTCAGGGGAAGCCGATCATTTATAGCCCAGTACTGGATAGTTTGCAGCAATCAACGGCTGAACTTTCCCAAGCACTAGAGAATCGAGTTATCAAAGGAGCCGTCTACGAAATTGTAAAAAGCGGTGATGCCGAGCAGATCTCTCAACTCAGCGGGACCTCGATCGGGAGCGGTACCAGCCAAGGAGTCCAAAATTCGCTTGCTCTTCTTCAGACTATAAGGGCACAAGAAGCGACATTACAGGCGCAAATTGGGCAGGATGCGGCCACATTTGGATCCGCCTATCCGAAACTGATTGATGAAAGGGCTTCGCTGAAACGGGTTCAGCAACTTCTGCAAGATGAAATTGATCGCATGGCGGCCCGCGCCAAAAACGATTATGAGATCGCTTTAAAGACCGAGAAAGGCTCTCGGGAGACTTATAATTTACAGCGGCAATCGGCCGAGAAGTTGAATGATAAGACCATTGCCTACTCAATTCTGGAAAAAGAGGCAACGCAAAGTCAGGATCTATACCAGGATTTGTTGAAACGCTTGAAAGAAGCGGGCATTTTAGAGGGTTTACATTCGTCCAATCTAACTGTAGTTTACAAGGCTTCTCCGCCTGCCAAGCCGAGCAAACCGAACATTCCTCTCTATCTGATCCTTGGACTAGGCCTTGGTATTTTCTTAGGTGGCGCTGCTGCTTTACTGATGGATGCGGTCGACAACAAGGTGCAAGGTCCTGACGAAATTGAGAAAATGGGTATTCCACTCTTGGGGATACTCCCACAATTTGATACGGCAAGCAGTTTTAGTGGCTTGCTTGTAAGAGACGATCCAAATGCAGTTTTCAGCGAGGCGATACGTTCTTTTCGATCTGTTCTTTTCATTTCGCGTAGCGGGAGGCCTCCGCAGGTTATCCTGGTAACAAGTCCGAACGCAAGTGAAGGAAAGTCTACGTTATCTCTGAACCTTGCAGCTGCACTGGCGCAGCAAGAGAAGCGTGTTCTGCTTTTGGAAACCGATCTCCGCCGTCCTGTGCTGCGACGGCGAATGAATCTTCCTGGCACGGGTGGACTCAGCACTATTTTGTCCGATCAAGCCCAACTCGTTGATGTATTTTCCTCAGAGACGCAGCCAAACCTCTATTTCATGCCTTCAGGTCCAACTCCTCCGTTCCCGGCTGAGATGCTCGGAGCTCCGCGGATGGCTCAAATCCTGGAAGTCTGGCGAACCCAATTTGATTTCATCGTCATCGATTCTCCTCCGATACTCCCCATCGCCGACATCCGTGCGCTGGTCCCTCTTGCCGATACTGCTGTCTTGGTAGCGCGTGCGGGCCGCACAACTAGAGTAGCTCTCAAGCGCAGTTATGGCATCCTGCTTCAACACGCAAAGGTAAAAGGCGTTCCCGCCACCGGTGTAGTCCTTAATGCCATATCACTGCATTCCGAAGGCTATTACGGTTACTATGGCTACTACGGCCACGGTAACTCTTCGTACTACGGTGAAGGAGGCAAAAAGTGAAGGTGCTCAGACTACTTTTCCTCATGATGATCTCAGCGGCGTTCTGCGGCGCCCAAAAAGAAAGCCTCATCATCGGCCCTGGAGACTTGATCCACATCTCCGTCTTGGAGACGAAAGATCTTGACCAGCAGGTGCGGGTTGAAGACTCCGGCGATGTGCCTCTGATCTTGGGTGGAAAGGCACAAATCTCTGGGCTTTCTCCCGCGGAGGCTGCTCATATTATTGAAAAGAAACTCTCCGACGGGAACTATTTGCTCAACCCCCATGTCAGCGTCACGGTCGAGCGTTCCGCAACAATGAACGTAACTGTCCTTGGCCAGGTTCATGCGCCTGGCAGCTACGAGATTGGAACGCCCCGCACGATTCTCGATGTACTTGCCCTTGCGGGAGGCCTGACAGAGGCCGCTGACAGAATGGTCACCCTTGAGCGCCGTAATACCAAGGCGCAGATCGAGTATTTCATCTCGAACAGTTCAGCAAAGGCGCTTAAAGACCAGCCCCTCGTGCTTCCCGGCGACACCATCCTGGTGGCAAGAGCAAGCGTTGTCTATGTCCTTGGCGACGTTGGCCACCCTGGCGGCTTCGCGGCTTCCACCAACGACTCGCATCTTTCCGTGCTGCAAGCAGTAGCCCTTGCCGGCGGCACTCCCCCCAACGCCATGCCCTCCAAGGCCCGCCTGATTCGCAAGACGGAAAACGGCACCTATCTCGAAATTCCTCTGCCCCTCAGCGCTATGCAAAAGGGCAAGCGCGCCGACATTGCCTTGCAGGCTGACGATATCATCTATGTCCCCTTCAGCTATATGAAGAATATGGCGCTTAGCATCAATGGCATCTTGGCCGCCGCTGCTTCGGCTTCCATTTACCGCTTCTAACCTGCTGTTGTGGGGATGATGAATGCTCGGGTACTTAAGGCGCTTGACAATTCGGAACCTCGTCTCTCCCTATGGATTGGCGTTGTTCTCCTATGCTGTATTTCTCTTCGCCTGGACCTTCCCCCCAGGGCTCTACACGAATATCATGCAGGAACCGGATTATATGTTCTTGGATCCGATGTGCTTAATCTTTTGCACCGTCTGTTTAGGAGCTTTTTTGTTCGGTGTAAAAATCTCCTATTTTTCTCTGAACTCAGACTCAACAAATAGAAATAATCAATCCACGACTCAATTAGGAACCGCCGCTCTCGTCATTCCATTAGTTACCTTTACGATTATTGCAATTATTTCCATCGGAGTAATCGGGATAAATACAGGAAACCTGGCACTCTTGTTGATACAACGGGGAGATGTGATTAAAGAAGGAAACCCCAAATTTCCATTATTGGGAAACTTGTTGCTACTTGGCCCCGTTCACATGGGAATTCTTTGGTGGTTCACCTACCGCTTACGGCAAAACCAGTTGTACAAAGTTGGAAAGGGCTGGATGAACGCCCTTCTTTGCTTCTCAACAGTTCTTGCCATCGGCGTCACAATTGCGCAGGTGGATCGTACATCATTGATGCCCATAATTGTTGGTCTTTTGCCCGTTTTGATTTTCACAAACCCTAGGATTCTCAGAGGGGAACTGTTACCAGTGCTGCGATACGTCGCCGTTGGGATTATTGGAGTAATGGGCCTATTCTTTCTCCTGTCCCTTTTGCGAGGAAGTTTTCTTGTGGCTACTGGCGAGAAAATGCTGCTCGGATACTCCATCTCATCTTACAACCGTCTAGCGACCGTTCTGAACGGAACACTTGTCTATTCCAACACAGATAATATTCAGGATCTTTGCCGATTCTGCTCCTATAATCCATATCTTAATAAATTCATTCCATACGCAAGTTACTTCAACATTCCACCAAAAACGATGGCGTGGATGGCAGATTTCGCTTCGACTAGATCAGCAGGACTCGCGGGAGCATACACATTCGCATCTGCCTTTGCATTTGTCTTTAGAGATATAGGCTGGTGGACACCGCTCTATTTTGCAGGGCAAGGCTACTTTGTGGGATGGGCCTGGAGATCATTTCAGAAAGGGCGTATATTCGGGTTGATGCTTTATCCGTGGTGCGCGTTTACGGTACTATTCTGGGTGGCATGGAATGTGTTTCTCAATGACGCATTTTTCTATTTGTGTGGCGCTGCATTACTGATGTGGTTTTATGAAAGCTACTTCGGACGAAATGATTCAAACTATATTTGCAAAGAGTATCCCGCGATGGGACAAGAAAATTGAATATATATGGGTTGAATAACATGACTAATCAAGTGACCATGCCTTACAAAACCGAGGAGAAAATGGCAAGCCAAAGGCACGGAAGTGCATATCGCCCGGAGTTGGATGTAGTAAGGTTTCTCGCTTTTCTATTTGTGTTTCTTCATCACGAACTTCCTCGTAGTCCGCACTTAGAGCGTACTGGAGGTATATCATGCATTTTCGGAGACCAAGGATGGCGTCTATTAACATCCTTAGCTAACGCTTGTGGAATGGGTCTGTGTCTATTCTTTACTCTCAGTGCGTATTTAATTACTAATTTGCTTCTGCAGGAGCGCGAGTGCAACGGAACGATTTCGGTCAAGAAGTTTTATTTTCGAAGAGTATTAAGGATCTGGCCCCTCTATTTACAGGGTATCTCGATCGGAATTGTATGGGCTCTGATTCATCACCAGTCGAGCCAAACAACTAGTTTTATCTGGTATTTGCTTATGGCTGGTAATATATACTGTGCCACACATGGATGGATCGATAATCCTATGACTCCTTTATGGAGCATATCGATCGAGGAGCAATTTTATCTTGTTTGGCCGTGGGCGATGCGGTGGCTCTCCAGGCGTTGTCTGCAGATATGTGCTCTATTTTTTATACTCGTGGCAAATACCACGCTTTTTTTAATGGGACAAAAGCATGCGGATGTTGAATTCGCGGTTTGGGCTAATACGTTTGTGCAGTTTGAGATGTTCGCCGTCGGAATTCTGCTTGCACTTTTGAAGAAACCTAAGGTAAGGGGGTGGGTAAGCATTGCACCGGGTCTAATTCTGATTGGACCAGCCCTTTGGTTTGTCGCTTGTTATTTTTTTCACGTCAAGCATCCATCAGCGGAGGGTGGGGCTATCAGTGGGATGGCTTTGATGTTGGGTTATGGACTAATTGCCCTAGGCTGTGCTTGTGTTTTGCATGGTTTTTGCATCATGGGACCGGCTCCAATGCCAAAATGGGCAGCTAGTCTGGGAAAAATATCCTATGGACTGTATGTCTACCACCTTCTAATCATCAAGAACACTAAATTTGTCTACGAATACTTCTTTCATCCAAGATCGATAGTTACAATATTGCTGGCACTTGGATTGACAATACTGGTAGCAAAACTTTCGTACGCATTTTTTGAGCGTCCATTTATGATGTATAAAAAACGGTTTGAGATTATTCATGCTAAAGAAATTTGAAGAGAGTATGACATGAAAGTTGTCTTTAATCCCCTTTGAGAAGGAACAGATTTAGAAATCAATATTCCATCGCATCCCTGTTATCGCAACCTCGGTGTCATTACTGCGATCACCCTAGTAGAGGAGAGAATGAAAGTTAAGACGCGGGGCACGAAGAAACGACTGGCTGAAAACATCTTGTCGCTGTACTTACTTCAGGGGCTGAATTACGTAATTCCAATTTTTATCCTCCCCTATCTCGTTCGAACAATTGGTTCGGAAAAATATGGAGTGATGGCATTTGCTCAGGCATTCGCCCAATATATCAGTATGTTGACAGATTACGGCTTCAACTTCACCGCAACGCGATTTGTTGCAACAAACAAAGAGGACGACGCAGCCCTGTCAAGGATGTTCATCGGGGTGATGTGCATCAAGACGATTTTGTATGTGCTCGGTTTTGCGGTTATGGGAGTGTTACTGCTGTATGTGAGGCGAATGCATGAGCATTGGCTTTTCTTTTTGATTGCAGCGATTGCGGTTTTCGGCAATATTATCATGCCGGGATGGCTCTTCCAGGGCCTGCAAAAAATGCGTTATATCTCCGTAATCTCAGGCTCCGCGCGCATATTCTCCACGCTTCTCCTTCTTGTTTATGTTCACAACAGTAATGATGCACTTTTTGCCCTGGGTATTCAGGGACTAGGCAATATCTTGGCCGGAATGGCAGGTTTCATTGTTGCAACGCGGTTAATTCACATTAGCTGGCGGATTCCGACTCTGCGGGAAATGACTATTTCAGTCAGAGAGGGATGGCATGTCTTCATCAGCACCAGTGCGGTTAGCTTGTATACGAATACGAATATATTTTTGGTAGGACTGATAGCCGGTGACAGGCAAGCCGGGTACTTCAGTGCAGCAGACAAAATCATACGTGCTTTGCAAAACCTGATAACCCCTCTATCGCAGTCAATATTCCCCCACATCAATGAGCTGGCATCCAAGTCGGCGAAGGCAGCCGTTGTTTTTATCGCTAAGAGTCTTCGATGGATAGCATCTTGCACATTTCTGGTTTCGCTAAGTATATTTGTGCTCGCGCCTCGGATTGTAACATTGTTGTTTGGTAGTCAAGCCGGCGATTCAGCCGCCATATTAAGATGGACAGCATTTCTTCCATTTCTAATTGGTGTCAGCAATGTCCTTGGAATTCAAACGATGCTGACCTTTCGAATGGACAAACTGTTCAGCAAGATCCTTATAGTGTCTGGCTTTCTTAATGTCGCCCTAGCGATACCCTTGATTCACCTCTTTCTCGCGCCTGGAGCAGGAATGTCGGTATTGATTACTGAATGTGCTGTGACGACGGCAATGACGGTTGTGCTGATAAACAAAGGAATCAATGTGTTCAAAGGAGAACTCAGTGGCTACAAAGGCTGATATCTTGGATGCTTCCTCTACATCGAGTGGATACTCTGCGGTCGTGGTTACTCGGAACCGCAAGTTACTGCTGGCTGAATGTGTAGAGGCTATTCTCTTTCAAACGGTAGCGCCAGATAAGCTCTATATCATGGATCAGGCAAGTGACGATGGAACTGAATCGCACTTGGAATCGTTGGGTTTGCTGCAAAATATTCGCGTATGCTATATTCGTTCGGATACAAATCAAGGCGGCGCTGGTGGCTTTTATTGGGGCATGAAGAGAGCTCATGATGACGGAGCAAAGTGGATTTGGATCATGGACGATGATGCAATTCCTGACAATAGTGCAGCTCTAAAGATGATGGAGATGACGCGCTTTCCTAAAGTATTGGCAGTGGGAAACCAGAAGCTGAACAGATTTCATAAGGTGGATTCAAATCATATTGTAAAGATGCCCGGATACGACGATGAAGTGCCATATCAACGTCTTGAGTTCTCCTCTTTTGTCGGACTATTGGTCAGCAGACAAGCGATAGATCTTATAGGTCTTCCTAAAAAGGAGTTGTTTTTTCAAGAAGATGATCGAGAGTATTGCGATAGAATACTCCGACACGGTGATATCGCCTTCAGCGCTGAGAGCATAATCGTCCACAAAAATGCAAGTGCGCCAAATGTCCAAAAGTGCTTTAGAGGAAAGAATTACATGCGGTTGGAATCAGATAAGTTTTGTCTGAAATACTTTTATTGGAGGAATCATCTATGGCGACTCCTTCATAGGCACCCATTTGAATTTGTTGATATCTACCGGCACTTGCGTGCCTTGGAACGGGAATATCGACACGTTGTCTTCATCGATCGAGATAACACTATATTGAGGTTGTGCATTCTTACGCGCGCCACACTCGATGCCCTTCGGTCACGATTCGATAATGAATGGGCCTTCAAAATGCAAGACAAAGTAATGGCTCGTCGTTGCTCAGTCTAGTGGTGCCTCGGGTCATTATCGGTGCTGTAGAGTGTCGTTTCGGTTCTCTAGCCTTGTAGGCATGTTTCTAAGGCAGAAGCTTCATTAGAATTTGGGGGCCTCAGGTGGAAGCGAATCATGTATGCGCGGTAATTGTCACGTATCACCCAAAGTCGGATGCGCTTGAGAACCTTGCCAAGGTCAGACCACAAGTGCAAAGTCTGGTCGTCGTCGACAATGGGTCTTCTACGGAGGCGCTTGCTCCCTTCAGGGCGGCAAGCGGGGATCTGGACTTTACACTAATCGAAAATGCAAAAAACTTGGGTATAGCTACGGCCTTGAATATCGGCGTGCGATGGGCACGGTCGCAAGGTTACCAATTCGTTATCCTGTTCGATCAAGATAGTACCGTTACTGATGGCATCATCGACAATATGCTCTCCGAATACCTGTCCCATTCAAACAGAGAGACAATTGCCATTGTTACGCCCGTCCACAGCGAGAAGGGGCGCGGATTGACCCATAATCAATACCTTGATAAGGACGGGAGCATACTTGTCACAATTACCTCTGGCAGCCTGATGCCTTGCCAGATATTCGACCGGTGTGGGTGGTTTGAAGATGAGTTAGTTATAGATGTTGTCGACTTTGAATATTGTCTTCGTGTTCGATCTTTGGGCTTCCGGATCTTACTTGCCGGTTCCGCGACCCTCCTGCATCGGGCAGGAGACCCACAGTATCACTATCTGGCAGGGCACGGGCCCTTTCGTGCTTCAAATCACAGCCCTCAGCGGCGCTACTACATGACGCGTAATCGGCTAGTCATCATTGCACGGTACTGGAAACGGTACCCCGAATGGTGCCGACGGAAGCTAAAGTTTCTAATTAAGGACTCTATAATAGTGTGCCTGTTTGAAGAACAGCGCGGCCGAAAACTGGCAAATATGGCGCGCGGCTTTCTCGACGCGATGCGTGGTCGTATGGGTATGGTTGTAAACTTGTGACACACTCGTCAGCTATCCAGTGCAATTACGTTAATGTGGTTGTGGAAGCGACAACACAACATCGAGTCCACCGAATGAGTGTGTAATATACACCGCAATCTCTGATATGGGTCTGATCATGCAAAAAATGAAACGAGTGACGTGCCCGGAAGAACTCGATGCTGAGATCGCTGAATATGGGCCAACCGTACTTTCGGTTGACCTGTTCGATACACTCGTATACCGTCGTTGCCCGGAGCCGTGTACAGTTTTCGAGATTCAATTCGAGAGAATAAAGTCGATCATCCCAGCTCAATCATGTGAAAGTTGGAGGAACCTTCGCAGCACCACAGAATCACGATTGTCGAAGAGGGCACTTCCCTCAGAGATCCTCATTGATCATATATATCGAGAGATCGGCGCAAAAACAAATAGTGACTGGGATGCAATGTGTTCATGTCTGGATGCTGAATTATCGGTTGAGCAGGAGGTTATTCGTCCCTATGAAAAGGTCGTAGAGGTACTGAAGAAATGGAATTCTCTCGGCATTGAGATTTGCATTACAACTGATACCTATCTTCCTGTTAATTTTATTAAGTCGCTTTTAGCAGGCATCCTTACTTTTCCTTTTATGCTGCTCTGCTCTTCTGAAACCATGTGCCCGAAGCGTTCTGGATTGGCCTATGGCCAATTACTTTCGATGTATCCTGCATCACGCATTCTCCACATTGGAGACAACTTAGTATCCGACATAAAGCGTGCGGAGGAAGCCGGAATCAGCACTTGTCTCATCGATTGGGGACGTCGAGCGTTTCTGAAACGAAATGGTCTAATCATTGAATATCTAAAACAAATGAATATTCGGGCGTTTAACACCCCTATTGAACTGTTTCCATCTACAGCAATTGAAGGCGCAAGGCATGAAGTTGCTTGGCGCTGGGCGGCCGTCCTCACTGACTTTCTACAGTCTGTGGAAGTTGCGGCTCACTGCTACAATGCTGATGAGGTTTGGTTCCTATCTCGGGATTGTGAGACCATGTACAAGGTCGTTAAGACTGATCCGCGAGGTCTCGCGCCTTTTTTGCTTAAATATGTGTATGCCTCCCGGGCAGCGGTTCACCCAATTGTCGCTTTGCGTGATCCGCTTCTCTTCGAAACATGGGCCAAGAAGGGGGTAGATGAGGAAGTGCTGGATAAGGCACGTGGGGCGTCTGAAGCATATACCCGCCTAGCGGACGACGGCTCTCAAAGGATTATGATCGTTGATAACGGATGGAAGGGGCGACTTCAGGTTGCGTTGCAGATGGCTCTGATTAAGAAGGATGTTAGAGGCTTCTACTTTTCATTGGAAGACACTGCCGAAACTGAAAGCATCACCAATTCTGATCTGTTCATCGGGTGGGATCCTTCCATGATTAATCAGTCTGCAGCCGAATCCTTGGCTGGATATAGCGGTCCAGGGTGCACAGGATATCAACCCGAGAGTGGCGATAGATGGGTCCCCACATTTAGGACGAACGAACGTGACGTATCTCCCAGAGATTATTGCGATGCCCTTTTTACATACCTCTACGAGTTCTGGGAAAGCAGTGCCCTGAGCACTCGAGCTTCGTTGGAGCTGCGAAAGAGTGTTATACGTGAATTAATGGCATTTCCAGATTACATCGTTGCAATGGCGTTTGAAGGATGGGGCATGTATACTTCCGTCGACGGAATCGGCGAAGTGGCCTTTCAGGGTGGCGAACGATTGTGTACGATTTCTAAGATCATTGGACGTCATGTGGGTGGTAATCTCTGGCCTCAGCTTGCGCTTTGGGGCGTTTTGTCAAACAGAAAGCTAGTTAGGTTGCTACAAGCTACGATTTATGCTCGCAGGGCGTTGAAGCGTAATTAGCGCTAGTCGATACGGGAACTCGATCTCGTACTGTTGATGCAGTTTCGCCGCAATCAGTCCTTCAGATAGTCAAGGTTACGTGTAGCTCTGACGGTTTGCGTGCGAATTGGAAAGATCAACGAATTATAGGTTATGTCAGCAGAACGAGGAGCTTTCATGCGCATTCTGATCATTAACAGTCTTTATAGACCATTGTTCTTCGGTGGGGCAGAGAAGTCAGTAACGCTGCTGGCGGAGGCGCTCGCCCGCACTGGAGACCAGGTGTCAGTGATCACGCTCCATCCGGGCTCGGAGGAGACTATCGAGGAACTAAACGGCGTGCGTGTTTACCGGGTACCTCTTGACAACATCTACTGGCCCTATGGCCAGGAGAGGAAACACAATTCACTGCAGAGGCTGGAATGGCATCTCAAAGATGTCTGGAACCGAAAGGCTGCTAAGCGGGTAGGTAACATTCTTGATATTGAAAAGCCCGACGTTATGCACACGAACGTCATTGCAGGTTTTTCCATCTCCGTTTGGAGAGAAGCCAGGAAGAGGAATATCCCCATAATTCATACGCTACGGGACTATTACATGCTGTGTCCCCGTTCGACACTATTTCATAATGGATCAATTTGTCAACGGCGCTGCCTCGAATGTAGATGTCTGACGTTCAACCGTCGTCAAGCCTCTACATTGGTGGATTTAGTTGTGTCAAATAGTAGCTATGTTCTTGAGACACACAGAAGACACGGGTACTTCAAAGGAGTTCCATCGAAGGTCATTTACAATATCGCAGATTCCTTCATGGAGACCCACAAGGCAACGCCCGCCGCCGACAGCGGATCTCTTACATTCGGGTTTATCGGAAGTATCTTACCGGAAAAAGGCTTGGATGTGGTCTTGGAGGCTACAACGAAATTGGTAAATACGCACTGGCACCTTCGGATTGCCGGCGGTGGGCTTACTCGATATATAGAACAACTTAAGCATCGTTTCGGAGACCCGCGGATTGAATGGCTAGGGTTTACCAACTCAAAGGAGTTCTACAGTTCTATTGATGTTGCCGTGATTTCATCTGTATGGGCAGAGCCCTTGCCGCGGACGCTGATTGAGTCGTTTGCTGCAGGAAAGAGCGCGATCTGTGCGCGGTCTGGAGGCATTCCAGAGATAGCTTCGTTAGGTAGGACGGTTGAAACTTATCAAGCGAAGGACGTTGAAGCTCTGGCAAACATTATGAATCGCGCACTCGCCAATGTCGATGTGTGGCGTAGTGGCGGATTTAAAAACCCTTCGGCGAACGCTGCTTTTTCCGCTGCCGCTGTGATCAATCGGTACCGAGCAGCGTACCGCGGCGAAGTCGCATAGTGAAGATGACTTTATCCACTGGAGGTGGTGTGATTTTCCTTGTAACAGGAGCGGCTGGATTTATCGGTTTCCACACATGCCTAAGACTGCTAAAAAGAGACAATCAAGTCATAGGAGTTGATGTTGTCAATGACTACTATGATCCTGCTTTGAAAGAAGCTAGACTTCAGATTCTTATGAAGGAACCGAGCTTTACCTTTTATCGCGACGACGTTGCTGATCGGGATGCAATGGAAAAGATTGCCGGTCTGCACCCAGACATCACTTGCATCATTCATCTAGCTGCACAGGCTGGGGTGCGCTATTCGCTGGCTAACCCATATGCATACGTGCATTCCAATATAAATGGCCAAATTGTGATGCTGGAAATGGCCCGGCATCTAAAGCAATGCGCTCACTTTGTCTATGCAAGCTCTTCGTCAGTATATGGCGCCAATGAAAAGCTGCCATTTTCTGTCGAGGACCGCGTGGATCATCCGGTCTCTCTCTATGCCGCAACAAAGCGATCTGGCGAGTTGATGGCGTATAGCTACAGCCACTTGTTTCAGATTCCGACGACTGGGCTTAGGTTCTTTACAGTGTATGGCCCTTGGGGACGCCCGGATATGTCACCATTTCTCTTTGTCAGAGCAATCATCGAAGGAAAGGAAATTCACGTTTTCAATCAGGGAGATATGCGGCGGGATTTCACCTATATCGACGACATCGTGGATGGAGTCCTGGCTGTTTCTGAAACGGCTCCGGTCGGTCGCGGAGTTCGTTATGCGATTTACAATATAGGCAATCATCGCTCGGAGTCTTTAATGCGATTCATTCGTCTAATTGAAAAGTCTCTCGGAATGGAAGCAAGGATATCCTATAAGCCAATGCAGCCCGGAGACGTAAAGGAAACCTACGCGGACATTGAACCGATTCACAGGGAGTTCGGCTTTAACCCAGTGGTCAACATTGATGAAGGAATACCGCAATTTGTGAAGTGGTATCGAGAGTTCTATCAGGTATAGAATTTGGACTCATTAAAGATGTGGAGTCTGGATCGAGAGGCTATCGGCCGCAACACCGGGTCGCCCAAGGAGGATACTGGCAACTTCCGCTCAATGGTTCAAAGGCATACACATTGCCGATCTTTTCTGACGGGATTGCCCGGCCAAGCCCAGCGGCTTCCCCCATTTCCTGCCGAAGAAGAAATAGATCATTGCCCGGCCGTCGTCACAACGTCAGTTGACAAATTGACAAGCCAATTGCACCTGCGGACCTCTACCCGCAACAGCAAGCCGAACCTTCTTGAACTCTTCTTGGCGCCGCTTGTTCGCCTCCGTCCCGTATTTAAATCTTGCTCTATCGGATAATTCACTTAGCAATCCTGTAGAATATTATATGGAATGTCCTTGAAGATTCTTGGCAGTTGAACCGCAAATATGACCTTGCTCTATCGGGTATCGTGATATTGTTGGCGCCTTCATAACAACGGATGTGTGGTTCCCATGATTTACGCTGACCAGAGATGGATTGGAGATCATGGCATCGGCCGCTTTGCGCGGTATGTTCTTGCGGGTATCGACTATCGTCCGGTTTCAATTATATCTGCCCCGGCGTCTTCCCTGGATATTTGGAGACTGTCGAAGGAACTTGGAGAGTTGACCCGCGATGACCTGTTCTTTTCGCCCGGATACAACTCTCCACTTTTTTGTAATTCACCATTCGTCTTTACCATTCATGACCTAAACCACATTGACCGACCGGAGAATAGCAACCTCGCAAAGCGTTTGTACTACGCCACGGTTCTGAGGTCGGCCTGTCACCGCGCGGCTAGGATACTGACTGTTTCTGAGTTCTCGCGGCGGCGGATCGTCAATTGGTCTGGTGTGCCTGATGAAAAGGTTCTCAACGTGCGTTGCGGGGTCGATCCAGAGTTTCAGCCAAATGTTGCTCCTTACGAACTGCCATTTCCATATCTTTTGTGTGTAAGCAACCGAAAAAAGCACAAGAACGAGTTCCGGATACTTGAAGCATTCGTTGCGGCAGGAATTGATGCCAATATTCGCCTAGTGTTCACCGGAGAACCTACTGCTGAACTAACTGCCTTCATTGCGCGATACAGTGCCACTACTCGGGTGCATTTCACAGGCTTCGTCCCAGATGCCAAACTGCCGTCTCTTTACCGCGCTTCTACGGCTCTGGTGTTTCCCTCTTTATATGAGGGATTTGGCTTGCCGGTGCTGGAGGCAATGGCCTGCGGATTGCCGGTGGTTACGAGTAACACAAGCGCACTTCCGGAAGTTGCTGGGCAGGCCGCACTCCTCGTGGACCCAACTTCAGTGGACCAAATATCTGATGCAATCACGCGGATCACATGCGATACCGCATTGCAAGATATGCTCCGCAAGAAAGGCCTGGTCCAGGCCTCACAGTTTTCCTGGGCGACCACAGTTGCCTCGGTAGCGAAGGCGTTACAGGAGTTGCAATTGTAAGAAGAATGCTGCGACGGGTGTAGGCGGTTATTTGGGTATGCTGGATATTGTTGGCTTGTACCGCATTTGGGAAAGGGGATTACGCAATGATTGATCGTGAACTTAATTATGGCAGGGATGTTATTGCCAGTTTGCTTCTCCAGGCTCGTCCATAGGATTCAGTTCTTGACCTCGGCGCGGGTGGGGGGGCAGACCTGTGCACAGCGAAGACCATTGAACCTAAGGCAACACTTTATGCTGTTGAATGTTATCAACCAAAAATTAACAGTCTTCAATCTGCTGGAATTGTAACTTACAACATAAACATCGAACGGATGTCCATACCACTATCATCGGATAGCATAGACGTTGTTCTCACTAACCAGACATTTGAAGGATGTCTTCTGGGTTCTTCACGAAGCGAGCAGAGTGATGAAAATGGGCGGCCATCTTTTGATAGGAGTGCCCAATTTGGCAGCACTGCACAATAGGATACTTCTATTGGCCGGGCAGCAGCCTACTTCGATAAAGAACGACTCGGCGCACGTCCGCGTCTATACCCGCTCAGATTTTATCAGATTGGTGAATTGCTTCCCGAAAGGCTATAAACTCCTGTCGTGGAGAGGGAGCAACTTCTATCCATTGCCGGCAGTACTCGCTCGACCAGTTGCAAGGATGCTCCCGTCAATGGCTTGGGCCGTATTTATGCTTTTCAGAAAAACTCGCTCATATTCCAGAGAGTTCTTGGATTACCCAGAGTCCGAGCAGTTGCAGACTAATTTCTTCCTGAAATAGCCAATTGCCGACCGTTTGAATAGGTAATTAAGTTTCAGGCGTGCCAGCTTTCTGGTGAACTTCCACTCGATAGTGCCCGACACCAAGTATGCCGCTCACGCAAAATAATAGCACAACTTACCTTGAGTGCAATTACTTCTGCAACGATTGACGTGTAGACTATGCTGACGCGTAGTAATTTTTTCGCAGCCAGATCAATGCTTAACCGACCATCCGTACTCCTTTGCTCCATTGGTTTGTAGTTGCCAGAACGCGCCTTTGGCGCCAGGGACGACGGGGGAATTGGAGTTTCCGGTGGCTTGCACGATGGTGGGCATTGGAAAGTTCATAGTATTCAGCAGCACCGTGAATTTACGATCGCGAGGGTAGGGACGCAAAACCCATCGTCCTGCCTCTTGCTTGATCAAGATCATGCCGTCAGTCTGCACCGCTCCGAAGTCGACCACTGTGCTTGTAGCGTTCAAGCGTGGGTCGTTTATTGCGGGTGGCGGCGGCTGGAAGCTCACTTCGGTCCCGTTTTTAGATAGTGTAAGGTTACCAATAATATAGCCATTGCTTCCGTCGTTGTTGCCCGAAAGCGGAAGGCGGCTACCGGTCGCCGGATCATAGAGTCCGACCCCGATAGAATATTGGCCGTCAGGCACCGAGGTAGGAATCGTCACCATGATTGGACCGTCTATGACCGTATTGCCCGGTTGCGCATGGAAGATGGAAATGGACGGCTGGTGGTCGCCTTGGAAGGCAATCTTTGCTGAAACCTTTGCGGTTTGATCGTCTCTGACAAAATGAACGAAGGCTTTGTACTGGGCATGGGTGCCCATAGTGCGATAGAGATGCCAGTTGAACGTGATAGCGAAGGTGTGGCCTGCGCCCTGCTCGACCTTGGCGACTGATGGAGCCGCATAACCCCGATCAATCTTTGCATCAGACTGATTACGGGCGTTGGCGAAGAGTGACGTTGGCGTCTGCGCATAATCGCAGATGGTGCTGCCACACTGGGCCGTGTAGGCAAGAAGGTCCGCGCTCTTGGCCACCCATCCATATTGAGGAATGGTAAGCCTATTCCAAGTAAGTGGTGTTGCGCTTGCATTGGCCATGATTGTCAAGCCATTGTCGTAAGTGACCTGAAGTTGCGAGAATTGACTCGATTGAGCCGCTATGGAAGAACTGACCCACTTTCCATTTACTCTATATTGAATTGAGTGCACCTGTGATGTACCGTACCTCGAAGCTACAGGCTGTACGAGGTTAAATTCGACAAAAGCGCGTGATATATCGCTCCATGACCCTTTACTTAGAAAGGGAGCGTGTCCAAAGGCAATCTCTTGCATACGATAGGCGTCCATCTGGACTGTTGTCATGCTTGGCGTTTCTGACTGCGTCCAGCGTTCGTAATAACCCATCCCATGATTTATCTGCAACGGATGAATGCGCAGCAAATCGAAATCAACAAACAGCGGCAGCGCGCTGTCCAGATTTGTCGCGACGCTTCCCGCTCCCAATTGCGCTTCCACACCATCTAGTAGCCCGCTATAATACCAGTGGTTTCTTCCTTCACCAAGCACCGGCCCTCCATGTGTTTGCCGCTCGTATGCCCATAATGCCTGATTAGACTGAACCCAAGTCGTCAGCATTCCGGCTCCGGGAGTGCTTGCATCCATATCCCCATGCGATGAAGGCGATACGCCTGAATGTACATCCAGATAATCAGCCGTTGTTTTATACGCTTGATGGATTTCAGGCGATTGTGTCTCTGCATCTGCTGTCATCCAGGTCGGTTTTGTTGAAAATGATTGAATGTTTGTCGATGTATTTAGCCACGACAGCATTTGACTTCCATTACTGTTCATCGCCACCGCTGCTGGGGTAAAGAGCGGATAGTTTGGATAATAATCTACATAGTTTTCATGAAAAGCCATTAGGCAGCCATCATCTTTTCCTTGATCCAAAGCGGCGCGCAACTCAGTGTCTGTACCAAGTTTAGGATTGGCCGGAAAATGCTCTGGCAGAGCGTTGTCATATCCCTGATGCTGCCAGTTATGAATGATCCCCACGCAATTGGTGAGTCCGTAATCTCCCAGATCCGATAGACCTTGTCGGATGGATGAAAATCCGGAGTCCCAAATATCCAGTACAGTCCTCCCGGCAAGCGTCGCTCGATAGGGCGATGCTGCATTACCTGGTTCTGGAAACACCGCGTCAATATTTTTAGAAATTCGCAGTTGCATTCGCTCATGTAAAGCGTTTAGTGTCCCGTCCGTTTTCGGCAGGTATTGCGCTGCGGTTCCGGCTAGCTTGGTTGCATGCGTAATATGCCAGTCCCACCAGCCGTTCAAATAGGTCGATATGGTTTGCGAGTACCAAACATTCTGGGAGTAGTACGGCACGCTAATTGCGCGTGCCATCAAGCTCTCTGCCCACTTCCCAAAGTCCACTGACGATATCACCGGCTGATCTGCATCCATTTGCACTTGGACACTAGTTCTTGTTACTTCCATATGAATATTTATATGCACGATTGTCGATCCATGGGCGTATACAATTGTCAATACAGTCCTAGCTCGATTCCAAGTGGATCCCACGCAAACCATCGAACCATCCTTACCTTCGATAGTAGGAGCCAATAGCTGAACCCTTCCATAGCGAGGTTCAAATAACACCACCGCACCCAATTTGTTTACGCTTCCTATAGGGGGAGCAAGCCAGTATGCCCTCGTCCGCGATTCCTTTTGGCCTCCATCGCGGAAGGCGATGCTGCCACTGCTACTTGCTTCAGATGGCAGATTCTGGTTGAGCGTATTTGCATTTGCTGGCTGCATCGAAATCTCTGCAGCCAGCAAGGCAATGAGTGGAAGGGCTTGACGAAGCATGGGTTCTTCTCAAAATCCGGAATCTGACCAGAATCTTAATTTAGTAGAATTCTATCAGACTGCCCCCGAATCCAAACAGTTAATTGCATTTTACGTACGGTGGTCTCAATGCAATTCTTTCAACATTACTATCAATTCACCGGCCACGAGTATGTCTTGGAGCCGTTAAGAGGAAGTTGCCAATAGGATCCACCTGCAATAGGAATAACTGTGGATTCTGTGCTACCCCCGGCCTGCACGGTGGAAGGCATAGAATAGTCGTCTGAATTCAGATAGATCGTGAAGTTGCGATAACGAGGAAAAGGACGCAACACCCACATGCCATCCTCTTGCGCGATCGACAACATTCCATCGGTCTTGACGGGTCCAAAATCTACGATGGAGCCGGTTGGGTTGAGCCGGGGATCGTTGGTCGCTGGTGCTGGAGGTGCAAAGCTTACTGAACTGCCTCCATTGCTTATCGTCAGGGACCCAATGATATATCGTTGCGTTCCGTCGTTGTTACCAACGAGTTGAAGGCGCTGACCAGTTGATGGATCATAGAGTCCGACACGAATGGAATATATTCCGTCCGGAACAGAAGGTGGAATTGAGACCGTAATAGGGCCGTCATCAATGGAATCACCAACTGACCATTGTGTTGTTGATTTCGAAAAATGATGGTCACCCTGAAAGACAATTCCGCTGTCCGTTTTTGTGACTAGAGTGTCATTGACGAAGTGCACGAATGCCGTATAAGCGATTTGATTCCCCGGCGAATTGTAGACTTGCCAGTTGTAGGTAATGGAAAACTTTGCACTGTTGCCTTGCGTGACGTTCTTGACGGTTGGAGATGCGACTCCTGAACTTACCATTACGTCGGCTTGATTTCGGGCGTTTGCAAAGATAGTCGTAGCGGTTTGGGCATAGTCGCAAACGGTGCTGCCGCACATTGCCGTATAGGCAAGCAAGTCATTGCTCTTTGCAGCCCAGCCATACTGTGGAATGGTCAGGCCGTTCCAATTCAGTGAATCTGAAGCAGAGTTTGCCACTACTGTCATTCCATTGTTGTATGCCACTTGTACTTGCGCGAATTCAGAGTTTTGAGTTGCTATCGACGAACTGATCCAAGAGCCATCCACGCCATATTGAATGGAAGAAGCTTGGGCTGTTCCGTATCCGGCGGCAACGGGAGAGACTAAGTTGCTTTCCAATAGTGCATGATAAATATCGCTCCACGTTCCCTTGCTTAGAAACGGAGCGTGCCCGAAGGCAATCTCTTGCATACGATAGGCGTCCATCTGGGCTGTTGTCATGCTTGGCGTTCCTGCCTTAGTCCAGCGTTCGTAGTAACCCATGCCATGGTTAATTTGCAACGGGTGAATCCGAAGCAAGTCGAAATCAACAAACAACGCTAGTGCATTGTCCAAATTCGATGCGACGCTTCCCGCGCCCATTTGCGCTTCCACACCATCCAGTAGCCCGCTATAATACCAGTGATTCCTTCCTTCGCCAAGCACGGGCCCTCCATGTGTTTGCCGCTCGTATGCCCACAATGCCTGATTCGACTGAACCCAGGTCGTCAGCATTCCAGCTCCAGGAGTGCTTGCATCCATATCCCCATGCGATGAAGGCAATACGCCAGAATGTACATCCAGATAATCGGCCGTTGTTTTATATGCTTGATGAATTTCAGGCGATTGTGTCTCTGCATCTGTCATCATCCAGGTCGGCTTTGTTGAAAAAGATTGAATGTCTGTCGATGTATTTAGCCACGACAGCATTTGACTTCCGTCGCTGTTCAATGCCACCGCTGCTGAATTGAAGAGTGGATAGTTCGGATAATAATCCACATAGTTCTCATGAACAGCCATCAGGCAGCCATTCTCCGTTCCTTGGGCTATCGCGGCCTGAATCGCTGAACTCCCGCCAAGCGAGTCGTTTGCCGAATAATGTTCTGGAAGCGCATTGTCATAACCTGCGTGCTGCCAATTGTGAATAATTCCAATGCAGTTGCCAATTCCGTAATCGTTTAAGGCGGCGAGATTCTGTTGTATCCCGGCAAAACCACTATCCCAGATGTCAAGAACCAATCGACCTGCCATGGTTGCCAGGTACGGAGAGGGCGTGTTTCCGGGATATGGGAATACGTTATCGACATTCGGTGAAGCTGCAATCTCAAGCAGCTCGTGCATCGTATTGAGGGTGCCATCCGTTTTAGATTTATATTGAGCCTCAGTGCCGCTCATGGCGGTTGCGTTGGTTGAATGCCAATCCCACCACGAATTGATAAACTCAGAAAGCCCCTGTGAGTACCAGATGGAATTCGAATAGTAAGGGACGGCAATCGACTTCACACTCAAGGCTGAATTCCATGCGCCCATATCAACCATTGATATCACGGGTTGGTCCGCATCCAGCTGAGCTGAGATTCCCGCATCGGTTTGTTGTACCTGAATGGTGACGTGAACGACCGTGGATGCTACCGTGTAAGTAATCGTTAGTTGCGTGCCGGTTAAGTCCCAGCTTGTTTCGGTGCAGTTCAGCGAACCCAGAGGGCTCGCAATTGATGGAGTCAACAGCGTGACCGTTCCCTGTGAAGATGTTGGGAGGGTTACTGTACCAAGAGAATTTACACTGCCTACGGCAGGCGGCTTCCAGTAAGGAGTTGGAGCTACTGTTAATTTGAGGGGAAGAGATAAGCTGTTCGTCCCGTCACTGATGTTCACATTGAGCAAGTAATCGCCTACTGGCGCGCTGGCTTTCAGGCCCAGAGTTAAACTACCGCTATCCGCGGTTGCCGGCCCCTGAACCGCTACGGAAACCTCCGGGGGATTTCCCGTAACTGTAGTGGAGAGCGACGCGGTGGATCCGTTGCGGATAATTGTAATTGGGTCAGCTATCGAGTTGACGCCTGGATATGCGACGACGGTTGAAGTTGATAGGCTTGCCGTGAATGTTGGGCTGGCGGTTGAATTGTTCTGGGATGTCCCTGAAGGATTGCCGCATCCTATGGTTGCAGCAGTGATGGGAAAAACGAAGGCCATCAAAAAGAGTGAATTGAGCCTATGATCCGCCATGTGATCTCCTTAAGCGGCTCAAATGATTTGCGTAATCTGAGCGCTTGTCGTATGCGCGTGAGAAACCTCTCACGGAGATCACATCGGCAAATGAGAGAAAACTACAGAATTTGGCGGGATTAATCTTTGCTAAAGGTAATTTGGATGGTGGTTGTTTGGGAGGAGAGTTGCGACGAACTATTTTGTTTTCATTGATCTGCGGAAAGCGCAGTTTCCTGGCGGGGGGCGGCAAGTTGAATTTAATGAACGGGTTTTTATCTTAACCACATATATTTATAGAGAAAACATGAGAAGGCCTTGCGAACACAATCAATTAGAAGAAAGTTATGAGCTTATCCGTAAATTGAAGAATTTCTTTATCTGGTTTCATGCCTGTTTGAATCGTGCGATGGCTCCAGCGTATTTCTGTATTGTTTGAAACTCTACGTGGACCAGGAGGTCCGCGTTACAACCGACCGGGAGGTCGGCGCTACAATTCACGGATAAACTCTAGGTGAGATAGATACAATCTCCGTAGCTGAAGAAGCGATATTTTTGCTGGACGGCGTGAGCGTAGGCGGCGAGAATCCGTTCACGTCCGGCGAAGGCCGAGACCAGCATCAGCAGGCTTGATTGGGGCAAATGGAAGTTGGTGAGCAGGGCGCCGACAAGGCGGAATGGAAATCCGGGTGAGATAAAGATATCTGTCTCGCCGGAATGGGGTTGCAGTGGGCAGCCTTTCGACTGAAGGGCGCAGTGCTCCAGCGTGCGGACGACCGTGGTTCCTACCGCGACGATGCGTCTGTCTTCGCGGCGGGCGCGGTTGATGGCTTCGGCGGCTGAGGCAGAGAGGGAGTAGCGCTCGCGGTGGAGGCGGACTTGGTCCAGGCTCTCAACGCGCAGGGGGGCAAAGGTTCCCAGTCCGACGTGCAGCGTGATGCGGGCCACTTCCACGCCGCGCGCTGCGAGCTCTGCCAGGATTTGCGGGGTGAAGTGGAGGCCGGCGGTGGGTGCGGCCACTGAGCCTGGTTCGCGGCTGAAAACGGTCTGATAGCGCTCACGGTCGGCTGCCGCATCGCTTCGGCGGATGTAGGGCGGCAGCGGAATATGGCCGATGCGGTCGAGCGTCGAGAAGAAGTCGTTGACCGGCTTGAAGCGCAACAGGCGCTCGCCGAATGGGCCGCGCTCAATAACCTCAGCCTCAAGTGCGGCTTCGCCGGTGGGCGCGGGGAAGATCAGGCGTTCGCCGACCTGGACTTTTCTTCCGGGTTTAACGAGGGCGCGCCAGAGGCTCTCGCCCGTTTCTTCGGTGAGAAAGACTTCGATCTTGCCGGTGGGCAGTGTGGAATCCCAGGTCCCGGAATCGGGAGCTGGGGCACTCATTCTGCTTGCGCGCCTTGCAAATAAGCGCGCGGGGATTACGCGGCTTTCATTCAGGACCAGCAGGTCGCCGGGATTGAGCAGCGCTGGAAGCTCGGCAAAGGTTGTGTCGCGCAGCGTGCCGGTTGCGCGGTTCATGACCAGCATCCGGCTCAGGCCACGCTCGGCGGGAGGCTGCTGGGCGATCAGCTCAGGGGGCAGGTCGAAGTCGAAGTCGGCGACACGCAGATTGGTCATCGGAGCGCCTTCCTTCTTGAGTCGTCATCCAAGGAGTGCTCGTCGCGATCCCACTCTTGACGCAAAAACAAAGACGCGGCGAGGGAGGGGCACCCAATCTGTTGCCGATGACGGGCCGAAGACATTAGCAGGCTGCTCATGCGCTTGGCCTGCCAAAGTATTCATAGGCACGCAGGCGGGCGCGTTCGATGGCGGCGGTCAGCTCCTGGCGCTTGGGTTCGAATCCGTCCGCGGCCAGATCGGCGGGGACGAGCGTGGCTTTGGCCCAACTGACGCAGATGCGCGTGAAGGGTTTGGGAATCAAGAAGCGGTCCCAAGAGCGGATGACCCAGGCGTGCTCCGGCTCCAGATGAAAGGCGCCGATGGGCGCGCCGGTCAATTGCGCCAGCTTGATGGGGCCCATTTTGGTTTGATAGATGGGGCCGCGCGGGCCATCGGCGGTGAAGATGGCGGTGCGGTCAGATTCGACGATGTGCTTGAGGCCCATGAGTCCCTCGCGTGAGCCGCGCGAACTGGAGCCGCGCACCGCGCCGAAGCCGAAGAGCAGCAGGATGCGCGTGATGAGCTCGCCGTCAAAGCTTTGGCTGATGAGGATGACGGCGTGGGAGGCGCGGAAGTAAACCGTGCAGGGCAGCACGCACTGATGCCAGAAGCAGAAGATTCCAGAGGGAGATTGCACGCCATCGGGAACCGGCGTGACGCCCTCTTCGGCGATGACCTCAAAGCGCCAGGTGCGGCCCCAGAGGCTGAAGAGCGCCCAAACCAGGCGCGGAAGAACGGCCAGAACAAGGCGCTGGATAAGGGTGAAGCGAGGTTGATCTTGGGCGGTCATACCATTTGATTTTAGTCGAGCTTGCAGGGTTGGCCGGCCCGGGTTGGTGGCCGGCGTCAGGCAAGCACGGGCAGCGTGGGCATCTCGCCTTGGGCGCAGGCTTCCTGAACCACGGCATCCAGTTGCAGAAGGACTTCGTCGACGGTCATGGTGTAGATTTCGCGCTGTGCGTCGTAGCCCTCCTCGATCAACTGCTTGAGAAAGCGGCCGGCGATCTGCGCGGCCAACTGATCGGTAATCACTTTGCCGGTGAGCTGTTTTTGGCGGACCCAGGCCTCCAGAGGCAGAGCAATCCACATGGGCCTGCCGTTGACCTCGAAGCGAACATCAACAGCGTCGGCGTGGCGCGTGGCGATGGCCACCAAGGTGCCCTTCCAGCGGCAAACCAGCTCTTCGCCGCTCCAGCGATCGGTCACGCGGAAATCTTCATACATTCTCTTAGCGTATCTTGCCGCGCGCGGGGCCGCAAGAGGCTTGAATTTTTCCACTCAATTTCTGAACTCTGCTGCCGATAACGGCAAAAGAGGGAGCTTGAGTTTATGATTATTTCGATTCCGATCTCCGACACTGTGGTGCGCGCCGCACAAGAACACAATATGTCCTTGGATGAATTTGTGGATGCATTGATTGACAAGGGGATGGAGCACATGACGGGACGTCCCATTGTGATCAGTGCGATAGACCGGATTCGCGCTCTGCGCACGGAGCTTCCCAGCTCCAAACGGTAGGGCTTGGGCGACGCTTCGCAGCGCGCCGGTGGACGCCTTGGTTGGCACACTGATAGACTGGTGGGGTTGCAGTTGCAGCGTCTCCGCCGTGCGGAGCGGTCTGCCAGCCTATCGAAGAAGGATCAAAAGAGAGCCCGTGGACACTAATACCCGCCATTCCCTGAAGCAGAACGCCATTGCCCAAGCTACCGCAAACAGCATGAATTGGGTGAGCGGTCATCGTTCCAGCGTGCAGCGCTGGATCATCATTACAGTTGCCGTGCTGGCGGTGGGCGGAGCTCTTCTGGGCTATTCCGCCTGGTCATCGAGCAATGCCAAAACAGCCCTGAACGCAGCGTTGGATGTGTATAGCGCTCCGCTGGCCGCGCCGGGCGCTCCGGCGAGTGACGGCAGTTACGCCACCAATGCGGATCGCGCCAAGGCAGCCAATCAGCAGTTTGCCGCCGTGGCCGACAAGTATGGCTGGCTCGCCGAGGGCAAAAAGGCGCACTACTTTGCCGGTGTCACTTACGAGGATCTGGGAAACAACAGCGCGGCGGAGACGGAGTTGAAGTCTGCTGCCAGCTCGTGGGACAAGAATCTGGCCAACCTGGCCAAGCTGGCGCTGGCCGGGCTTTATCACCAGACAAACCGCGACGCGCAGGCCATTGATCTATACACGGCGCTGGCGGCCAAGCCCTCCGATACCGTGCCGGCGGCTGAGGCGCAACTCGATCTGGCGGACCTATATGCCGCAACAGGCCGGCAGAGCGATGCCAAGGCTCTGTGGGCCAAGGTGAAGGACGACGACAAGGAAGGCCCGGCCGGATCCCTGGCCGCGCAGAAGCTGGCCGGCAAGTAGCCGTCCAGACCGGTTGAATGAAAGAGGCTCGCGGAGCATTGGCTGCGCGAGCCTTTTTACGTGGCGCGAAAAGTAAATGAGCATTTAGGCCGCCGGCTGCGTCTGGTGGACTA
>Ga0181520_10003535_pt1 | contig 27275 bp, 20 predicted proteins | sample PEATcosm2014_Bin_29_FD_132451 | JGI IMG/M metagenome (GOLD analysis project Ga0181520, IMG submission 132451) | Peatland microbial communities from MTU Mesocosm Facility, Houghton, MI, USA - PEATcosm2014_Bin02_30_metaG | ecosystem: Environmental > Terrestrial > Soil > Wetlands > Peat | place...
CAAACAATCCGAGTTTTATCCGCAGATGACGCGGATTTTCGCCGATAAAAGCCAGAAAATCTGCGTGCCTCGGCGGAATCTGCGGAGGCAAATGCCGTTTTGTTTGTCATGTGCATAATCCCGGTTTTTGACACACCTTCAAATAAACGCCTCCGCGCTCACTTTGAAATGCGCCGCCAGTTTGCGGATGTGCGGCAGCGTCAGATTGCGCTCGCCGCGCAGAATCATCGCGCCGAGATTCCGGCTGCCGTCCAGTATCCGCGACAAATCCGCCGCCGCCAGCCCGTGTTCCTCCAGCAGATGTTTCAGCATGTCCACGCCCCGCACCTTCGGCCACTTCACATTCGCGGCGTCATATTCCTCCATCAGCGAGCAAAGCAGGTCGAAATAATCGCGCTGATCCGCCGTGAAATCGTCCTGCCACAACGCCAGCGCGTCCGCCACTTCCGCCACATTCGCATAATCCACCGCGTCATGGATCGGGCGCGGCAGGAACCGCCGGCACAGGCTGGTGTAATCCTTCGGCAAATCCTGAAAATTGAGCTTCGTCGTGATCTTCATAATTCATCTTTCCAATGTCCGGCGCTGTATTCCGCGTGCGTGAAAAAGCGGAGCGTGTAGGCCGTCTGCCGGTCAAAGTGCATCGCCACCACCAGCCAGTAGGAGTTGCCGCAGACATTGAACACCAGCACCGGCTTGCCGCTGCCAACGCGCACCATGTCCGCGCTGGAATAACAGCGGCGCACGTCGGCCAGCCCGTGCCAGTCCGCCGCTCGCACCATCTTCACCCAGGCCGCGAGATACTTCGCGGCCTTGGGGTATTGCCCCGCCGCGTCCCGCAGAAACTTTTCCTTCACGATCCGCACGCATACATAATGTATGCACAACCGGCCAAGACTGTCAATAGAATCACGATTGACGGATTCCCCGGCAGGGTGTCTCATTGGGCTGACATTTTAACGTAGTCGGATTGGATCAGCTAGAAAACCGCGAATTTTCCCGGTCCAGAGTCCGCCAATCACGCCCCATCGGGCGCGGCTTGCCGGCATCCGGCACGCGGAAATTCAACGGCTGGAGTGGGCGGAGATTCACTTTGAGGCGGGCATCATTGAAATCCGGGCGGCAAAGGCGAAGACCGCCAGCCGACGGACGGTGCCAATTTTGGATAACCTGCGGGCATGTCCACCGCCTTCAATTCCGCCGCTGAAACGTGATGCAGCACGTTGGACGAATTTTTTGTCCGCGCCGGCGTGGCGGTAAATTCCACGATGCATGACGGCAGAACATTTCCCAGCGTGGCAAAGCTCAAATCCGTCCGGGCGTTGTGCGCCTTGTCCACGATCACGACGGGACGGCGCAAGCGGAGCATATTTACCAGCGACGGTTTTGGTTTGCCATCCGCGCCGGGCAGCAATTCCGCCAGCCGGTCGGCGGGCACGTTCAACAAATGCTCGGCAAACGCGCCGTTCTGGTCATACACCTTCCGCCCGGTCGTATCCTCCACGCGGAAAGCCTGAATCGTCGCCACGATGACGACAGTTTGCCCCTCGACCGTCGCGCGGGACAGCCGCAACGCTTCTTCAATTGTCACCACCTCCACCGAGCCGCACGCCATTTCCAATGCGCGACGGTAGGCGTGGCGCGGATCACGCAGCGCGTCGGCGGTCTGGTCCAGAATCGTATTGCTCGGCACGAGCCAGAGGACGACGGCACGGTCGGCGCGGAGCAGTTCCGAAATGGCAAGTCCGGCGGTGTAGCACGCCAGCAAGGTTTTTCCGCCGCCGGTCGGCACGCGCAAGCAGACATAAGGCATCCCCGGCGTGAGGCCGGTGGCCGGCACGGGAATGTAGGGCACGGGCGGCATGGCATTTTTCGCCAGCACCGCGCGAAACGCCTCTTCCGGCCGGCCATCCCTGGATGACTGCCGGAAAAAATCCCGCAATGAATCCAGCACCCGCGATTGATAGATTTTGAGCGAAATCATGGGTTGTCAGCATTGAAGCCGATGCGACGTTTCGGTGGTTCGGGCGGCGGTTGCAGCAACGGTAGAAACTTCCGATAAACATCCCGCAACGCCGAATCATGTTGCAGCAGCGTCTTGTCAATCTCCGCCATCCCTCTGATCCTTCCTTCGATATTTGTGGTGTTGTATGTCCTGGCGCGTTGTCTGGATTGCCCCGCGCCAATCGCCGTGCATATTTTTCGCCAGCAACTTTGGTTCGCCTGTCTCATTACCGGTTTCTTCACCGGCTTTGAATATCTGAACGTGCAGGCAAACAACTCCAACCCAGTGCGCTTTTCCATCGTCGTCAGCCGTCCCGTCGCCGGGTCTTTGATCGTGGACTCGCTCATCAGTTCCCCCGCGCTGATGAGGTTGCACAACGCATACATGGCTTTCCTTCGGCGTGCTGACGGCACACCGCCGACCGTAAAGCGTGGTGAGATGGCCCTCGGCGTCGCGGACGGGAAAGACCACGCAACCGGCGAAGCGTTCCCGGTCGTCCGGCAATAGCAGGCCCAGCGTTTTAAGTTCGCCCCGCACCCGCTCATCGTTGGGCAGCAGCCGAGTCAGCCGGGCTTGGCGGCGTAGTCTTTCAAGGGGAAGCCAAACTCGACTGTCTCGGCGACGGGGGCATCCGGTCAAGTCTTGCGCTGCTGGCCTGATTGGTGGAACCTATGAACACCGGAACGGGGGCGGTGGGCGGACGGGCGCGCAGCACCCGCCCGCTGCCCCCTTCTTTATCCTTTTAAATCAACTCAACCAGAAAGGAAAAAACCAACCCAGAATCAGTTCGCCAAAAAGGCCGAAAGTTTGTATCAAAATCTGGATGCGCTGATCAAGCGCCGGGGAATTGAGCATATCGGCATGACCTGCCTGACGTTCGCGGAAAATTTGACGGATCGCCGGGAAGCTCAACGTCGGTTTAACGGCTTGGCGTCCCATTTTTTCCGTTCGGTTCCAGACTTTGAATATATTTTCGTTCCGGAACGCCAGGAACGTGGGGCCATCCACTACCACATTCCCGTGGCGTTGCCGTGGAACATTCGCGAAGGTTTCGACTTTGCCAGTCTCGCCGCCGCCATCGCGTGTCAGTGCCGGGGCGACGCCGCTGGTCGTCGCGCCATCGAAATTTCGTCCCACTGGTTCAACGCCTGCCCTGCCTTGCGTCAATGGTGGCATGATCTGAATGAAGCCTGCAAAAAATACGGATTCGGCTATTGGGATTCCAAGGGCGTTTTACACGCCTCGCGGAATGAAACCTTTCCTCGTTGAGCAGGCGGAAAACGATGAGGGGCAGCACGGGGGCGAAGGCCGGCAGCGCAATGAACGAGCCGAGCGCAACCGGCGCGGCCAGCCACAGGACGACCGCGCCGGCATACATGGGGTGGCGGACGAGGCGGTAGGGGCCGGCGTCAGCGACCGTCTGGCCGGACTCGACCAGGATGATGCTCGCGGCAAAACGGTTGGCTTTCATGACCCAAAAGAACAGGAAGTGGCCGGCCAGCACCAGCAGCAGCGCCAGCATCGTGAGCCACCACGGCACGGGTGCCAGAAATTCGCGCGACCAGTCGAACCGGTGATCGAGACCGGGCAGCAAATAGGCCGGCACGGAGAGCAGTTTCAGCAGCAGCATGATGAATTTTTGACCCCGGCTTGCTCCCGGGCCAGCAGCCGGCGTTCGAGCAGTTGAGGGTCATGCCGGTAGAAATAAATGCACAGGCCGAGCGTGGCGGCGAGATTCACGGCCAGGAAGGTCCAGCCCTGCCAGAATTTCAGCGTGCCGGCGGAACCCAGCACCAGGACGGCCAGCAGAAGCTGGCCCGCAAAACTGCGGCGGACCAATCGTGGCAGGAGGCACCGGCTGTCCAGCTTGGTGGTTGGAGATGTCAAGCGGAGCGGAAGCCTGCCAGGTTTGACTGCGAGTTGCCAGTCCCGCCTTCCGCGCGGCAAAATTGGCCGGCAATTGGCCGGCAATGCCTCTGCATGAATTAATTCCCCCGAACTGCCGGGCTGTGGGCCGATGACATCATGCGACTTCAGCCGTTCCGCTTTTCCGAAGCCGGCCGGCCGCAACTTGGCCACGGTCAGCGTGTTTGTTTTCAGGCGGCGGCGAATGAGCTTGCCCTTCACCTTCAAACGGGCAAAATAAGCCGGTGGCCGTTTGCAGCGCAGCAGATTCACAAAAGGCGTCTTTTGCCGGTTGGCAAGCGGTTTCCAGTTCCGTTTTTTCTGCGCTTTCACGGTTTCAGCATCAGATGTCGACAGCAGATTGTCCATCGGGGAGCGGTTCTGGTGCGGAAAACAGCGGTCAACATTGGTTCGGGGCGTAGCGTAGCCCGGCTAGCGCGCTTGCTTGGGGTGCAAGAGGTCGGGAGTTCGAATCTCCCCGCCCCGACCATTTTAATACGGCGGCAAATGCTGGCGAAAATGAAGATCCAGCCAGTTGCAAAAACGAGGCCGATTTCCCATCCCGCACAGACCGCGCACAAAATTTTTGACCGCCCGGTCAACGCCCGCTCATTGCCTGGTTACCGCCCGTTTATTGCCCGTCAGGTGAAGCTTTTTCCAATTGGACCGAGGCTGGTGATCAGGATCTATATGGACGGCGGTTCAGGCAAACACTGGGAAGCAATCGTTTCGCCTTTTCGTTCAATCACCAGATAAAGCGTTGGCAAAAGCATAAGCGTAAGCAGCGTGGCGGAAACCAGCCCGCCGATGATGACGACGGCGAGCGGACGCTGGGTTTCCGAACCAATGCCGTGCGACAGCGCCATTGGCAGCAGGCCGAGGATGGCCAGCAGCGCGGTCATCAGCACCGTGCGGAGACGGTCGCCGGCGCCTCTTAGAACAGCTTCGTAAGTCGGCATGCCTTCGTCCCGTAGCTGGTTAAAATAACTGACCATAACCACGCCGTTGAGCACCGCCTGACCGAAGAGCGCAATGAAGCCAATGGAGCCAGAGACGCTCAACGGAATGCCCGTGAGCAGCAGCGCGAAGATGCCACCGATGAGGCCGAGCGGCACGTTGACCAAAATTAGCAAGGCACTTTTCACCGATTTGAACGCATCGAACAGCAGCACGAAAATCAGAAAAATGCTGATCGGAACGATGATGGACAGCCGCTTCATCGCACGTTGCTGGCTCTCAAATTCACCACCCCAGGTCACAAACCAGCCGTGCGGCAAAGGAAATTTCGCCAGTTTCGCCTGCATGTCGGCCACGGTGCTGCCCATGTCGCGGCCTTTGATGAAAACGCTGACGGCGGAGAAACGCGTGTTGTCTTCGCGGCTGATGTTCATGCTGCCGCTGGTTTCCTTGAACGTGGCAACTTGTTCCAATGGAATGTGCAACCCGTCCGGCGTGTCCACGAGAATTTTTTTCAGGTTGGCGAGGCTGCGCTGCGCTTCCGGCAGGCGCACGACGATGCTGAAATGTTTTTCGCCTTCCCAAAGTTCAGTCGCGGCTTTGCCGGCCAGTCCGGTTTGGATGACGTCTTCGATGTCGCCGATGTTTAGGCCATAGCGCGCGGCGGCCTTGCGGTCAATTTCGATGATCGTCTGCGGCACTTCGCCCGCCCGGTCCACGCTGGCCGTGTCCACGCCGCGGACATCGGCGATGGCGGCGCACATTTCCTTGGCCTTGTTGCGCAACGCGGTGGAGTCGTCGCCGAAAATTTTGATCACCACCTGGCCGTCAATCTGCGAGATGCTTTCCAGCACGTTGTCCATGATCGGCTGGTCAAAGCTAATATCAATGCCCGGCAGCGTGGAGACATTTTTGTTCATCTCATCGAGCAGCATTTGTTTGGTGAAACCGGGCCGCCATTCGCCCGGTGGTTTGAAATCCAAAAAGATTTCCGCCATGTTGATCGGCTTGGGGTCAGTGCCGTCTTCGGGCCGGCCGGATTTGGAAACGACCGTGTTCACTTCCGGCGTCTTGTGCAACAGCTCGCGCATTTTTCGGCAATACTCGCGCGCCTGCTCAACGGAAACGCTGGCCGGCAGGTTGGCATTCACCCAGATGGTGCCTTCGTTCAATTCCGGCAGAAATTCCGTGCCCAGCCGGGACGCCAGCAGCAGGCTGACGCACAACGCCGCCAGAGCCGAGGAAATCACGAGCTTCGGATGCGCCAGCGCCCAGCGCAGCGAGGCGATGTAGGGTTTCTTGATGAAGCGGACGAGCGCGTTTTCTTTGTGCGGGATTTTTTTGCGCAACAGAAACAGGCACAGCACGGGCACGAGCGTCAGCGAAAAAATCAGCGAGCCGATCAGCGCGCTGGTGATCGTCCAAGCCATCGGCGCGAAGATGCGGCCTTCGTGACGTTGCAATGTAAAAACCGGAATGTGCGCGGCGATGATGATGAGCATCGAGAAAAAAGTGGGACGTCCCACTTCGACCGTCGCGTGTTCGATGGCCGTGCGGAAGGTCTTTTTATCGCTGCCAGCCGGCAACTCACCCAGCCGGCGAAAGACGTTTTCGACCACGATCACCGCGCCGTCCACGATGATGCCGAAGTCCATTGCGCCGAGAGAAATCAAGTTCGCTGGAATACCACGCCACGTCAGCCCGATGAACGTCGCCAACAACGACAACGGAATGACGATGGCGACAATCATGGCCGCGCGGATGTTGCCGAGAAACAGGAGCAGCACAAACGTCACCAAAATCGCGCCGGTGGCAAGATTTTCAAAAACCGTGTGCAGGGTTGTTCCAATCAGCCAGGCACGGTCGTAGTAAGGCACCACTTTGACGCCTTTGGGCAAAATGGAATTGTTAAGAATTCCAATCTTGGCCTTGAGCGCCTTGAGCACCACGGATGGATTGTCGCCCTTGTGCATGTCCACGATGCCGAAAACAATGTCGTCGTCTTTGTCCTGTCCGGCAATGCCTTCGACCGGCAGATTGCCGAGCGTCACGTCGGCGATGTCTTTGACCAGCACGGGCGTGCCGTTGTGCGCGGTGATGACGATGTCTTTGATTTCATCGGCGGAGTGCAACATGCCGACGCCGCGAATCAGATACTGCTGCGAACCCTGCGTGACTTTGCTGCCGCCGACATTGGCGTTGCCGCGACCGAGCGCGGTGTAAAGTTGCTGCAACGCGATGTCGTAGTAACGCATCTTTGCCAGATCGGGGTTGACTTCATAGGTTTTGACCAGCCCGCCAAACGTATCAATGTCCGCCACGCCCGGCACGCCGCGCAGGTTGCGATCCACCATCCAGTCTTGCAGCGTGCGCAACTCGCGTGTCGTATAACCATCGCCTTTCACGCGGTAGCGAAAAATTTCCCCGATGGCCGTCGAGAGCGGCTGGAGCTGCGGCTGCGCATCGGGCGGCACGTCAACGGTGGTCAGGCGTTCGAGCGTCTGCTGACGGGCAACCATGTCGGTTGTATGGTCGTCAAATGTCACCACGATGTAGGAAAGTCCGAATTGCGTGTGCGAAAACAACCGCACCGCGTGCGGCATGCCGTTCAGTGCCGTTTCCAGCGGGATCGTGACCTGCTTCTCGACTTCCTCCGGCGCGCGGCCCGGATAAAGCGTGATGACATTTACCTGGATGTCCGAGACATCAGGAAACGCCTCGATGGGCAATTGAATAAACGCCGTCACACCGCCGCCGATGAACAACAGAATCATCAGCACGATGAACAACGGCTGGTGCAGCGCAAAACTGACGACGCGTTTAATCATGGAATATTTTGAGAATGAGGCAGGTGACGAACATCATTCCATGAGTTGCTGCAGAAAAACACAGCCGTCCGTCACGACCTGCTGGCCGGCTTGCAAGCCGCTCAAAATCAAAACGCGGCCTTCTTGTTCGGCCCCGATGGCAACTTCTTTTCGTGTGAACTGGCCGGACTTGTCTCGCACGAAGACAAAATGTTTTTCGCCTTTCAGAAAAACCGCCGCCGCTGGCACGCTAATGTTGGGCGTTTCTCCGCCGGGCAAAATCACGTTCACAAACATTTCCGCTTTGAGGAGCCTGCGCGAGTTGTCCACCGAGCCGCGCACTTTGATGGTGCGCGTGTTGGGATCAATGAATTCTGAAACCTTGTCCACGCGCCCGGTGAACATCTCGTCCGGAAAAGCGCGGCTGGTGAAAGTGAATTTGCGCCCCGGCTGCAAACGTGGCAAGTCAACTTCAGTCGCGTCAATCTGAATCCACAATCGCGTCGGGTCGCTCACGACAAAGAGCGGCGCGGTGATCTCCGGCATATTGGCCAGCATCTGGTCGGGTCGGATTTCCAGGCCTGGGCCAACGCTTTTATCAACTACCGTCCCGGCCAACGAACTTCGCAAAATAAAAACTTCATCCAACGAATCGGCGTTTGCGCCATACGCCGCGATTTTAGAGACCGCGCGTGAATGTTCGGCCTCGGCCTGCGCCTGGGCGTCCTCGGCGGCTTCCACATCTTTTTGCGCCGCCGCGCCGTGCGCGGACAATTCCCGCAAGCGCGCCAGGCTGCGCTCCGCCAGTTTCAAATCGCTTTCGGCTTTCCGCGCATCGGCCTGCGCCTGCCCAAAATCCGGTGACTCAACTTCCGCCAGCGGCGCATTCTTTTCCACGGCCTGGCCGATGTCCGCCGTGATTCTGCGGACACGCCCGGCGAACGGCGTGAAGACACGCACCGTCACATCGTCATTCCAAATAAGCCGGCCCGAAAGCTGGGTGCTGGCGGGCGCGAGCGATTCGACCGGGGCCAATTCGAGCGACGCCAGTTGCGGCGAACCGGACGGAAAGGAAATATGTTCGCCCGTGACTTTGGGGTCGCCCGAAGGTTCCGGATTGGTTTCGCGGTGGCAGCCCGCAAGCAGCGCCACGAGAATTAACAGGTTGAGGATGCGAAAATTTTTCATGGGCGGGCATTGCGAGCATTCATGGTTTCCGTGGCGGTTTTGAGAATGACATTTTCACCGGCGCAATTGTCGGCTGGGAAAATTTGACCGGAATCCGGAATGACTGGATGCGCCGCATGGCGGCGGCGCGCGCCCGTCCCGGTCGCAGCAACGTGGTCATGGCCGGAGCGCCCGAAAAAATTATGCCGTCCGTCGGTTCAACCTGGCTGTGCCCGGCGCCGGGCGCGCACCGGCTGGAAACGCTTCCTCTGTCAGAGTGGCTGTTCATTGGCGGAGAGTCTGGTCGTTGATTGTTTCGGTGGCGGCTTTCAAATCCGCCACGGCGCCGGCGGTGTCCGACATGGCCTGCGCGGTGGCGAGCCGCGCGTCATTGTCGGCGCGCTCGGCTTCCAGCAAATCCACCAGCGCCGCGCCGCCTTTTTCGTAGGCAAAAGCCACCGAGTCGCGCACTGTTTGCGACTTCGGCAAAATTTGGTTTTGATAACGCGCCAGCCGTTCCGAGGCTTCCTGAAATTCGGACTGGGCATTGGCGACGTCGGCAGCGGCTTGCGCTTTAGCCTTTGCGAGCGCGAGCGCGCTTTTGTCCACCGTCGCCTGGGCGGATTTGATTTCGCCCCGGTTGAAATTCCACAACGGCAATGGGAATGAAACCCCGACGCCAACCGTGTCCTCCGGCGGACCGCCGCCGGGCGGATTGTGTTCGACCAGAAACGAAAATGTCGGGTCGGGAATCCGCACGGCCTTTTGCAGCTTGAGATCGGATTTCGACTGGTCCAAATCCGCCTGCGCCGCCTGCACGTCGGACCGGAGTGCGTCATTTTTTGAAGCGTTAAATTGCGGGGCCGCGAGGACCAGATGCGCGAACGTGTCCGCTGGCGTCCAATTTCCTTTTGGCTGTTCAACGCCGAGCAAAATTTCCACGGCGACGCGTGCCTGCACGGCGGCGGCCTCGGCGGATTTGGCCTGCAGAGCAAACACGTCCGCGTTGTTTTCAATCTGCTTTTCATCGGCATCCGAAATGTCGCCCGCTTTCAACCGCGTCTGCGCAATCTCGGTTTCATGGCGGAGCAGCCGGGCGGACTCGTTCAAAATCCGCGCGTTCTCGCCCGCGAGCAGCGCCGCCGCATACGCCTTGGTCACGCCCTGATCCAGCAGCCGCCGCGCATCGTAAAACCGGGCGCGGGCGCCGGTGATGCCCGCCTCCGCCGAAGTCCTGCGGTCACGCCGCTTGCCGCCGATTTCGATGAGCTGGTTGACGGCGAAAATCGTGTCGTAGCTGCGGCTCCACAGCCCGTTGCCCACCGGCGTGCTGTTTTCGTAGGAACCGATCCTCGCAGTTGAATAGGAAAAAGTCGGGTTTGGAAACTCCTTCGCCACGAGCAGTTGCGCCGTCGCCGCGTCCACGCCGCTTTTCGCCGCGAGCAAATCCCAGTTGCGCTCAAAAGCGGTGCGTTTCGCGTCCGCGAGCGACAGCGGATTTGTCGCCGCATGATCATCCTGTGTCAGACCTTGTGGCTGAAAAACACCGCACGCCGCCGCGAGCAGCAGGCGGGCAAACCGGGCGCGTTGGAAAAATTTGCCGAACAACACGCCCTTTGAATACAGGAGAAGCTGTCGCGCAGAAATCAGGCGCGGGATAATTCCCGTATAGGGCATTGCCCTATGTGCCACGCTGATCAGCTTGCCGGATTGTTTTCCTGCCAGCGGACGGCTTCGCGCAGCAGTTCGGCGGCGTTGGTCAGCTTGAGCTTTTCCTTGATGTGCGCGCAGTGGGCCTGGACGGTTTTCATGCTCACGTTCATCATCTCGGCAACCTGACGCGTTTCGTAGCCCTTGCCCAGCAGTTGAAAGGTTTCGAGTTCGCGGTCGCTCAATTGTTCCACCAGCGAGCCGCCCGCCGGCAGCCGGCCGTCCACGAATTTCTCCGCAAAGACCGCCGCCAGGCTTTCGCTCATGTAAATTTTCCCCGCCAGCACCTGCCGGATGGCGGTGATGACTTTCTTGGCGGTCTCGCGTTTCATGATGTAGCCGCGCGCGCCGGCCCGCAGCGCGCGTTCCGCGTAAAGCCGCTCGTCGTGCATCGAAAGCACAATGACGGCGACATTGGGAGACATCGCCTTGAGGTTTTTGATCAGCTCGAGGCCGGAACCGTGCTTGAGCGAAATGTCCACGATGGCCACGTTGGGCATGGTTGTGGAAATTTCCGACAACGCGTGCGGCGCATCTTCGGATTCGCCGCAGACGACGAGGTCGGGCTGCTGGTGGATCAGATTGGTCAGCCATTCGCGCACGAGCGGATGGTCGTCCACGAGAAAAATTTTTATTTTCAGATTATTCACGGCGGAGTTTTGGGAGGTTTTTTGAAACCAGCTTCAGCGCGCAATTCGCAGGTGATCAGCGTGCCGCCGGTTTCGTCCCGGCGGGCATTGAATTTGCCGCCAATCATGGCGGAGCGGTGCGCCATGATGCGCAGGCCGATGCCGCGGTGCTTTGGCAGCATTTCCGGCAGGCCCGTGCCGTCGTCCTTGATGGACAGCACGGTGTTTTCCTCGCCGACCTCCAGGCGGATCAAAATGTTTCGCGCCTTGCCGTGCTTGACGGCGTTGCCGACGGCTTCCTGGGCAATCCGGTAAAGATGCCCGGCGGTCGCCGTGTCGTGGATCAGCACCGGCGAATCGCATTCAAAGCGGCAGGCGACCTTGAACAGTTCGCCGGTGGTGGCGGCATATTCCTCCAGCGCGAGCATCAGGCCGTCGGCGGCCATTTCCACCGGATACAACCCTTTCGCCAGCTTGCGCGAGAGGTCAATGCCTTGCTCCACCAGTTCGACCAGTTTGCCGGCTTCTGCGGCCGCCGGCAGATGGAGTGCCGCCAGTTTTTCCTCCAGCACCTGGCCGGCGAGCGTTGCGCCGGTGAGTTGCTGGCATAAACCATCGTGCAAATCCTGGCCGATGCGGCGCTGTTCGCGTTCGCTGATTTCCAGCAACTCGCGCTCCAGGCGTTCGCGTTCGGCCATTTCATCCGTGAGCGCGCCGGTGCGCTGCCGCACCTGGACTTCCAAATTTCGATACAGCGACCGCAAGCGGGCCAGCAGCCAGACGACCACCAGATAAAACGTCAGCAGCACCAGCGCATTCCAAATCGGAATCAGCGGGCTGGAAAACCTCGCGCCGCTGGCAAAATCCCCCGCCACCCAGACAGCCACGCTTAACACGGAAACCACAATCCCAAACCGGTTGCCGACGAACCAGACCGCCAGCGCCACGCCAAGCAGATAAAAAACGGAAAAGGAAATCTCGTGGCCGGTCAGATAATCCACCAGCCCGATCATCGCAATGATCGCAAACGCAAACGCAATCAAAGCGAAGCGTGAACAGCCTTCCAGATGTTTGAAAAATTGCAGCATTAATTATTTGACGGCGACCGTTTGCGTTTCATAAACACCAGACGCCCGGCCAAGTGTCAAACGCAATGTCAAATGCAATCAAACGTGCTCGCACCTGTCGGCTGACTGCGTGAGTGGCCGAGCGTGTCCGGCTGCCAGGGGATTGCTGCGCCGCCCCCGCTTCTGCCGCCAATATTTGGCAATCTCCTTGGCGGGCTTGTGCAGCCATGAAGGTTGCAGGAATGTATTTTCACTGCCAGTTGTTGATCTCACCGGCAGGAAACTCTCAATTCGACGAAATGCTCGCGGCGATCATCTGCCAAAGGAACAGTTTTCAAGGTCAATTCTTCTCCATCGAGAAAAAGTTGATTCGTCTCGGCAGCATCGGTTGCCAGACGGATGATGGTAATGTGATAAACGGTTTGGCGGTAGCGGTAATGGATTTTATAAGTCGTCCAGCTTTTCGGCAGACGAGGAGTTAGCCGCAATTGATCACCTTCAAGGTTCACGCCCAAAAGAGTTTCAATCAGCAACCGATACATCCAGCCGGCGGAACCGGAATACCATGTCCATCCGCCCCGACCCGTGTGCGGCGCGACGGCATAGACATCCGCCGCGACGACGTAAGGCTCGACTTTGTAAGTGGCGATCTGCTGGAGCGTCCCGCCGTGATGAACGGGATTAAGCAGCGCGAAGAGTTCCCACGCGCGGTCGTGGTCGCCCATGAGCGCAAAGGCCATGACGGTCCAGATCGCGCCGTGCGTGTATTGGCCGCCGTTCTCGCGCACGCCGGGAATGTAACCTTTGATATAACCGGGATTAAGCGATGACTTATCGAATGGCGGATCGAACAACTGGATTAATTCATCCTTGCGGCGAACCAAGCGCTGGTCAACTGCGTTCATTGCCTGACGCGAACGCTGCGGCTCGCCGTCCCCGCTGATCACTGACCAGCTTTGCGGCAGGGAGTCTATCTGACATTCGGGATTGGTGGCGGACCCGAGCGGTTCGCCGTTGTCGAAGTAGGCACGGCGATACCATTCACCATCCCAGCCGTGCAGTTCAATGTTTTTTTGCAGTTGCTGCGCTTGCGTGACGCAGCGGTCGGCGAAGGCAGTATCATTCTGCGAGCGCGCCAGTTCGGCAAACTGCGTTAAAACATCGTAGAGAAAGAAAGCGAGCCACACGCTTTCGCCGCGACCGTCTTTGCCGACTAGGTTCATGCCATCGTTCCAGTCGCCGCAACCCATCAGCGGCAGACCGTGTGCGCCAAATCTAAGCCCGCGCTCGATGGCGCGCACGCAATGTTGATAAAGCGTGGCCGTCTCTTCAGATTTGTTCGGCAAATCATAGTAAGATTCCTCGTCCGGCTTGACGGCCCGAGCTTCGAGAAAACTAATTTTCTCGTCAAGCACGCCTGTGTCCGCGATGCACGAAACGTAGCGGCAGGTCACATAGGGCAACCAAAGAAAGTCGTCGGAAAAATGCGTGCGCACGCCGCGACCGGAGGGCGGATGCCACCAGTGTTGCACATCGCCTTCGCGAAACTGGCGCGCGGCGGCGCGGAGCAAATGCTCGCGGGTCAGCGCCGGTTCGGCATGGACCAGCGCCATGACATCCTGCAACTGGTCGCGAAAACCGTAGGCACCGCCGGACTGATAAAATCCCGTGCGGCCCCAAAGCCGGCAGCTTAAAGTTTGATAGAGCAACCAACCGTTTGCCAGCACATTGACGGCGGGATCGGGCGTGTCCACGTTCACCGCGCCGAGGGTGCGGTTCCAATAATTCCAGACGCCTTCGAGCGCAGCACGGCAGGCATCCGCCCGGCGAAAGCGCCGGATGAGAACCTGCACATCCGCCGCGCTGCGGCCCACGCCGAAGCGAAAACTGGTTTCGCGTTCTTCGCCATCCGACAAATTAAAACTCACTTGCATCGCGCCGCACGGATCCAAGCCCGCGCCGACTTTACCGGAAAGACGCTGACGCTTCAGGGCCGCCGGCTGCGCGAGGCTTCCGTTGCGACCGATGAATTCTTTCCGGTCGCCGGTGAGTGTGCGGGTGGTTTCGTTCACGTCCAGAAACACGATGCGGTCGGGAAATTCGGTGTTGTAATAATTTCGCGCGAGCAACGCGCCCGTCTTGAGGTCCACTTCAGTTTGCACATGCAGCAGGTTCTTGTGCCGCAGGTCGCCCAACACCCATTCCATGTAGCCGGTGACGGAAAGACGGCGCGGACGGCCGGAAACATTGCGCAATTTCAAAACCGAAAATTTCACCGGCGCATCCATCGCCACATAGACCCACAGCTCGGAGGCGATGCCGAATTCAGTATGCTCAAACACGGTGTAGCCGAAGCCGTGGCGGATGACATATGGCGTCGCTCCACGCGCGGGCAACGGCGTGGGCGACCAAAACTGTCCGGTCTGGTCATCGCGGATATAAATCGCCTCGCCGGTGGTGTCCTGCACCGGATCGTCGCTCCAGGGTGTCAGGCGAAATTCATGGGAGTTCTCCACCCAGGTATAAGCCGCGCCGCTTTCGGAAATCACCGTTCCGAAAAACGGATTTGCCAGCACATTGACCCACGGCGCGGGCGTCATCTGGCCGGGCTGAAGCGTGATGACATATTCGTGGCCGTCATGGGTGAAGCCGCCGAGGCCATTGTCAAAAATCAGTTCGCGCGGCGGTAGCGGCGTGGAAAAATCGGCGGGCCGGTAGCGACTGGTTCGTAGCGGTGGTATTGACGGCTCCAAAATGCTGCGGTGTTCGAGTTGTTCCGCCAGCGAGCCCTTTTCATCATCGAGAACAACGCGTGCTGCCGCCTGCAACAGCACGCGGTCGTCGTTGGGAATTTGTTCGAGCCGCCGGACAAATATGCCGCCCGGCTTGTCGAGCATTTGCGCCTCGATGCCGGACGAAATCAGCGTGGTGATCTGGTCCTGCAACGACTGGCGATAAACCGAAACATCCTCGTTCAAGATTACGAGGTCAACCGTCAGTCCTTTCATGCGCCAGTAGGAATGGGCTTGGATGAGCTGGCGAACGATTTCAATTTTCTCCGTGTCGCTGATGCGCAGCAGCACGATGGGTGCGTCGCCGGAAATGCCGTAGCTCCAAAGACCATTTTGTCCGCGCCGATTATTGAGCAACAAGCCGTGGTTGGCTCGGCGCGCAGGATCTGCATAAATCAACGCGCTTGCAAGCCGGCCATAGAGTTGCGCTTCCGCCTCGGTGACGTCGAGTTGGTGCAGAGTCACCTGGCTATGCGTCCACGCGAGATCAAAGACGCGGTCGGTCATGCGCGAGCTTTGATATTTTTCCACCTGTGCCAGCGCAGTTTCGCGGCTCTCGGTGACGCCGACAACCAGATCAATGATGGCCGTGCCAAACGCCGGCAAAGTCACCGTGCGCCGCAGGGCAATGATAGGATCGAGCACGGAACCGACAGTGTTGGACAGCGGCGAAAGGGTTTGCAGCGCGGCCGGATTGGCGAGACTGCCGCCGCGTCCGACAAAGCGGGAACGATCCGTTTCGCAGGAAATTTCGCCCTGACCTTCGCCCTGAACTTGCATCAAATGCAGCAGCCACGGCGGCTTTTCGGCTTCAGACCGGGCGCGGCGCGTGCAAAGAATGGCGGAAGATTTGCGGGCGAATTCCGTTTGCACAAAAAGATTGCTGAACGCCGGATGCGCCGTGTCCGCGTCCTGTTTGGCGAGCACCACTTCCGAGTAACTCGTCAATTCAACTTGTCGCGTCACCGGCGAGCGATTGGTGATAGTGATGCGCCGTAACTCGACGTCGTCTTCCGGCGAGACGCTGATCTCGGTGTGGACTTCAATGCCCGCATGACGATGGCGAAATTCCGCGCGCGCCTGCGTGAAAATGGCTTCGTAGCCTTTCGTCATTTTCAAGGTCGGTTGATAAGCAGTGGACCAAAACTCGCCGGTGCCCACGTCGCGCAGATAGACAAACATTCCCCAGCAGTCGCGCGTGGCATCTTCGCGCCAGCGCGTGACGGCCAGTTCGCGCCAGCGACTGTAGCCGCCGCCGGCGCTGCTGATGACGACATGATAACGCCCGTTGGACAGTAGATGAACTTCCGGTGCCGGCGTGGTGGGATTTGCGAACACTCGCATCACACTTTCACCTTCGCCGGCCGGGGTGCGCGATTCTTCCAGTTTCAAATCCTCGACGAAAACGCTCGCGGCCGTCTTCGGCACGCGCTCCTGCAAAAGCAAGTCCGCCGCCTTGAGCAGTGGACATGCCATGAAACGGCGGGGCATTGGATTGTCGCGCAATAAATTCACCAGCGCGAGCAGGCTCATGCCTTGATGATGCGCCATGAAGGACTTGATCGTGGCGCTGGTCTCGTCCGGCGGCAGGCGCGCCGGTGTGTAATCCACCGCTTCATGAAAACCATAAGCTCCGGCGCGTCCGTCGGCCGCGAGCCGTTGCAGGTTTTCGCACGCCTCCACCGGCGACACCATCAGCGCCATCGCCGTCGCGTAAGGCGCGATCACCAAATCTTCGGCCAGTCCGCGTTTCAAGCCGAGGCCGGGCACGCCGAAGGCGCGATATTGATAATTGAGTTGAACGTCGGTGCGATTGTAGCCCGATTCGGAAATGCCCCACGGCACGCCGCGCAATTTGCCATACTCGATTTGCTGCTGCACCGCCGCGCGGCAGGTATGGTCGAGCAAGGTGTTTTCATAGTTCGGCATCACCAGCATTGGCATCAGATATTCGAACATCGAGCCGCTCCACGAAACAAGAATCGGCTCGCCGTGCGAAGCGACGAGCAGCCGTCCCATCGAGAACCAATGATCTTGCGGCACTTGTCCCAAGGCGATGGCGACATAGCTGCACAAGCGCGCCTCCGAGGCCAGCAGATCATAAAAGCCGGTGTCAAACCGGCGTTCGGTGACATTGAATCCAGTGGCAAATAAATCCCGCGCGGTGTTGAATAAAAATGCAAAATCCATTGCGGCGAGTTCGTCGCATTGCTTCGCTATGGTTTCGAGAGCGAGCAGCCGCTCACGGGCATGATCGCCGGCTTCACGCAGGCAGCGCGTGAAAGCGTCGGTGCTGTCAACCAAAGTGACAGATGATTGTTCCAACAACGAGATTTCACGCAACGTGTGCGTCTGATCGAGTTGAACGAACTTTGCGTCCAACGGGGTAACCACTGGCAATGCCAGCCATGGGGCGACAAAGCGCAATTCTTCCAAATGCACCGCGCAATCGCGTTTCAAAATTTCCGCCCAACGGCTGATTTCTTTCTCTTCGTTTGCCAGCGCAGTCGCGATTTGAGTTGCCTGACTCGTGGCGTTTTCTAATAACACAAACGCGGCACGCAGGTTCGCCGGCGCTTGCGCCAGTTCCGTATCAAGTTCCGCGAGCAATTTATTTTCGGGAAGCAAGTTTTGGAGAACTTTTACCGTGTCGAGCAGACCGGCAAAAATCTGGGGCGTGAAAATCTTCTCATCAGCTTGTTCCCGCAAACCGGAGGCGAGCGTCAGCAGATGACCGGCGAGGTTGCCGCTGTCCACGCTGGAAATGTAGAGTGGTTGGAGCGGTTTGAGCGTCCGGGTTTCATACCAATTATAGAAATGACCGCGATGCCGTTCAAGTCGCAGCATCGTGGCGAGTGTGGCTTGCGTGCGTTCAATCAAGCCGCCCAATGAAAGATAGCCTAAATCGCGCGCCGCCAGGTTGGCGAGCAGCGCCAAACCCATGTTCGTGGGCGAGGTGCGCGTGGCAATTGTAGGGGCGGGAATTTCCTGGAAATTATCCGGCGGCAGCCAGTTTTCTAGCGCGCAGACAAACGTGTCGAAGAAATGCCAGGTCAAGCGCGCGGTGCGACGCAGAAAAACCAGTTGCGCCGGCGATAAGTTCGGCGTCGCGGAGGCAATCGGCTGGCTGATCCACCAGGCAATCCACGGTGCCGCCAGCCAGACCAACAGCAGCGGCAGCGCAAAAATGAGTTGCGCCGGATGACGCACGACAAGGAACAGTCCGGTAGCCAGCGCAATGCCCGGCGCAATCCACATGGTCGCATAAAAGTCCGCGAGGTCGGCGCGCGTGGTGCGTTCGGAGTCGCTCGACGTTTGCCATTCGAGCAGTCGTTTGTGAGTCACCAACAGACGCACCAGCGTTTTGCCGATGGCATCCACGCTGATGAACGCGTCGTAAGCCAGAAAAGCCAGGGTAAGAAAAATCTGACCGAGCTGTCGCGCGCCCGAACCGGCCACTTCGCGCAAATGCATCGTCCACGGCAAATCATTCGGCTTGCGCAAGGTATTGACTGATGCCGCCAGCACGCTGGGAAGTGCGATGATCCCCACGACCAACAGCAAGCCGAGACCGCCAAGCTCCGGCACGAGCAGCCAGCTTCCCAGCAACAACACCAGCAAGGCCAGCGGAACGAGGCTGCGCCGCAGGTTGTCGAAAATTTTCCATTGCGACAGCACCGAGAGCGGATTGGCGATGCGCCGGGCGTCTGAACCCGGCACGCGCGGCAGAAGCCATTGCGTGATCTGCCAGTCGCCGCGAATCCAGCGGTAGCGCCGGTCCATGTCCACGTTGTAGCGCGAGGGAAATTCCTCGTAAAATTCCACGTCGCAGACGAGCGCGGAACGCGCATGACACGCTTCCAGTAAATCATGGCTGAGAATTGTGTTCTCGGGAAAACGTCCGGCCATGGCGCGCTGGAAGGCGTCCACATCGTAAATGCCTTTGCCGATAAACGAACCTTCGCGAAACACATCCTGATACACGTCGGACACTTCCCGCGTGTAAGGATCAATGCCCGCGTCGCCGGCAAACAGCCGGACAAACCACGAACGCCGCGCGCTCGGCAGGCTTACGCCGACGCGCGGCTGGAGAATGCTGTAGCCCTCGCGGACAATGCCGCGCGCGTCGTCGAAGACCGGACGGTTCAACGGATGCGCCATTGTGCCGACGAGTTGCCGCGCGGCTTCGCGGGGCAACTGCGTGTCGGTGTCGAGCGTGATGACATATTTGATTTCCGGCAGGATGGCCGTCGCGCCGACGATTTCAGAAAAACAGTCGCGCGCACCGCCGCGCAGGAGGGCGTTAAATTCCATGAGCTTTCCCCGCTTGCGTTCGTAACCCATCCACAGGTTTTCGCCGGCGTTCCAGCGGCGCGGACGATGCAACAGGAAAAATAAATTCTGACCGTTGGAACCATACTTTCGATTCAACAACTCGATTCCAGCCCGTGCCCGCTGAAGTAAAATTTCATCGCCTGGCAAAACCTCCGTCGGCGCATCCCGGAAATCCGTCAGCAAGGCGAAGTGAAGATGCTCGTCTCGGTTCGCCAGATGATGAATCTCCAAAGTCTCGATCAGGCGGTCCACGCCGGCCCCGCTCGACAGCATCGTTGGCACGACGACCATGGTGCGGCAATCTTCCGGGATGCCGGCGGAATAGTCCATGCGTGGGAGCAGGCTGGGCTTTACCAGCAGGGTGGACAGCCAGTTCATCAACGCCACCGCGAGCTGACTCGCGCAAAGCAGGAAAATCAGCGTGAAGAAAATGAGTTTCCAACCTTGCAGTTCCAGCGCCAACGATTGCCGCACAAACCCAAGCGTTGCCAGCAGCGTGAGCAGGCCGATTCCGCCGGCGTAAAAAACCAGTGGAAACCGGTGGATGCTTCGTTCCATCGTGGTCTGCCACGGCCAACGGACTTTTAATTTGCGCGCCAACTGGGGCTGGCCTTTGTCTATGAGATGGAAACCAACATGGGCGGTGCGGTCGCGGGTGCCATTTTGCCGGGCACTGTCGGCGGCGAGTTGGATGGCGCGCTGCGCGACTTCCGCTTCGGACAGTTCACAGTGCCGGGCCAGAAACTCGATGGAATGCCGGTAGCGATCGCGCGTGGCAAAATCCATCAAACTGTAAACATCGGCCGGATCGGCCAGCAAAGTCGTCTCGACCAGACTCAGGCTTTCCACGAACTCTTTCCAGTCCATCGCGCTCAAGAAACGCAGACTGGTGATGCTGTGGCTGACGGAAACCTGGTCGGCGGCCTGATTTTGACTGTCCAACTGGACGAGTTGTTCGATGGACAAACCTTGCTGGCCCAGCCGTTGTTCGAGCCAGCCGCGCGCGAGATGCAGCACCGGACTTTGCCGCGACAATCGTTGGCAAAATTCCGCCACGAAGGAACTGGACAAGGTCAGGTCAGACTTGGCCATGTTCGCCACCACGATGACGAGATCGGACGGATTCTTCTCCGCCATTTCCTGCAAACGGTTCACCCACAAATCTGCCAGATCGCGATCCGCCCGCGCGAGGGTGAGCCGGGTGCTGACGCGCTGGAGATTTTCAATTAATCCCAGGCGCAGCATGATGGGAATGGCCCACAGCTCGCCCAATTTCAAGGAATGCACCGTTTGGTAAGCGGCGATGAAAGCGCTCAGTGGGCCGGCATCAATCTGTGCGTCCACATGCGAAATCAATTCCAATACGATGTCATAGACGCGGGGAAGTCCGGCGGAATGACCGTTCAAAAACCGGGGCAGCTCCCGGCTGTAGCCCCGCGGCAGATGCCGTTTGGCCATTTGGATTTGCTCTTCGATCAGGTAGAAGTTGTCGAGCAGCCATTCGGCGGCGGGCGTGACGCGCCGGCCTGGTTTTACGCCGAGAGTTGCGCGGTTGAACGTTCGCAGGATGTCCTCGTTTTGTGTCAGCCTAGTCAGCAGACTGTTGGAACCTTGCCGGGTGCCCACTTGGTGATTGGCCGCGAGCGTCCGGGCATGGCGTGCGAGTTGTTCAACGCTGAACAACTCGGCCCGCAATGGCGGCTCACCCGCGCTGGGGCGCATTCGCGCCAGTTCGGTCATCCAGTTTTGAAGGCGTAATGGCAGTGTCTGCATATTATCCATACTTCCGATCATGATTCCTGCAATTATTTGGCCGCAGAAATCCATCAACACTATGATTGCCATCTAGCCCGTCATCTGCGGGGGCGGTTTGGATAATCTGCAATTCAGGTGCGGCACTGATCATGTTTAACGAGATCATTTAGCCATTTTGGAAATGATCTCTCCAATAAGAATCCGCTTTTGGCCAGACAGATGATATGGGGTGTTAACCCCACTTGTGATGGCTGCAGGAATGAAGAGACTATGTAGATGTGCCCGGTATTTTCACCGCTGTCGCAATGACGAGCGAGCCGTCTTTCATCGGTGAATTGTTTTATTCAAAATGACGCGCTAAGGCATTTTCAATTCGCGGGTGCCGTCCACGCTTTCAATGGAAACGACCACCGATGAATCGCGGATTTTCAGACAGTGAACCGTGACGTTTCCCCCGCTAATTTTCAAAGAGATCTGGTCGCCTTTGGCAAAGGTCTTGTTATCCCATCAGAAATCCGTTGAACAGCCAGAAAACGAATGAACTGTGCTGCATTGAGCCGGTGCGGATTTGCCGGGACAGGCGGCGCGGCGTCCGCCGGCAATGCATTTTCCACCGCCACCGCTGCTTGCGGTTTCCCAGTGCTGCGCTGAGTTTCAAAGTTAAGGCAGTGCGCGTAACTTTGCCATCGTTGTCAAGCTTCTTCGGGCTTGTTTTCTGACCGCTCCCTTGCCAGCCTCGTCGTCATGACACGATTCATTCCCGGCACTCGCCGCCTCGCGCGGCTGGCTTTTGTCTCGGCCGTTATGGCTCTGTTACCGTTTCCGGCCTCTGCCCAGACGTTGCGGGATGATTTCACAGCCTACGCCGCAGGCAGTGATGGCGATCCCTCGTGGGAACCGTGGAGTGAGGCATGGGAAGCCGAGGACGGCGCATATTTTGGCGACAGCGGCATCTCTTTCTGGCGCGCGTCACCCTTCGCAACGGCGATGACTTTTGCCTGTGATGTCACCGTGCTCGAATTGCGGCAGGGCGATTGGCTGACGGTGGGTCTGGGTTTTGCGGCCGATGCCAAAAATTACTGGGCGCTCAACCTGGTCGTCACACCGGAAAGCCAGGGCCGTCAGCACCGGACCGAGTTGGATGAGTCCGTGAATGGGTTTTGGCCGGCGGCCGGCACCGACACCACGCGCTTGAAGCCGTTACCCGGCCAAGGTGGAGATTTCAACTGGCGCACCAACCAGACTTACCGGCTGAAAATCATTCTTTCTCCAACCGCCGTCACCGGAAGTATTCGCGACGGAACCAACGAAGCGGCGCGGTTTGGCTACGAATTTACCAAAGGAGTCAAAGCCGTATGCGCCGGCCGGCCGATCCTCCGCGTCAACGGAATCCGCGCCCGGTTCGAACATGCGATGGTTTCTGTCACACAAACCGTTCCCGAACCAAATGTTCCCGCCCTAAAAATTCCGCCTTGGACCCCGCGCCCGGGCCGCGCGATTACCCAAGGCAGCGGTTTCTTCCGCACCGCCGAAGTGGACGGACGTTGGTGGTTGGTCGATCCCGAGGGAAAGCCCTTCTTCGCCGTTGGCACCGACCATGTGAACTACAATGTCCATTTCTGCGAGAAGTTGGGTTATGCCCCCTACAATCGCAACGTGGAGGCCAAGTATGGCAGCGAAGAAGCCTGGGCCGAAAGCGCCATCGAGCGTCTCAAGGCGTGGGGCTTCAACGAGCTTCCCGCCGGGCACAGTCCGTCACTGCGACATCGCGGGTTGCCACATATCCTTTTTGGTTCGCTGGGCACCAGTTTCGCCCGCCGGGAATGGATTTGTGAACCCAAGGACTGGACCGGCTTTCCCGATGTGTTCAGCCCGCGCTGGCCAGGTCATTGCCGCTTCGCTGCGCGCGAGGCCGTCCGCGACAGCCTGGGTGATCCTTGGTGCATCGGCACCTTCATTGACAACGAATTGGAGTGGTATGGCAAGAACGGTGATCTGGTGGATGAAGTTTTCCACGGCGGCCCGCAACAACCGGCGAAGCAGGCGTTTTGGCAATGGCTGCTGAAACAATATAACACCGTATCAGAAATGAACCACCAACTCGGCACCGATTACGCCGATGAAGCCGGCTTCCTCGCGACGACGAACGTGCCCAAACCTTCGGCCGCGCTCGCGCATGTGCGCAACGGGTTCCTGGCGCTCATCGCCGACCGTTACTTCAGCGTCGCCGCCGGGGCGTTGCGTGAGGCGGATCCCAATCATCTGGTGCTGGGCTGCCGTTTCGCGGGGAGCGTGCCGGAGCCGGTTCTCGCTGCCGCCGGAAAATACAGCGACGTTTTCACCTTTAATACCTACCCGCGCGTTGATTTTGAAAATGTGTGGTTGCCCAACGGCACCGGCGGCGTGGTCGAGCGCGTGCCCCGCGAATTGAGTGGCTATTTTGCCGTGGCGCGCAAACCAATCCTCATCACCGAATGGAGTTTTCCCGCGCTCGACAGTGGGCTGCCCTGCCAGCACGGCGCGGGCATGAGGGTGGACACGCAGGAGCAAAAGGCCGCGTGTTACCGCATCTTCGTGAACGCGATGGCAGACCTGCCATTCCTGATCGGCTACGACTACTTCATGTGGGCGGATGAACCGGCTGCCGGTATCAGCGCTGCTTTCCCGGAGGACAGCAATTACGGTCTCGTCAACGAAAAGGACGAAACCTACGAGATCCTCGTCAAGGCCGCGACCGAAGTAAATCGTGTCGCTGAAAACCGCCATGCCCGCAGCGCAGTTTCCGGCACGCTCAAATTGAATGCCAAGGGAAACACCGTTGAAGTCAACAACTCCAACGCCATTCCCGCGCACGGACTCGTGAGAATTTCAGCGGCAAATCAAAGCCGCATCGAAGAAATCTCCCTCTTTGCCGGACAAACGAAGCGTCTGTCGCTGCCCGCGCACACCGTCGCCTGCGTGGAACTGCAAAATTGGGATGGAACCAAGCAGCGTATCATCAGCGGCCCGCCGCTTGGCCCGCTTGAAGTCGCCAATGTTTCCGCCACCGCGCTGGCCGGCGGGCCGGTGTTGCTCGAGGGTGCCCAACCGGTTGCTGCGTGGCTCCGTCAACTCGCACCCGGCCAGATCGAAACACTCCCGCCGCCCACCAATGGATGGACGAAACCTGACCACCTCGACCTAAGAACCGAAGGCGTCACTTGGTCTGGTAGCTGCAAGGATGGAAATCTGTTTGATCACATTCAGGCCGGTGATCTGGCTTTGGGCCGGCTCGTGTTCGCCATCCATCAACAGGCCGACGGCCACGATCAATGGACCGAGTGCGACCGTATCGTGTCGTTTCAACTTCAGGAACAACCCGATGCGTGGCTGATCGAAGCGGTGGTGGGTTTCGGTGAGACGAATTTACTAAACAGCTTCCGCGCAGCGGTGCGGGTGGCGGTTTTCAAGCACGATGGCCTTGTTCTCGCCCGCCCGCTGTGGGTGGAGAACAGCGGCGTGAGAAACTGGAAGCTGGTCGAGGTCTATTGGTTCTGTCGTCCCGCCATCGGCGGTTCGACCGATGACAACATAACCGGCGGTGTGGCCGTGCCCGACTATTATCGGGACGCGCAATTCTGGACAAACTCCAAACTGGGCGGCTGTCTTGGGACGCTGGGCCAGAGCGACGGCTGGTTGGTGAACTACTGGAAAGGCTCAGCCGCCGATTTCCATCCTGACGCGCGGTTTCCGGTGGAGCAGTCATTGCCGCCCGGTGTCCGCTGGGCCGCAGTCGCCACGCCGTATCTGTGGATCTTCGCCAGCCACGACGCGGCTCAATGGCGGACGGTGGCGGGGCTGGCCCGGCAAGTCGAAGCCTCGGTCCTGCTTGGCGCGGGCGGGAAGTGAAGTCTCCTGGCAACCGGGTCGCCAGCGTCGTCGGCGATCTTGATTTGCTCCAGCGACGGCGCGGGGAGTTGAGCAAAAGCGCAAGTGGCTGCGAATACCAGCGCGATGGTCAAAGGTTGCATAATTAGTCGGTGTTCATTTTTCCAAATTTGGCGAATGAAAAGTGACTGTGGTGTGGCGGCGCTTGTCGCTGTTGCCTGGCTTTTACCCGCCCGCGAACACCGGATGAAAGTTTGCTTCCGTCAGGATACGGGCAATCTCCGCACGCTTGTCACCTTGGATCTCGATCTGGCCCGCCTTAACCGTGCCGCCGGTGCCACAGGCGCGCTGCATCGCCCTGGCTAGCTGCTCCTTTTCCGGCAACCCGATACCGACAAAGTTTTTTACCATCGTCACCGTCTTGCCACCCCGCCCGGCTTTCACCCGCAGGATGTCCACCCGCCCGCGATGTTTCCGCGCCGGTTTCGGCAGTGGCGTGATGCCGGCTGGCAAAGTTTCAGGTGCGGACGGCAGACCTTCGCTGGAAAGTGCAGCAAATGGAGTTTGAGCTAAACCCGATCCACCAGCGGTGGGAATGCGTTTTGGAATGGCCATCTCGTGTAAGCGTAGGCGGCGCGGCTTCTTCCGACAATCCGATTTCCATCGCAAATGTTTTCGCCTACACAGCGGATGTCCTACCCCGTCGCGTAACGTGGCGGGGTAGGAAACTGAAAAACATCATCCCCCAACGCTATCGCAGCCAGGCCGTCCGCCAGTTCGGGGCCGCCAAATTGATTCACCAGCCGAACGGCCAGCACGAACTGGTTGGCGGCGCCGACGCCGACCACGCCGACGCCTTTGAATGGTCGCCGCTCTTCGCACACGAAATTGTGTTCACGCATTTTTACCACGAAAGAACCACCCATCCCCGCAAGCCGTGGTTTGCGTCTTGGCTCCAGCCCGCGTTATGAACAACTCGGCATGGGACGGCCACCGACGATGCGGTAGTGTGTCTGCTGCCGATGAGCGCCCGCAACAACCGCATATTGCATTGACGAATCGCAAAGACCGCCAAAGGCGAAATGTCCGTTCACGCCGCAGTGGAAAATGATGCCCAAACTTTGGGGCGCGGACAGCCCGGCGAAACCCGTCCAAGGATCTCTCTTTTGAAGATAGGGCGTGCGGCCGTCCGGCTCGGACCTCCGTGCGCGCCGACATTTTTGACTTTCGGAACACCGAGTTTCACAAGTCCTATAACTTTTCACCCTCGGCCAACTGAGCATTCAGTTTAAGCACTTCGCTCACGACCTGTTCGGCGGCCAGGTCAATCGCTTCGCCTGTCGTTTCAGCATAGGCGGCTCTGCCCGATTCTGCCTCAACCTCAAAGCTCTGGATTGGCCGGCCCGATTGTAAATCCGTAATGGTCGTTTGAATCGAAATGGCTGCCCGCCCTGCCAGGACTCCCGTCCAGTCGCGCGCTTCCTGTGAGACTTTTTTGAGGTGCTTGATCTCCACGGCTATTTTTATCCCCTGACCCAAACTGGCGTCCGGTGGCTGGTTGGTCACGGTCGCAAACATTTTGGATTCATTCAGTCGGGAAACAACCGCGTCATTCAAGCCCTGACTCGCATCATCAGAACTCGCCGCTGCGCTCGCGGTGGTGACATAGATTATGGCCAGGGAAACCGGCTTGCCCGAGTTGATCGCCTGGGTGATCTTGCTTCGGCTCGGCGACGCACAGCCCGCCACCGTGATGATCACGGATAAAAGGGCGGCGCAGGTGAAACCAGATTTCATGGCCATTTTTATTCTGCTCAAGTCGAATTTGCCACAGCATATCGCGTTTACGTCCCAACCCCAAAGGGCAATTTTACTTTGATCGGGTGACTCTAACACGTCCGCCACCCCAAGTCCGCCGCCGGTTTAACGCGGAAGGACTTTTTCATTTTTAATTTCCACCATGTGCGGACGATACACGGCGGCGAAAGATTTTGCCAAGTTGATTAAACTCGTCGGCGTCATCATGGCACGGATGCCAACCACCCAAGGTCTGGGTCCGTTTGTAGGTCAATCAAAAGGGGCTGGCGGATTGCATGGCATGGAGCAGAAACAACATTGATGCCGCGATACGGTTTGGTCAAATCTAGGCAGGCTAATTACTGATGTTCGCATAATATAGTGACATTTGGATCAAAACAATTCGGCCTGTTTCCAGAAGGATTCCACTAGCGCTGGCCGGCGACGCATCCGCCCCAGCGCCTTGCGTGCAGCCCAGCCCA